>ERZ773005.962-NODE-962-length-17274-cov-61.118358_pt1 | contig 17274 bp, 13 predicted proteins | sample MGYA00580666_ERZ773005 | MGnify/ENA primary metagenome ERZ773005 (study PRJEB29015, sample SAMEA2737999) | human oral metagenome | biome: human oral; feature: human-associated habitat; material: dental | place: China | collected 2061 ...
CGGTTCCACGGCCCGCCCGGGGCGGAGGCGGGTGCGGCCAGGAGGGCGACGACGGCGCGAGCGGCGGCCTCGGCAACATCGATACGCCGTGGCGGGTGGACCTTGTCATAGCGCACGGCGATCTGCATACCCCAAGGAACCGCGTGGTCCGGGTGCCCGGATAGGGAGGGTGGCTGCAGCGAGAAGGAGGATGGCGAAGGAGACGAGAAGGAGTGAGGCACGGGCAGGAGCCTACGGGCTCGGCCCCGGGCGCGTCAGGATCCGGCGCAGGCACCCGGAAAGCCGCCCCAACAGCGCGATCCTCTGGAAGGAGAGGACGCGACCTTTTCCCACCATGAGGCGGATAAGTAGCGCGGCCAAGATCCTCCTGAGGCAGGAGAGGAAACCCGGAGAGGTCGTTTAAGTTGCCACCATGCAACCACCTGTTCCGTCTACCGTCCCCGGCGCTTCAGGCAGTACGCCTCCGGCCAGGGCCCTCTCCCGCCCCCGGATGTTCAACGGAGCGACCGTTCACGGCATCGCCGGGATCCGCGGCCTGCGTCATCCTGCGGAGATTCCTCTGCTCATCGCCGCCGTGGTCACTACGGCACTGGGCTACATCGGTTGGTTCGGCCTAGTGACGTGGCTGGTCACCGTGCCCGAGCCGACCGGGCTGAGCGCCGAGATTCGCGAACAGGTCCTGGGGGGCGGGACTATCTCGGAGGCGATACTGGCCATCCCCCTCATCCCCCTGCTGGTATGGATCATCCGCGCCCTCACGTACGCCCAGCTGCGGGCGAGCTCGGTGCAGATGTCCCCCACCCAGTTCCCGGAGGGGTATCGGATGGTCGTGGAGGCGGCCCGGGAGTTCGGCCTGCGGCGGGTCCCCGACGCCTACGTGGTGCTGGGCAATGGCCAGATCAACGCCTTCGCCTCCGGCCACGGCTTCCGGCGTTTCGTGGCCGTCTACTCAGACCTGTTCGAGATCGGTGGGCAGGCCCGCGACCCCGAGGCGCTGCGCTTCATCATCGGTCACGAGGTCGGTCACCTCGCCGCCGGCCACGTGTCCTACTTCCGTCTCATCCTCTCCCAGCTAGTGGGCTATGTCCCCTTCCTGGGGCAGGCGCTCTCGCGCGCCCAGGAGTACACCGCGGACAACCACGGCTACGCCAACGCACCCCAGGGCGTGCCCGGAGCCATGGGAGTCCTCTCCGGGGGCAAGTACCTGGGAGCCGAGGTCAACACCCATGCTCTGGCCGATCGCGCCACACGCGAGAAGGGGTTCTGGCTCCACATGACCAACTGGCTCTCCAGTCACCCCATCAACACCTGGCGCGCTCATGCCCTGCGCGACCGCAGCCGCCCCGGACGGATCATGATCCGTCCACCGGAGTCGACCGCTTGGTTCCCGTCCTCGGCTCCCACCGGATACCAGCGTTCCGGTTCCTGGCCGACGCCGGAGCAGATGCTCTCGGTGCTGGACTCCACCACCACGAGTGTGCCCAGCGAGGAGCAGTTCGGCCGATATCCGGGCGTAAGCTATGAGATCCCCCGCAATGAACTGCGCTGGGCCTCCCCCGTCCCCGTAAAGGCGGAGCCCGGCGAACGGACATCGTTCGAGGACGGTCAATCCGCGCCGAGCGCGACCGGGCCGATGCATCCCGAGCCGTACAGGCACTCCCCGTCAGCAGAGCAGGAGGAGGGACTCATCAGCGGCTCCAACACGACCCCCTTCGACCCACCGGATCCGGAGTCTGCGCACTCTGGGGCCTAAACCCCATCAACACAGCGGTGCCGGTTGGGCGAATGCATGCGTTCACCCAACCGGCACCTGTCTGCATCCGTTGGCGCAGTTCCGCCCCGCAGGGCTCAGTTCGGGGCCACGACGCCGGCCGCCGCCGTGAAGGCACTCAGAGCCGCCCGCAGATCCCCGGCGCCGTCGGCGACATCGACGCCCTGACTGATGGCCTGGCAGCGGGCGGCCAGCTCGTCAAGCTCGGCCAGGCGCTGACCGACGGACTCGACCACTCCGGAGGCGGCGGCGGACAGCTCTGCGGCCTCTGCCGGCAGGGCGGGGTCGGTTGAGGCCGGGGAGCCGGTCCACAGCATGAGGAGCTGGTTGGGAATCGTCATCATCCGGCTGACCTCACCGATGTACGCGATGACCTGGGTCGCGAGCGCGCTGTAGGCCCGGACCTGGCGCTCCATCTCGGCAACGCCGTCGTCAAGGGACTCGATGAGGTCGGGGATGGCCTCTGCCGAGTACTGCGGATCGCCGGCACCGTCGATGAGCTCAACGGTGAACAGCGAGGTGATGGTGGCGTGCAGACGGGCCAGGGCGATACGGGAACGGGTCCTGGCGCCGTTGGAGTCGAGCTGGGCCAGGGTGTCGACGAGCCGGGCGACCAGGGGACTGACCAGGCCCTGCATCTGGGACCACAGGTCCAGCAGGTCCGCCAGGGGCTTGACCCGGGTATCGGAGCGGTCCAGGGCGGTGATCCGCGCGGGGCTCAGGCGCGGGTCCTCCAGGGTCCGGGTCAGGCCCTTGCCCGCGGCCTTGAGCGAGGCCGACAGCTCGGCGAGCTGCTGCTGGCCGGCCATCCAGGAGTCGAGCCCGTCGGCGATCATGGTGACCGAATCGAGCATGACGCGCAGGTCCCCGGTGGCATCGGGGCGCACCGGGACGCCGTCGGAGAGCTCCTCGCGGCGCGCTACCTCCGCCGGCAGGGCGGTGTTCTGGAACTCCTCGTACGAGGACAGGCCCGCCCCGGCCAGTAGCTCGGCGATACGGCCGAGCCCCTGTTCGGCCGCCGCCCGGCGGTTGGCGCCGTCGGCGATGGCCCGATCCTCCACTGCCCGGGCATCGCGGTAGATGGTGCAGGCGGTGTCGAACAGGTCCGTGCACACCGGCCGGGTGCGCACCGAGAGATAACCCCCGTCGGACAGCGGAGTGACGGCGGCGAAGACGTCGTACTCGCTGCCGTCGGCGGCGAGGTTGCGCACGTAGGCGGCGAAGGGACTGCCGGTCTTGAGGGTGTCCCACATGGCCTTGAAAGCGCCGCCGGGCATCTCCGGGTGGCGGATGATGTTGTGCGGGGCACCGGAGAGCTCGTCGCGTCGATAGCGGGAGAGCTCGATGAACACATTGTTCGAGTGACGAATGACGCCGCGCGCGTCAGTGGTGGAGAAGAAGAGCTGGTCCACGCCCACCTCATGGGTGGCTCCGGTGACCTTAGGCATAAGCGAGTGCTCCTTGAAGAGATCGGGGCGCGACGGCGTCCGGCGCGGCGAGACGGGTAATCCTCACCTTCCGCCCGCTGATTTCCGGTTGGACGGCTGAACAATACACCCCGTTTCCGAAATGAGATCTGATAATTCGCTATAAATGACCGATCGCACGGCATGCCGATTGGGTGAGATGTGCGTCTTTTCACTGATCACAGCAGCCCCCTTGTGCGGTCATCACATTTTTCACCGACACTCCAGCACACAGCCCCCCTGAGAACTTTCGACCATCAATAATGATGGACAGAAAGTAGCGGAATCAGAACCCGAAGGAACACTAACAGGGACGCCTATACGTTTTAAAGCTACCCGCCAATACGGAGTCGACTGCATAACACCGGAACCCAACCCGACAACCCCATGAAAACAGAATAAATAACATGGAGAAACTTCCCAGACAACTCTCAGCTATATTGAAGTGCCCCCACAGGGGCAGCGGGTTACATAGTAACTGCCGCCGGACGGAACCGGTCGCGAGGGTTGGGGAGCCCGATGACCGATCGGATTTCGAGGCCGCTTCGGGTTGATAGGGAGCCCGACGCGAGTCGTTCTGGCGAAGGAGGGCGAGTCCCCCTGGAGTTATGGGAATCCAGGGAGATGCCACCCTCAATGACACGGGCCTGTGGGGCCCGGGTGAGTCCCGGACCCCACAGGCCACGTCATGTTTCCAAGCCGACCCGTCACCCCCGTCGTCGCGGCGCCCTATCGCCGGCCCGTTTCCTTTCATCTTCTGGTTGCATCCCGCCTGAGACGAATATCGGCGCCCCCCTTCACCGTCTTCGGATGTCCTCGATCAGTACCGCTACTCCTCCGGGGCGTCACTCGTCACCGGTCCGGCCGTGTTGGGCCGCCAGCCCAGTGCCGGGGCGACGTGCTCGGCGAAGGCCTGGAGGATGTGGAGATTGAAGTCGACGCCGAGCTGGCTGGGGATGGTGAGCATGACGGTGTCGGCGGCGCGGAGCGCCTCGTCCCCGGCAAGCTGCTCGATGAGAACATCGGGCTCGGCGGCGTAGGTGCGCCCGAAGGTCGACTGCAGGCCGTCGATGATGCCGATCTGGTCGTGGGAGTCCTCGCCGCGCAGCGCGAAGAACTTCCGGTCGACCTCGGAGACGATCGGGAAGATGGAGCGCGAGACGCTCACGCGCGGGGTCCAGTCATGACCAGCCTCCTTCCACGTCTCCCGGTAGCGGCGGATCTGCTCGGCCTGGAGGCGGGAGAAACCCTCGCCAGTGGCCTCGGTCAGGAGGGTGGAGCTCATGAGGTTCAGGCCCTGGCGGGCGGTCCACTCGGCGGTCTCGCGCGAGCCGGCGCCCCACCAGATGCGGCGATCCACACCGGGGGCATGCGGCTCGATGCGCAGGCGGGAGGACGCACCGGGAGCCATACCGTTGCTGGTATCGAGGTCGGCCTGCGGGACGCCCCGGACGGCGTCGAGGAACTGAGCGGTGTGGGCGCGGGCGACGTCGGCCCCGCGCGGGTCGGCGCCACCGACATAGCCGAAGGTCTCCCAGCCGCGCCGGGCCTGCTCCGGGGAGCCGCGGGAGATACCGATGGCGATGCGCTGGTCGGTGAGCAGGTCGAGGGCGGCGACCTCCTCGGCCAGGTGGAGAGGGTTCTCGTAGCGCATGTCGATGACACCGGTGCCGACCTCGATGCGCTTGGTACGTGCGCCGGCCGCGGAGAGCAGCGGGATGGGGGCGGCGGCCTGGCGGGCGTAGTGGTGAACGCGCCAGTAGGCGCCGTTGACACCGATCTCGTCGGCGCCGACCGCGATCTCGACGGCGTCCTTAAGCGCTTGGCCGGCGTCGGGGTCGCCGGGGCCCCGACCGTGTCCGTAGTGTCCGAAACTGAGGAACCCGAATGCTTTCATACAACCTTCAACTACATGAGTTCACGGATCATTCCGGCCGACCGCGCGAGCCGCATCACCCGACCTCAGGCGTCGCGCATCGTCAGCTCGTGACCGGGGTCGTCCATCGACGCGCCTCGAGTACCCAGCCAGCGAGGAACGGCCTTCTTGTAGTCGAGATAGGCCTGCCCGAACCTCGCCTCCAGCGCCTTCTCCTCCGCCGGGATCTGGTATCGGTCGATCAGCCAGACGAATCCGATCAGCGGGATCACGGCAGAAGGGCTCCTGCGCGCAATCGCGTGCGCAAGCAGTGCTCCCGCCAGGCCTACGTACATGGGATTGCGCGTCAGTCGGTTGGGACCGTCCACAACGAGGCACTGCGCGCGCTCGACTCTCATCGGATCGACCGTCGTGTGGTGCCGAAGAAAACTGCTTGCACTTCCAGCGAGCAAACAGAACGAGACCCCGAGTACCGGAGCAGCCACCGCCATCGACGACGGCGTCATTCTCCGACCACGAGTCACGGCGCTCTGCGCCAGCCCTGCCATCGCCAGCAGCACTGCTGGTGGCGGTCGTCTGAACCTCTCGATCACCATGGCATCCTCTCACCTATGACGGCCTGACAGAGAACCGGGCTCAACCGATGTGGAAGCACTGGGCCACCAGATCCTCGACCTGGATGCGGGCGTCGGCGATCTCCTCTCGCAAATCTACCTGTTGGGCAGAACTTCCCTGGACGCCTCCAGCGATCTCCACTAGCCTTTCGAGGCATCGATCGACCTCCTATGTTCCCAACGGAGTCAACGAGATGCCTTCCGATCATCAGCGCAACAGCGACAGCCCCAATGCCCCTGGCGCATCCGCCACCGGGGCCGCGCACCCGCCCCCACACCCCGAGAAGCGCTCCTTCGCCTACCGTGCGGGGATGAGGCTCGGTAGGAGGATGACGCTGACATGCAGCGCCATCTCGGCAGTACTGTTCGCCTTCTGCATGGCATGGTTCTTCGCTTTCGCGATGGTGATACCGAGTCTCGCTCCGAGGTTCGATCCCGATGATCTCATCTTCCGGTGGACAGGGGGAGTCACTATCTCCTTCGCCCTCGCTTTCCTCATGATCGCAGCCATCAGCTTCGCTCGCCAGCACAGATGGCTGGCCCCGCAACACGCCTTCGCGGCGAGCATCGTGTCCCTGGGATACGGCATCATCGACGCGGTGGCGGATATCGCCCTGGTGATCAGCATCGAGACCGCGAACTCCGGTTCCCTTGAGCCGTCGCTCGGCCCGATCCAGCCGATACTCGGCCATCTTGATATGACGCTCCTACGCGCCTCCTGGGTCGCATGGGCGCTGGCGGCGGCGATCACCGTCAGCGGTCTGACCATCAGCAGACGTCTGGAACCAGGGCTACGGGCCATCGTCGGGCTCCTCGTCGGGGCTCTCCTGGCCCCGTTCACCTTCGCGGTGGATGCGTTCCTGTGGATGGGCGCGATCGTCGCTCCACTCGCGCTCTTCGCCGTCACGAAGTCCTCCAACCGCCCCAAGCACCCCCCTTACCCGATTATGCGGCCCGCTCAGGGGCCGCTGATCGCCGACTGCAATGCGTCCTACCCGTCTCAGTGGAAACAGGCAGTCGCTCCGTCGGCTGGGCCGGCACTTCCCTACACCGCACCGGTCAGGCCCTCGCCTCCTAGAATGTTTTCAAAGCCGGCCCGGCAGCGCCCGCTGAACATCCTGTCTGACAGACGAGTGCTGTCCATTCGTCTCCTCGGCGCCTGCGCCACTGTCCTTGGAGCCCTGGCCGCCTGCTGCGTCATCGTGAGAATCACCGGGATCGTCACCTTCGCCTCGCGAAGGACGCTCCTGGCCCTGGGGGTTCCCATCGGATTCATCGCCTTCATTCCCGTTCTCGTGGCGATCGGACTGTGGGCCTCGGGGCGTTGCTCCCATAAGGCTGTGCATGTCTGGGCGCCAGTCGCCCTGGCCTGCGCCTCAGCCGTCGGATTCGCGGCGCTGTACTGGGTGGAGGCGACCGGCGGTGACAATGTTTCTGTTCTCCCGCTTCACAGCGTCCTTGCGCTCTGCTGCGGCACAGCGCTGATCTGGGCGATTCTGGTCTGGACTCCCTATCCTCCGAACATCCGAGTTCTCGGGGGAATCGCCCTGGGAATGGCATGTATGCTGCTCGCCATCATGTTCTTCCAGGACGCGATTTCCGTTCCTCCTGTTATCGGGCTGATTCTCGCCGGCGCATTCCCGCATCTCCGCCCGTTGAAGTTCCCCGAGCCGGCCGGCGCCCGCACTTCCGATTAGCGCGAGCAACGAGGCGAACGAGGCCGAAGAGCGCATATGGGTGGTGGAAGACTGTCGCCGGTCTTCCCACCACCCATATGGTTCCTCAGTCGCTGAGCTCTACGCCTTTGGAAGGCTCTCACCGGCCGACTCGCCGCCGGCAGGCTCACTGGCCTCGGCCTCGGCGATCTGCTCCATCCCGGTCTTCTGGGACAGGGGGACTTCGGGCAGGAAGATCGCGACGACGGAGGTCACCACGAACAGCGGGATCATCCAGGCGAAGATCGGCAGGAGGGCATCGGCGTAGGAGTTCGCGACGGCGTCATGCAGGGCGGCGGGCAGCTGGTTCACCAGGGCGGGAGTGAGCGAGGAGGTGTCGGCCTCCCGGAACTGACCAAGAGAGGCCAGCACGGCGGGGTCGGCGCTGCGGGCCAGCTCCCCAATCCGATCGGTGAGGTTGGAGGTGAGGTTGGAGGAGAAGGCCGCACCGATGAGCGAGGCGCCCAGGGAGACCCCGACCTCGCGGAAGAAGTTGTTGCCGCTGGTGGCCGTACCCAAGTGCCTGGCCTCAATGGCGTTCTGCACCACGGTGACCAGGAGCTGGAAGAACATGCCGATGCCCGCTCCCATGAAGAAGGTGGCGGCCGAGATCTCCCAGACGGGCGACGTCGTCGACAGGCGCGAGAGCCAGAAGGAGGCGCCGGCGGCGACCAGGGGCCCCAGGACCGGATAGATCTTGTAGCGGTCGGTGCGTGAGACGAGGATGCCGGAGAGGATCGAGGAGACAAGCATCCCGATCGTGATGGGGACCAGGAGCAGGCCGGAGGCGGTGGCCGAGTACCCGTAGACCATCTGGAGGTAGGTGGGCAGGTAGCTCATGACGCCGATCATCCCGCCCATGGCGAGCATGCCGACCACCGTGGCCACGATGAAGGTGCGATTGGTCAGGATCGACCAGGGTAGGATGGGGTCGGCGGCGCGGGTCTCGACGTAGGCGAATAGTCCCCAGCAGATCAGGCCCGCAGTGCCCAGGCCGATGATGACGGGGCTGGTCCACGCGTACTGGTTGCCGCCCCAGGTGGCCATGAGGACGATGGCGATGGCGCCGGCGTTCATGAGTCCGAGCCCCCACCAGTCGATGGGGCTGGTCAGGCGGCTGCTGGGCAGGCGCAGCACCAGGGCGATGGCGATGAAGGCGAGGACGCCCAGCGGCAGGTTGATCCAGAAGGTCCAGCGCCAGGAGACGGAGTCGGTCAGCCAACCGCCGATGATGGGCCCCAGGATGGAAGCGATGCCGAACATGGCTCCCATGGGGGCCATGTAGGTGCCGCGTACACGCGGCGGGATGAGGTCGCCGGTGATCGCCTGGGAGGAGATCATGAGACCGCCGCCGCCGAGGCCCTGGATGAAGCGGTAGATGATGAGCTGGGTCATCGTGTTGGCGGTTCCGCACAGGGCCGAGCCGGCCAGGAACAGGGCGATGGCCACCAGGAAGAGGTTCTTTCGGCCCACGAGGTCGCCGAGCTTGCCGTAAACCGGCATGGCCACGGTGATGGCCAGGGTGTAGGCGGTCAGGATCCAGGCCATGTGGGCGGCGCCGCCGAGGTCGCCCACGATGGTGGGCAGGGCGGTACCGACGATGGTCTGGTCCATAGCGGACAGGAACATGACGACCAGGAGCGAGGCGTAGACCGCCCAGAAACGGCGGTCAGGGTGGAAGTCGGCCCCCGGCTCATGGAGAGTTGTGCCGGCGGGGGCCGGCGTCGAGGTGCTTTGAGTCACGGATACGACCTTTACGGTTGAGGTAGGCAGGTAAAACGAACAGTGAGGAGGACTGAGAGAGCCGAAGGCGACTAGCCCGGTGAGTGCGACGGCGTCAGACCACCGGAAGCGCCGGAGGCCGCTTCTGCGGAACGAGGGGGAGCGACGACGTCGGAGATCGCCTCGACCATGACGCGGACGGCGTCCGCCAAGCGGACCTCGGGATGCTGGACCGAGGCTTCGGGCACTTCGGCTCGTGCCGGCGCCTCCTCTCGACGCCGCTCCCAGGGATGAGTGCGTCCGCACCACAGGTCCATGGCGCTGCGCTGAATCGCCATGGCCAGGGCGACGACGGCGCGAGCGCGCGGGTCATCGGGTTCCGCCCCCAGGCGGCGACTGGTGGCGTCGGTCAGGGAGACGGCAATGGCACGCAGGCGCTCGTGGATGGTTCGCTCGATCTCCGGGTTGTCTCGCACGATCTCTGGGAAGGACAGGAGCCATCCACGCTCGGACTCGACGGCCTCGGCGCCGGAGGCGAGCAGGGTTCCCAGGTCCTCCAGGAGGCTTCCGGAACCATTGACGAAGGCCTCGATGGCCTTGGGCTTAGGGGGCTCCAGGCCGACGACGAGGAGATCGGCCTTAGAGGAGAAGTGGTTGAAGACGGTGCGTCGAGAGACGCCCGCGAGGGTTGCGACGTCGTCCACCGTCATAGCGGAGTAACCACGCTCCCTGGTCAGGGTGAGCGCGGCGGCGCGGATGGCGGCGCGGGTGCGTTGCGCATGGGTGGCGCGCAGGTCGGTTCCGGTCACACACTCATATTGCACTCAGTGCAGCCTTGCACTCAATGCAGAACGGCGCGAGGTTCCTCACGAAGACGCCATCTCACGCCGCCCACCAGCCCCACCGAAGACTGCGAACCGGACGCCAACGTTGCACAAGCAAGTCGTCCATGACACCTTACGACCCAAGGTGTCACACATCGGATGTCATCTAACAATGGACATATTGATCCAATAGGCGGCAGGACGCTGCGACGCCATGCACAGCACGACCGTCCAGGATGTACTGGGCGGTGTCCAAATCGGATACAAAGGCTCACCCCCAGCTCGGACACACAGAAAGAAACCGCATGATTCCGCGGTTCAGTCAGCGGCCACATCGGACCTCAGGCTTCTTTGTATCCGATTTGGACACGGAACGCCTCCTTCGGTACCCGAGCGGATCTCAGGCACTCTCGTAGAGAGCGATCTCGACGAGGTTCCGATCGGGGTCGCGCACGTAGAGGCTGCGGATAGCGCCACGGGCGCCTGTCCGCTTGACGGGGCCGAGCTCCACGGGGACCGCCTTGGCGGCAAGATGCTCACGAATCGCGTCGATCGTGCCGTCAGCAACCAGACACAGGTCCGCGCTCCCGGGGATGGGCTGCGTGGCATGCGGAGCAATCGGATCGTCCGCCGCATGGAGGTTGATCTTCTGGTCCCCGAAGCGCAGTGCCGTTCGCCCATGCCCGAAGGTGATGATCTCCATGCCCAGAACCCGCGAATAGAAGTCGACGCTTGCCTCGATGGAGTGGACCGTCAGAACGATGTGGTCAATGCCGGTGATACGCACCGAGCAATTGTCCCAGATACCCTGGGACTGACCGCAGTGGGCCAGTTCCTCACCGAGGGGCGAACGACTGTGGAGCACCGCCTGGCCGGCACACGCTTCGACACCAGGACCCCGGGGCGGCGCGCGCAGTTCCCGCACGACCTGTGCGACGTCAGGTGTCTCACGCAGAACCACTTTCAGGAGTGGAGGTGCACCTCGTAAGCCTCGATCTCGCCAACCTTGGGGCCGTAATTGCTGGCGGGGTCGTGGCGCAGGTCGAGCCAGATGTCGATGAGCGCCCAGGCGGCGGGGGCCGCGATGACGTTCTGACCCATGCACAGGATCTGGGCGTCATAGTTCTCCACCGAGCCGCGCACGGTGAGCAGATCGTGCGCGGTCGCCGCACGCACGCCCGGCACCTTGTTGGCGGCGATGGCGGTACCCACACCGGTCCCGCAGATGAGAACACCGCGGTCGGCCCGCCCCTCGGCGACCGCTCTGGCGACCCGGAAGGAGACCTCCGGGTAGGTGATGTCCGGAGCGGACAGGTCGACGACGTCACTCACGCGCTCGTCCCCGGCCAGTCGTTCCTCAAGAGCGTCCTTCAAGAGGACTCCATTGCCCGGGGCACCGATGGCGATTCGCATGCGCCAAGTCTCTCAGGCCTCATCGCGGAAGGCGAGCCGGCCGCAATCAACGTGTTAGCGAGACTCCCCTACGACGGCAAAATCGGCGATGACCTCGTAGAGAGCCCGGCTCTCCCTCATCTTGGCGAAGCCATCGAGTACCTGCGCAGGAAGGGCTAAGGGATCGGTGGCGTAGGAGGACAGGTCGAAGTTCACCCTGATCTGGGATACGTGAGAGCTCCAGGTGTGTGCAGCGCAGGGGTCGGCGACCCGGAAGGGCATGGGGGCCGCATCGATTCCTCGATCCCGTACGGCCTGCTCGCTCATCGCGACCATCTCCGGGGACTCGGCGTCGTAGATCAGACGGCCGCCGGGAAAGCGGCGGGCCATCGCACTGACGAGGTCTCGAACTGAACTGCTCTCCAGGAAGTAGAAGACCCCGGAGGCCACGGCAATCAGTCCGCCACTGGCGTCGACCTCATCCATCCAGCGGTGATCGGTCAAGGAGAAGGGCAGTTCCCGCTCTCGCTCATGGGGCTCGGCCCAGGCGCGTCGGGCTTCGAGAACGCCGGGGAAGTCGAGGTTGTAGATCAGCGCCCGACCGTTGTCGACCTCGTCGACGAGTCGATCCAGTCCGCATCCGATATCGACGACGGCGGCTCCGGGGCGGGTCTCCAGGTAGCGCCGGATCTCCGTGACAGCCGCAAGGTGGCGCAAGGCGTAGATGGCGGCGGGCATCTCACCCATATCCATGTTCTCGATACCAGGGTGAACGGCGGAGACCATTGAGACCAGACGCTCGGACCAGGAATCCCGGAAGCAGCTCGGCCAGTTCCGCGCAGCACGGGCCCGCCCCAGAAGCGGGAGGAAGAGAGTCTCCTGAACCCCAGCGTCGATCATGGTCCACCCCCTAGGAGGCAGTGTCACTCGTGTCGATATTGACAATCAAGTGCATGAGTGAGGGTGGGTGCGTTCTTCGTCCGCAGAAGTGGACATAGGGCGACAGAAAACGTGATCTGCGTCGCAATATAGCGGCCGTCGGGCGTCACTGCGTCCCACATGACAGCATCGAACTCGACGTCAGGGCACACAGGGGAGAGGAGGAGCGGCCGATGCCACAAAGAGAGGAGCGCGTCGCGCAGCACCTCGGAGTGCTGGAGCGCGACGGCACCCTGGTCATTCCCTCATCTCGAACTCGGCTCATCCTCAAGCTCATCGTCTTCAGCGTCTTCACGGCGATCAGCGCTGCCATCATCCTTACCGCACCAGCAGCACCCGGCAACTCGGCGGCACCCCTGGTACTACTGACGATGGGACTCGCACTCTCCGCCCTGTTTTTACTCGCATCCGTGGCAACCTACAGGCAGTTGACTCAGAGGATTCGGCTGGTGCTCACATTCCAGGGACTGAGGCTAGAGAACGAGAACGGCAACATTATCGAACAGGTAGAATGGCGCGACGTTGAAGGCTTCCGGGCAATACGCTCCCGCGCAGGAACAATAGCCGCCATTCACTATTATCTGACCGATACCGGGAGGGAGCGTCGACGCGATTTCCTGGCCACCGACCCGATCGGCAGAAACCAGTTCCTCGTACTTAAGGTTTCCTGGGCAGGGAAAAGCAAATCAGTCGCCCTCCCTTCAGGATTCGCCGTCTCAAACGCCGATCTGATCGAGCTCCTCGAGAAGGCTCGTCATCGTTACCGATAGAGAACACCAGCCAAGTCCGAGCCGCAAGTACGGACGTCAACGCGGATACAAACGCGCAGACAGGTGTTCCCCATGTGAACCCACCCAGGTTTCAGCGTCGTCGCCTTTCGGTCGTCGCGCCTCCCGCAGCCACCTCGATTCGCGTGCGTGAGGTTATCTGGGCAGGCTTCCAGCAGAGTTCGCGCAGCCGAATCGATACCACCGAGCGTCCCACCGGCGCAAGCCCCCGCTATCGCCGCGGCGGGACGACCGGTTGGCACGCCGGGCATCACCGAGATCGCGTCAGGACCAGAGCGCGGTGGCCTCATCCGTAATGCTGCCAGGCGCCGTTAGGGGCAAACAGCGACCAGCGCCCATCTACAACCACCCAGCCGGTGGCCATCGCACCACTGGGTTTCAGGAAGTACCACGAGCCGCCATCCTCAACCCAGCCGGTGGCCATCGCACCACTGGGTTTCAGGAAGTACCACGAGCCGCCATCCTCAACCCAACCAGTCGCCATCACACCATTGGGCCTCAGGAAATAAAACGAAGAGCCATCCCTGACCCACCCCGTTCTCATTTGCCCCGGGGAATTTAGGTAATACCACGAGCCTTTGTCCTCGACCCAGCCGGTGGCCATCGCACCACTGGAGCGCAGGTAGTACCAGGAAGGCCCATCCTCAACCCAGCCGGTCCTCATTGCGGCCGTGGCGGGATCAAAGAAGTACCAGTTCCCATTAATGTTCTTCCAGCCTTTTACGCGGTAGCCTTGAGCGTCCCCCCAGTACCAGGTACCACCCACCTGATACCATCCCTTACTCGATACCGTAGGATCTGGCAACACTTCAACAGGGTATGATACTGAATATGACAAGTGCCCCTCTTCCCCAGCATCAACAAAAATCCTGAAGTGAACCCCAAGAGGTCCAAGGTCCTCTGTTTCTTCTCGAGTTGGAGCCGTCAAAGTCAACGACCATGCACCACCAGCCTCCACAGTCGCTTGAACCGACGCTTGCGTCGGCCCGAACTTCCACCAACGGATCCGATCAATTCTTCCTGACACAACCCGAGGCACCCCAGGGAATTTCTCCGTACGCGCCCCCGATCCATGGAAGGTAACAGTCTGCCCCGCAACAACAGGAGGCATATGATCGAGCTTGAAGTCGGGGAACGGACAAGGTTCATCGAGAACTTGACCGCCTTCATACTGAGTACAGTCGGTATATTTCGCCGTCGGAGGATCTGATGACTCGGCAGCATGCGCCGGCACATCGGCTACCAAGCCAGGAGAGGCGAGGGTAAGAGCAACAGCCGCCATTGACACGGCGATACGTGAATAAAACATCGAGCCTCCTTGCGCGACGGAATACCTGCCCCATAATCATACACTCTTCCATCGGTTCACATATTTATCGCATGTCATATTCATATCCACTCAACCCTACCACCTCAGGCGCACCCCCACCGTCCAGGGGACCCGCAAAGCCGGCCCAGACGGGTGCTCGGAACAATACCGTGAGGCCCATTTAGGACGTGCTGGCAAGGGCTTTGCAATGGTGGCGATAGGGCCGCCAAGGTCGCAGATGAGGACGATAAGGCTCATGCGCCAGCCGCAACGCGGCATGGACAGCACATGGAGAGGTTTCGATGTACTCCACACGGGTCGGATACCGTGCCATTTCTGCGGTCGTAGGTTCGCAGCTTAACGACCCTCGAACGCGAGCCGATTGAAAAATCGTCTCGTGCGGACGCTTTCCATCCGCTGCGTCTTTATCACGCAGCCTCCGGGTCCGACACCACCCCTCAACACAGATCCACCTCGCAGGACCTCGCCCCTCCCGTACCCTCGCCGCGTAAACCACACCCCGAGAAACGAGAGGACGGCAGAGGCGAGATGGGCCTCAGAACAACACGATTACTGGTAGCGCTCCCAGACACCGCTGGAAGAGAACAAAGACCAACGCCCATCCACAATCGCCCACCCGGTCACCATCGCGCCGGAGGGCGCCAGGTAGTACCACGAACCGCCATCCTTGACCCACCCGGTCACCATCGCGCCGGAGGGCGCCAGGTAGTACCACGAACCGCCATCCTTGACCCACCCGGTCACCATCGCGCCCGAAGGCGCCAGGTAGTACCACGAACCGCCATCCTTGACCCACCCGGTCACCATCGCGCCCGAAGGCGCCAGGTAGTACCACGAACCGCCATCCTTGACCCACCCGGTCACCATCGCGCCCGAAGGCGCCAGGTAGTACCACGAACCGCCATCCTTGACCCACCCGGTCACCATCGCGCCCGAGGCGGAATCGAAGAAGTACCATGCACTGCCGATACTCTTCCATCCCCTGGCCTGAACGCCTTTGTCATCACCCCAGAACCAGGCCCCATCAGTCCGATACCATCCTTTTTTCCCAGCGACCGGAGCAGACTTTATTGTCACAGGATAAATGGTGGAGCGAATAAATGACTTCTTACCTTCAGTACCACTGACAGTAAACCAAACTCCGAGTTCCTCACCCTTCGCCCTGTCCAATATTTCCTGACTAGGAACGGTCATGGCCACCGACCAGGATCCATCCGCATTAACCGATCCTTCAAATGTCGAAATCGCCACGCCATCGCCACGGCCCCGATATGGGTCGAATCCCCCAAACAGCTCTATTTGATCGACCGCAAGCCCGGACATGGATGCGCCAACGCCCGAGAATACGACCTTCTCACCCGCAGTCAATTCAGGCATCTCACTAAGGGCAAAATCAGGGAAGTCCAGGCACTCTCCAGTCTCAATTACCGTGTTATAACAAGAAAAATCACCAGCGGGTGGCGCTGCAGCGTAGGCGGGAACCAACGACGAACTAGAGGAAATCAGGACGAGGGCGGCGGCCGCCATTGATACGGCTATACGTGAATAAAACATCGAGCCTCCTTGCGCGACGGAATACCTGCCCCACAATCATACACTCTTTCATCGAACCAGATATTTATCATTCACCAGATTCTCCCCCGACCACCTCGCCCATTTTGGACAATAACTCCACACCCCACCCCCAGGCAGACCGGACCTCTCAGCAGAGGGCCGGCAAATTAAGCGGGCAGGGAAAACAGGACGGTTGGGCGAAGTGGGCGTGCCATTGAGATGAAGCAGGCCCCGGCCGACTCGCTCAACCGCCTCCGCATCGGCGTGCGACATCGCCTACGGCACCGCAACCAACTGAGCACCGGCAGCGACCCGCAAGTCATGGTCGCGCGGCGCGATCGCCGGGCCCCGAGGCCGTCCCGGCCGGCACCACCACGGGCACCGCCGGCCCGCCAGCCTCTGTCGAGCGGGCCACAGGCCAACCCCGAGAGCTCGACGACTCGCGCAACTTTGCAGATTTGCAACAATCCGTTACCTTATCGTAAGACGTCAGACATCCTCCGTCGGCGTTCCCCACCTAGAGAGGCAAGGCCGCCTCGTCACCCCGAACGGAACCCATATGAGAAAACCCCACCCCTCCGCCCTGAGGCGCCTCTCGGCTCTCCTGAGCTCGATGGCCCTCGCCGTCACCGGCATGATCGCCGCCGCGCCCCCGGCGCACGCCACTCCCACAGCCGATGGCCTGATGGACGTCACCATCGCTCAGGTGAACGCTCCCGAGGACGGCCTCTACGCCGTCGGCGACGTCATGACCTTCAACATCACCCTGACCAACACCAGCAGCGAGGCCCACTCCTACGCCCCGGCCTCGACGAACCTGTCCGGCAACGTCACCAAGTGCCGCTGGCGCAACGTCCCCGCCGGGGTGACCAAGACCGACTGCGCTGGCCTGGCCACACACACGGTGACCGCCGAGGACCTCAAGGCCGGCGGCTTCACCCCGCAGATCGCCTATGAGGTCAAGGCAGTTGAGTACGCCGGCCAGGCCCTCAACACCCCGGAGACGATCAGCGGCGACACGAGCCCGATCAAGCCCGCCTCACTGCGGGTCGAGTCCTTCACGCCGTCGGCGAGCCAGGAGACCTACAAGCTGGGAGACACCGTCAGCTACACGGTGCGCGTGCGCTCGGTCACCGACAAGACGATCAACGTCGCCGCCACCGACTCCTCCTTCGACGACCTGGACCGCCAGTGCCACTGGGACAATCTCAAGCCGGGCAAGGGCGCTGTCTACAACTGCAAGCCGCTCACCCACACGATCACGCAGGCCGACGTCGACGCCG
>ERZ773005.964-NODE-964-length-17236-cov-9.414586_pt1 | contig 17236 bp, 16 predicted proteins | sample MGYA00580666_ERZ773005 | MGnify/ENA primary metagenome ERZ773005 (study PRJEB29015, sample SAMEA2737999) | human oral metagenome | biome: human oral; feature: human-associated habitat; material: dental | place: China | collected 2061 ...
TGGTGACGGGATTGAGTAGACGCCTTCATCGTCACCATGCGGGTCACGCCGCACCGGCACCAACACGCCGGACCCACGAGAGGCCAGACAACCACCCACGGACTTTGCCGACCCCTGTCATGCCCTCCGCGGTCCACGAGCTTCGCGGGCAGTCCTACTCCGGGCACCGAGCCTCTGACACGGGCATCTTTCATGAGTCTCACCGGAGGCTTGACCATCATTCGACCGGATGGTATAAATAACATCATGACGCTATTTGAATTCACGTTCGTACGGAACGACTACGCCCTCGTCTGCGCACGAGACCACGGCATCAAGTTCTGTCAAACGCTATAAACCCAGAGGTGCTCATCAGGAAATTAATCATAGAAAAACCCCTCCCCCTCCCTGACACCTCACAACTCTCCTGAATTCATAGGACCGCAAGACATACACATCATCCCACTCCGTCTCATTCGAACACATTGCATCCAGTCCCTAGCCACAGCATCCACAGAAGGCACGCTTAGTTGCCACCTTCGGCGATACGCCTGCATCCGGGTCAAGAATAGAGGATGATAAAGTGACACACTCCGACAGGGTGTTCATGGTGCCCACCCACAGACCAATCGAGCGCACCGCCTTGGAGCGCCACGTAGCGGAGATCGAACACGCGCGACACACCCTTGGTGAACGAATTCCTTTGGTCATCGTTGAGAACCGATCGGATAACCGACCCCTCATTTCTGAGGTGGCGGCCGAGTACCCCCAACTTGACATATATCGACTGGACGACTCCGACCTTGCCGAGTTTCAGGAGGCGCTGAAGCGTCAACTACACCCGCACTCCAGGGCTGCACTGGACAGCATTTCTGACACCGGAGTACTCAACTATGGCAACGTTTTTAACCGACTGTACCTGGTAGCCTCCGCAATGGGTGCTCGATATCTACACAGGCGCGACTCCGACACGTATGCCCAGAAGAATGAAGAACAGCTAATTCCTCCACTCGAACTGGAAATGTCCTTTCTGGGCGAAGTTGACACGCAGGGCATGACGTGTTTTATGGTCGGCGGCGGATACACAGGCAAGTGGAGCATCGATATCGATCACCTGATACACCAAACCAACCGCGAGCCGGCATATCGATTCTTCCGTGCGCTCAGCATCGAACCTGATGACTTTAGCCTTGTTTTCGAAGAGCATATTCAAGGTAATTCCAGTGAGTATATCGAGGATCGACTGGAGTTCAACTCGAAAAAGGAGCCGGACTGCGGAAACGTGGCCCTGTACGACCTCTTCAGATACATTCCCTGCTCGCCCGTCGACTATGCTCTCGGATCCGACTACTTCACGATCGCGAACATTATCGAACTCGGTTTGGGGCGCGTTTACCACAATCGTTCCGCCGTACATATGCACACCGACACGAGGTATAGTGACGAAGCGAAGCTCTACTCCTACTGGCGGGGCGTAGCAACCCTTATTGTTTACCAGCACTTTTACAGGAACTTCTACAAGACCCTGAAGTCAATCAATAATCCGGCGAAAGAACATGACAAACGCATCGTAGCTCAGAGGCTCGCTAGCCACCTGGAAGAGTTTCTAGAAGTCTACCTTAAGAATACGGCAGGACTTGATCTGCTCCTTCAGGACTTCACGCAACTCATCCACATGAAGGAGGATGCTGCCGTCAGCCGAGCGATCGATACTCTCCAGTCCGAACTACCGGTTATCAAGCGGTCAGTCACCGATGCGTTACCGTCGCACGTGCGGCTGCTACGCGAGTGGCGCACCATCACCGCGGCTGCGACAGAACTGAGCTGCTCCGATCCGAGTTGGCGAGAATCCTGGCTGGTCGGCAAGCATGCGAACTGAAAAGACATTCCTTGACCAGGTACACAAGGCTCTGACCGGAAGAGACCGCGGCCTCGACACGGTGGAGTGGGTGCCAGCCTGTTGGTTCGCACCTCACGACGGCGCAGGGGTGCGCGAGGTCAATGTGCTTGATGCTCTTGAGCGAGCCGTTACCTCGATCCTCCGTGCCAAGCCACAGGCACCCAACGCCGGTCAAGCCGTATACAACATCTTCATACGGCACTTCTCCGCGCTCGAGGGAGTCCACCCAACCAAAAACAGGGACGGGGATTCTTCTACGCCGATCACGCGTGGAACGTACCTGCGCACGATCCTCCTGCTCCCATACCTGAAGGATCTCGGAGTAACTCATCTCCACATACTCCCGGTCTTCGAGATGAGTGAGGCAAGAGTGAAAGGGACCGTGGGATCACCCTACGCTATTACCACTCCTCGCCGCCTCGACAGTACAGTTGTCGAGGCGGGCCTCGGCCTTTCCGCGGAAGTACAGTATGGTGCTCTAGTTGAGGCGTCCCATCGGTTTGGAGTGAAGGTCATCCAAGAGATCCCACTCCGCGCCCTAGCCCCCGACTCAGGCTACCTGTCTGATCATCCGGACTGGGTGTACTGGATTCGACGAAGTAAATTCGATGAGTTCCGCAAACCCTCGTTCACAGCCGATCAGTACGCACGCATCGCGACCGCAATCGAGACAGGGCGGCTTCACGACCTCCCCATAGCGGAGGCAATTTTCAGGAACCTGATCCAACCTACTCCAGATCCGTCGGAGGTCAGACTCTCCGCCACGGGCTATTCCTCCGGTGGAGAGGATCCCGTAGTACCCGCGCCTGCATTCAGCGACTGGCCCTTCGATGATCACAACCAGCCATGGACCGACATCACCTATTTACGGCTGTTCACCAACCCCGAATTCGACTACCCTGCCTACAACACGCTACGCTATTTCACGCCCCAGGCCGTCGAAGACCAATGGTTGAATGAGGGCGTGCTGGAATACATCACTACCACGCTCCACCACGCGCAGAACGTTCTGGGTGTCGACGGCGTGTTCATTGACATGGGGCACGGCTTTCCGCAGAATTATCGGCGACGCATGCGCGAAGCCGCTCCCGATCTCGAACTCTGGTATGAGGATTTCAACGAACCGCCACTGCTGATTACTGATGACATCCACCTGGGGATACCCGAGAAGCCAGGGAGCGAATGGTTCGCCAAGCGCGCTGTGGAACTCGACGCCGGAACCTCCTGCGGCGTGCACCGGTGCCTGCGAGCCCTTGAGAACCATAATTCAGTCAGGGCCTTCGCGACGATGCCGGACAACCAAGCGCGGGGAATTTGGCTGGCTGCCCTCATGCTGCCCGGAATCCCCTGGATTCACAGCGGCCAAGAATTCAAAGCGTCGATCGCCATCAACGCAGTCATCGGAGATGGCAGTGGCACGACAGTCACGGCTACACCGCTCTTCAACGATCACGCGCTCCCCTGGAACGATCCCGCAAACCTCCGCACGGCTACGAGGCACGCTCTTCGAACTCGCGCCCGCATGGCCCCGCTTTATAACGAATCCGCTACCTGGCGCGGGCGGGTATTCGGCGAGGGCAGTGCGCTCGCGTGGCATTTCATTGGCGAGAATGGCTATAATCACCGGATAGACGTGCTCGTGAACCCGAGTGAGGTTGCCGTCTGTGGACGCCATCCGACCGAACTCGATCCTGTGCACCTGGCCGCCGGACAATGCGTTGTATTTGTGCGCCTTGGGTCGCACGTATGGCAGCTGGACTCGGAACGCATCGGTGAGGAATTCAAGGAGTACGCGGGATCATGTCGATAGCAACCAGCTCCGCGCCACTAAAGAACGAGTGGCGGCGCATTGCGCGCCTGGCACTGCCCGTGACGCTCCAAAGCATCGTCATGGCGAGTCTCGAGATTGTCGATCAGGTCATGGTCGGTCAGCTGGGGGATCTCGCGATAGGCGCCGTAGGTGCTTCGCTGAAGGCGGTCATGCCAATCGGCCTCCTGCTCTCCGCCTGGGTGACAGGGCTGTCCATCTTCGCTGCACAGTACTGGGGGAAAGGGGCCAGGCGCGCCTACCGTCGGCTCGTCGAGTTGGGACTGGGAGTAGCCGTTCTGGTCGGCGTCATCTTGGCGACAATCTTCTACCTCGGTGCGACACCAATCATGTCAGTTTTCACACGGGATTTTCTGCTGATTGCGACCTCCGCTAAATTCACGCAGATCCTGTGCTGGAGCTATATCCCGTTGGCAGTCAGCCAATCCCTCTCCGCACTTCTGCGAAGCCGGGAAGTCACGATCCTGCCGACCACGATCAGTATCACTGCGGCCTTCGTCAATATCCTTCTCGACTATCTGCTGATCTTCGGAATCGGCCCGGTTCAAGCGATGGGTGTCAATGGGGCTGCGCTGGGGACCGTCCTCGCCCGCTCATTCGAGGCCGCACTGCTTTCCGGTATCTGGCTCTACTACCTGCAAGGTCTACGGGTAGAGATCCAAAAGCGCGATCGCGATGAAATGGTACCCGTCAGGCGAGAACTGAGCCGAATCCTGAGGAGATCGGCCCCAATCCTGGGCGGAGGACTGCAGTGGGTTCTCGGGGAGCAGGCGTACGCCGCGATTTTCGGGCGAATAAGCCGCACGGATTTCGCCGCCTTCGCCGCCACCTCTTCTGCCATGTCGCTCAGCACCGCCCTGATGAGCGGTCTGGCCGCGGCAGGAGCGGTTTTGATCGGTCAGAGCATCGGGGCAGGTCACTCGCAAGCTACGATGAAGTTGGCGAGGCATTTGCTCAGCGTTTCCTTTGTCGGGGGTCTGATAACCGGTCTGGTCCTCTTCGCCGTACGCTCCTTCTACCTCTCCTTAATGGACCTCTCGCCTGAGGCGACAGCGATCGCACATGGTGTTCTTGGAGTCTTTTCAGTAATGCTCTGGTGCAAGGTATGCAACATGGTTCTTTCCCGAGGCATCCTGATCGCTGGCGGCGACAGCGGGTTCGTATTCAGGATGGACCTGTCCACGACGTGGCTCATCGGCGTACCGATGGCTATGATCGGGGGACTCGTTCTAGGCATTCCGTTGCCAGCCGTATATTTGTTGATATGTCTTGAGGAACTAGTAAGGCTGATCATCGGTGTCAGACGTTTCAATTCGAGAGCCTGGATGGAGCGTGTCGTGTGACATAGAACCCTAGAACATCATCAGAACCAGTGAAGGAGAATCACATGGAACAACCTCTGACAGCTTACGAGTACGATGCGATCAACACTGCATCCGCAGTGAATCTTTCGGATGGGCACGCCTACCACGAGCTCCCTACAGCCCTCTCACACATACCACAAGAGATTTCGACTCTCTGGTCAACTGCAAGCTCCATGACGCCACGAGACGCTGAGAATCGCCTGCGTTCCGCTTGGGCGTTGGCCTCGGGTAGCATCGCTATGGGCGAAGTAGGAACGTGGAAGGTATGCCCAACAGCCTCCAATTCTCTGGACATTATCGCTGCATGGTGTGCCAGCCGACACATGCGGGTCGCCATGGTTGAACCCACATTCGACAATTTAGCGTTATTGTTCCGCAGGCGAATGGTTACGCTGTCACCGTTGCCGCTCGCCGCCGACGAGATGATCGCCAGCAACAATTTTCAAGACGCAGACGCCATCGTGCTCGTTACACCAAATAACCCGACAGGTCGAACATATTCTGAGGGCGAGTTGGCTGAGTTGGCCCATTCCTGCGAACGAGCCGGAAAGACGTTGATAATCGACAACACTTTCCGTTTCTATAGGGATAACACGTTCGACGACATTCAAGTCTTGGAGAACAGCGGAGTTGAGTACATCGTCGTCGAGGACTCGGGCAAGACATTCCCGACTTTAGAGATGAAGGCCAGTCCAATGCTCTATTCCAGAACTCTCACTGACCTAACAGATATCTACGAGGAAGTGTATCTATGCACTTCACCAGTAGTAGCACTCATGATCTCCAGCATGTTGGATGTAGTGTCTACCGGCGACGGTGTAGACAACTGCATTATGGGCTTAATCAACGACCGCCGTCACCGCCTTCGTGACGCCCTCACTAATACTGGACTCGATGTGGCTTTAGAAAGCGTCGAGAGTAGGCTACCGCTAGAATGGATTGATTGCTCGCGTACCCACATGCATGACTTAGAAGTGGAACAAATTCTGCGAACGCGTTTTGGACTCCACGTGTTGCCCGGCAGGAATTTCTGGTGGTCTTCCGCCGGAAAACAAGCCGATGGCCCTCTGAGCGACGGCAGGTCGGACAGAATTCGGATGAGCCTGGCAAGGCCTGCGAACAAGTTCGAGGAAGGTATTAGGCGACTCACAGCCCTCGCCACCGAAGGCGGATTGGCCCAGTTGGGGATGCAATCATGCTAGAGGACGGCCTCGATGTTCTCCGGGAACCTGTGCTGCACGATTGCACCGCGACGTGTAGGAACTGCGCAGTGATCAATGAGGTAATTCCGACACTCGCGGAGAATATGCTCAGCAACGACCTGGCTGGGAAACTGGACAGTCAGTCGCTCGAACGCTTAACGCGCCTGGATCTGAGTCAAGCGCTTCTCGACACGGATGATCCCTGCAAGGCGATCGATCTACTCGAGATGGTCCTGCGAGTGAGCGCGGTCGACCCGTCCGCAGGCTGGTGTGTTGCGACGATGGGGGGACACAGCCTGTTGTTGCGTTCCGCAACCCCGGACGCATTACGGCAGCTTGTAACGCCCTTGGGCATGTTAGGCTGGGTTGCCACAGCTGGCGGAGGCACAGGAGAAGCCAGACAGACGGATGACGGAACATATCGCATCTCCGGCTCCTGGCGCTTCTCATCGTTCTGGCGCGAGTCCACAAGCATAGTGGTGGATGTGCCAACATTCACCCCCGATACAGTTGACGCGAGGGATACGAGATTCCTCATTCCGTCTTGTCGCTTCGATGCTGCAGAGGCGGCCGCTGGGATAATCGGACTTCGTGCAACAAATACTTTGAAGGTCGCCCTGAACTGTGCGGGTATCCCCGAGACTCACATGTTGGGTCCCGAGCGTCCACTCGGCGCAGTTACGTTGCGCCGTCTGAACACAATGACGCTGACTGCTAGCCTTTTAGGAGCCACGCTGGGCATGCTGCTGCACACTAAGCATGACCTCCTCAAGCAGCATGGACGGTTGAGTCGGTCAACCAGTGCGGCGTCAGCTGCCTGGTTGGATTCCGAGGAAATCTTGCGAATGTCCATTATAGAGTTTCGTACTACTATAGAATCCATAGTCAAGTGCGAGACAATTGACGACGACACCGTGTTGGAGTGCCAATGGGCTCGGATCGCAAATAAGTCGGCGGATGTAGCAAACTCCCTTTTCGCACACGCGGGGAGTCGAGCGCTGAGCCAGATGTCTCTCATCCAAGTATACTGGCGCGATATTAACGCGGCACGGAACCACGCAGCCCATTCACTCGAGAACTGTTTCGGACGGAGAATCTAACTATGTCCGTTAAAGAAACAACGATTATCTACAGCGGATACTTCCCGCCAAACCTCCTACACAAGGCCCCTCCTGGTGTGCAACTGATTCCGCTGGAATCTTCTTTGGGAGGACTTCGCGAGCAAGTCCAAGGTTATATACTCGGAGGCGACGAGACACTTACAAAACGGGATTTCGATCAGTTCCCCCAGTTACGTTGTGCCACATTCGTTGGTACTGGAGTCGAGTCGTTTATCGACATTGAAGAGGCCGACAGACGAGGCATCACAGTCCTGAACACCCCGGGATTGAACGGAAGTGCCGTCGCCGAGTACTGCTTCATGGTAGCGCTGGCTAGTAGGCGGCGATTACTGGCCAACGTCACCCGGCCCGACAGAGCGCCGGTCGTGGGGCGGGCGCTCACCGCTCATCGCATAACAGTCCTGGGATGTGGTGTGATAGGCCGCGCGGTCGCAGATATTTTCAGCGCCCACGCAACCGTGGTTGATTACGTCGCTACGCGGGACAAACCGGACTATCCCCATGGGAATCGAACCACTCTGGAATCGGCGATGCACAGCGACGTGGTTATCAATACCCTTCCATTGACCCCGACTAGCGCGGGGCTGCTCACTGGAGCGCTTTTGACTACGCTGCCAGAGGCTAGCTTGTTCATCTCCGTGGGGGACCCGGGAGTATTCTCACCAGGAGCACTGACGGAACTTGCAGTAAAACGTCCCGATCTTGACGTTGTGCTTGATTTACCCAGCAACAGCGAGGCCGAGAAAGAGGCCCGCGCAGCAAGTGAAATGACAGGCGGAGAGTGGATTATAACGCCTCACTGTGCTGCGGCCACCGAAGACGTTTGGGAACTGATGGTGCGTACTGCACTTGGTAAGACTCTAAAGGGATTGGGAGTGATTAATCGTGATTGACTGGGGCCAAGAGTCATCCCAAGACGCGATCATGAGTAAACTAAAGAATATTGCCGATAGGCAGTACACATATGATCATAGTATCATTAATCTGATCGCGAGCGACAATGCGTCTCCTCTCGACTATTCCCGCCTGGATTGCTACGACACGATTTCGGTTCAAGAAGGGAACGCTGGGCAACGTCCATTCGCTGGAGCTGTACTGCACGATGAGGTAGAAGCCTACGTCAGACAGGTGGCCTGCATAGCATTTGGCGCTGAGCATGCAAATATTCAGCCCCACTCCTGCAGTCAGGCAAATGAGGCCGTGTATTCCGCATTCCTAGAGCCTGGAGACCGAGTTCTGGCACTCTCATACCTCAGTGGTGGACACTTAACCCACGGCATGAGAATGAACTTCTCTGGGCGCAACTACGAGTTCCATCATTTCAAGTTGGGCGCTAACGAACAGATAGACTACGGCCAGGTGGCTACGATGGCGACCAGACTGCACCCGAAACTCATCATGTGCGGTGCGTCGGCCTATCCACGTTGCTACCGTTACGAAGCCTTGCGTGCGGCAGCGGACTCGGTAGGGGCACGGTTAGTGTTCGATATTTCACATGAGGCTGGTCTGATTCTCGGTGGTGCCTTCCCTTCGCCTGTGGGATGCGCCGACGCCGTGACCCTATCCATGGACAAGACGCTCCGGGGACGGCATGGTGGGATGATTCTGGCCCGAAAGGCCGATGCCAAACGGATTGATCATGCTGTCCACCCCGGTGTGCAGTCGAGTTTTGCGGTCAGGAAATTGTACGATGCGGGTCTGGCGTTGGCTCAGGCCACGACTTCAGAGTTCCGAGAATACGCAAGCCGGACAGTTGCGATGGCTCGCCGCTGCGCAGACTTGGCAAATATGGTAGCGCCCGGATGCGTGGTGGCAGGCGGCACAGACAAGCATTACCTGATCATCGATGTTTTCAAAGCTTTCAATATTATGGGCACTGAGGCAGAGAGGCTGTTGGAGCAGGCGGGCGTTCTATCCAACCGACAGGCTACTCCCAGAGACTCCACGAGTAAAATACGCGACGCACGCGGAATACGGCTCGGATTTGCTTGGATGGCATCGAGGGGTTTCAGTGTGGCCGACCTGGACATCCTTTTCCCGGCTATCAATGAATGCCTTTCTTCACGCGATGTAAGTGGTCTGTCCCGGGCGGTTACCACCTTACTGCGGCTCAAACGTCCCCTCGATGTATGGGAAAATGCTCCTAGTCAGCATTACTGATGGAATGGATAACTGATGTTTGGTATTGATGGACATTCTGGACTCGACTTCACGATCCTCGGAATTCCTTTCGAGGGACCCTCAGCGCCCCTGGGTCCAGCTCTGGCGCCAGCAAGTATCCGAAGTGCCGCAGCGAGGTATGGAAACAGCTCGGGATCAGCTTCACCCATCATGGTGTACAATCCGGAGCGAGGCTACCTATTAAAAGAGGTGTCACTGGGAGACGTGGGCGATGTGCCCCGATCGTCGAGCAGGCTCGAGGTTGAACGGCATGTTGATGCAGCTTGGGGACAACTGGACGGGTCGAGACCGGCAGTTCTCGGCGGGGATCATTTCGTCTCTTACCCCGTAGTACGCAGGATTCAAGGTCCATTGACGGTGATACATTTTGATGCGCACGGGGATCTGCTGGACGATTTTGAGGCATCGCCGCACGGTTCAGTCATGCGTGCTATTTCATCGCTCGAAAACGTCTCGCGCGTAATTCATGTGGGCCTGCGAGGCAACCTAAATACAGGGGAGGGTATCGCATGGTCGCAGGCGCAGGGGAACCTTGTCTTCACTACTACCGACTGCCTGCACCTGAAGCCGGAGCAGATTCACGCAACGATCACGCCAGGCGAACGGTTGTACCTCACGTTCGATGTCGATGTCCTCGATCCAAGTGTTGCGCCCGGGACAGGTACCCCAGAGCCCGGCGGAATCGACTACAGAACGGCGATCGATCTCGTAACTGGGTTTGTCAAACGCGGGGAGCTGGTTGGCTTCGACATCGTTGAAGTCAACCCCAATTTGGACGTAAATGATCACACCAGCCTGCTCGCGGCAAACCTTTTCATCGAAGTCATGGGGTCATGGTCTATAGATCGCCACGCAAAGGACGAAACGCGATGACGCCCAGAGAGATCGATCCGTTTCTGATGATTCCCGAAAGGAGTACGGCGCTAAGCAAGAAGGAGGCCAACCTGGCACAGCGCTGGCAACTCGAGGTCGATCGGCTGATTGCTCGCGACCACTTCGATCGTCGAGCGATGCTCGATTGGCAATTCGAGACGCTCCGCCGTATTGTTGACAACGCCGTACGTTATATTCCTTTCTACCGACGTAAGTATGGGGCCGAGGGATTCTGCGTCGGAGATCTCACCTCCTGGAATGATTATGACCAACTCCCGGTCCTCACCAAGGACGAGTTGATCGAAGCCTCGGAAGAGGTGCGCGATCTCTTCGTCAGTCAGGGAGGTGTACGGCATGAGTCGCGCACCTCAGGATCATCGGGAAGAATTTTAACACTATTTCAGGACGAGGCGACGAACAACCAACACCTGCTGTACTACCGACGCTTCTTCGAAACAGTCGCCGGCCCCAGGGACGGGAGCTTCGGACCTGACCTTTATCAAATCTACCTGTGTCCTGAGCGTACTACGTCCATTGGCGATGGGTTCACCGTCCGAACTGTTTCGCTGGACGCTGGCGAGACCGAGGTTCTAGAAGATATTCGAACATGCCGCCCTCGCATTTTGTGGGGTTTCGCGAGTTATTTCCTACGCTTGCGTCGCACGTTCGGGAACGGACTGAGAGAACTCGGCATCCAAGCAGTGATCACCAACTCTGAAGCGAGTAGCCGACTCGAACGGCGCTTGCTGAGCGAAGCCTTCGGATGTCCCGTCTATGACGAATACTCCTCGGAAGAACTGTATCTCATTGCCACCGAGAGGCTATGCGAACAATACCATCTCGTTGAGGACAGCGTGCGAGTTGACGTCATCGATCCGGATGAGTCAGGGGTTGGCCGGTTGTGTGGGACCTCCCTCGTCGATGCTGGATTCCCAATGATTCGCTACGAACAGGGGGATGTGGGACGGATCACGGAGTTCTCGGAGCAAAGAGGCTGCGAGTGCGGTAGCCATGCCCGTATCCTGGATAGGTTCCAGGGGCGCGCCGATCAACATCTGGTCTTGACTGGTGGAGGGGTACTGGAGGGGGACCGCCTGATGCTCCTGTATGATGAGAATTTGCTGCCAGCGCGGGCGGGATTGAGGGCGTTTCGCATTATTCAAGAGCAGGCGGGATCCGCAACTCTGGTCGCGGTTGCCGAGTCATCTAAAGCGGTGTCAGCCTGGGAGAAGTTTCGCTCCGATATCGAGAGGATGACTGAAGGGCGTCTCATGATGCAGGTTGAGTGGGTTGATCAATTGCCGCACATCCCCGGTACGAAGCGTCGACTGGTTTTCAGCTCTGTCCCGGAGACTATGCAGTCGCCACTTCCGGTAGTCCAGCAGGTAGAAGGGTGACAGAAGTATTATGGGACACATTGATGTTTCCGGTGTGAGTTACTTCTTGGCAGACGGTAGGATACTGTTGGACAACGTATCGTTCCGTGTCGGGGACGGAGCCAAAGCCGCCATCATCGGCCTCAATGGGGGCGGAAAGACCACATTACTCAACTTGATCGCTGGCATTCTGACACCCGAAAGTGGAACGGTCTCGCGTTCAGGGGAGTTGCGGTTCATGCGGCAGAAGTTGGGCGCAGACGTCGACGACGCGACGTCCGTGGAGGACGTCCTGGCCTCGCTTTGCTCACATCGGTTGCAAGAAGCTATCGCAAAGGTCAGGGTGCTTGAGCTCCGATTGATGGACGACGACTCGGAAGCTGTTCAACTTGAGTACGCCCAGGCGCTTGTCGATTTTGGCGATGCTGGCGGCTACGACGAACTAATCCGTTGGGACTTGTGCTGTACGAACGCTTTAGGTACCGAGTTCGAAAAGATCAAGTATCGGTCGTTCCTCACATTCTCCGGCGGTGAGCAGAAGCGCCTCATTCTTGAGTATCTTTTTCAGTCAGACGCAGAGGTCCTGCTGCTGGACGAACCCGACAACTATCTCGACATCGCTGGCAAAGTTTGGCTGGAGGAGAAGATGGTCAGTAGCGCTAAAACGATCCTCTTTGTCAGTCACGATCGTGAACTTCTCAACAAGGTGGCGTCCCGATTCCTCACGGTAGAGGCCGGCTCTGTCGGTAATACGGTCTGGACGTACGTGGGGCGCTTCTCCGACTACGACGATGTAAGGGAAGCCCGTTTTGAGCGATTCGATGAGTTGCAGCGACGGTGGAATGAGGACCGTCAGCGGTTGATCGCACAGGTCACCTTTTACAAGCAGCGGGCCACACACAATCCCGGCATGGCGACGCGCTACCAGGCAGCTTTGACTCGGTTGGCGCGTTTTGAGAAGGAGGGACCGCCCCAAGAGCGTCCGAGGCGGCAAAACGTCGTCATGCGGCTGAGGGGCGGACGCACAGGCAAGAAAGTACTCATCTGCGAGGATCTGTCGATTCATGACCTAACGCGCCCCTTCGACCTCGAGGTGGATTTCGGTGAGCGTATAGCAGTTGTGGGTGCGAACGGCACAGGAAAGAGCCACTTTTTGAACCTTCTGGCACAATCGCGGGACGGTGAGCAAGACGTCAGAGACGCGTCGACGGGTCTGATGAAGGACAGGATTGATTACCAAGGCACAGTGCGGCTGGGCGCGCGAGTTCAGCCGGGCTTATTCATCCAGAACCGAGTTCACCCCGAATTTGTTGGGAAAAAGTTGATTGAGATCCTGCACCGTGGCGCAGGATTGCGTGCGGGGACTGGGCACGAGAAGGCCATGGCGGCGCTAGGCAGGTACGAGCTCGCGGCACGCGCGGACGAGTACTTCGAGAATCTCTCCGGCGGAGAGCAGGCGCGGTTCCAGATTCTGGATTTGGAACTGGGTGGGGCTAACCTGCTTCTTCTCGATGAGCCGACTGATAATCTTGATTTACATTCCGCGGAGGTTCTGGAGTCGGCACTCAATGCATTTGAAGGGACCCTTCTGTCCGTCACGCATGACCGCTGGTTTGCGAAGTCTTTCGACCGCTTCCTCGTCTTCTCAAACAGAGGGATCGTCTTCGAGGCCTCAGAACCCATTTGGGAGTGAGGATTACAGCGACGATTGCTGCGATCTGGGCTGCTGTTTTTTGGAGCGAGGCGGTCCTTGAGGCGTACTGCGTGTATGAGGCTGCGGGTGATGAGCTGGCCAGATTGCGGATTCCCAGGGCTATACCGCGTAGGTGCTCGAGTCGTCCGTTGACCGCTTCGGTGGGGCCGTTGGAGGAGCTGGGGTGATCGAAGTAGGCCAGGATGTCGGCGCTCCGTTCGGTCAGGGTTCTTGCCAGGATCGTAGTTTCCTCCTGCCCGTCAGGGACGGCCGGCCTCAGGGAACAGATGAGCTGTTGCATCAGGTACTTTCCCAGGCCGGGGTCCTCCGGCGCTGTAGGCACGCATCAGGCGCCGGTTAGTTACCCAGGAGGCCTCGACCGAGGCGTGGCGCACATCGGCGAACAGGTTCGCCAGGTGCTCGGCCTGGTTGTCGGTGAGCAGGCCGGTGCAGGTCAGTAGGGTGCGCTGTGCCCGGTAGAGCGGATCGCGCTGACGCCCTCGCCGCCCGGTGATCTCCTGCTGGATGCGGCGGCGGCACTCATCAACCTTGCGAGCCGGCAGGAACACGACATGATAGGGTTCCATGATTTTCTGGTCCTCGGGTGACTCCTCTCTGGCGGTGTTCCTGAACCCAGTGAACCCGTCCATGGCCACCACCTCAAACCGCTTGCGCCAGGACTCGCCCCAAGCGGTAAGCCAGACCTTGAGAGCCTTCTTGGGCCGGCCCCGGGCCACATCGAGAGGCCGGGCTGGACCGCTGCGGTCGCGTACGGGGGTCGGGTCAATGACCACGGTGACGTGATGGTCGCCCCACCTAGTGTGGCGCCGGGCAGGGTGTCAAGCCCCGGGTGTTGTGGAGACTGGTTTATCTGGTGCCGATGGTTGCCGGTCGTGATTGTTCCTGGCTGTTCTGGCTGACGTCGGGGACCCAGGCGGCTTCGTGCTCGGCGGGGGTTCGCATACCGATAGCGGAGTGAGGGCGAATGGTGTTGAACCAGTGCACCCACTCGGCGGTGGCGAGCTCGACGGCGTCGATGTCCTCCCAAGGGCCCTGGTTACGGATCAGCTCGGCCTTGTACAGCGAGTTGAGTGCCTCGGCCAGGGCGTTGTCATAGGAGTCCCCCTTCGACCCCACCGAGGCGACCGCCTCGCAGTCGGACAGGGCCTGCCCGTAGCGGATGGACCTGTACTGCACCCCACGGTCGGAGTGATGCACCAGGCCCATCAGGTCGGCCCCGGCTCGCTTTCGTTGCCAGACGGCCATCTCCAGGGCGTCCAGGGCCAGGTCGGTGTACAGGCTCGTGGAGGTCTGCCAGCCGATGATCCTCCGGGAGTACACGTCGGTGATGAAGGCGACGTAGACCCACCCGGAGAAGGTGCGTACATAGGTGATGTCGGCGACCCACAGCTCGTTCGGCCTGAACGCGTTGAAATGCCTTTTGACGAGGTCGGCCGGGCACTGGTCCTTAGACACCGAGCGCGTGGTACGTGGTGATTTGGCGCGTCTGACTCCGCGCAGGCCCAGGTCGCCCATGAGGCGTTCGACGGTACAGCGGGCCACGTGACCGGCACCGTGACGCTCGGCGATCTCGGGTCGGTTGAGCATCACGTGTATCTTGCGGGCCCCCAGCACCGAGTAGTTGTCCTTGTGGACCTTAGATATCTCCGCCTTGAGGGTCTCGTCGCGCAGGCTCCTGGCGCTAGGAGGCCGGCTACGGCGGGCGTAGTAGGAACTCGGGGCGATCTTGACTCCGGCGCCAGTGAGCACCTTGCAGATCGGCTCGACCCCAAACTCCTCCTTCTTGGTCTCGATGTACTGGCAGATCAACGGGATGGGCGGTCGAGCTCCGCCGCGAAGAAAGCTGACGCGCTCTTCAGGATCGCGTTGGCTCTTCGAAGCTCTCGGACCTCTTTCTCCAGCTCCTTGATCCGCTGTGCCTGGTCAGTGGTGGTTCCCGGCCTCAGATCACCACCGACCTGGGCCTTCTTGACCCAGGTGCGCAGAGCCTCGGGGTGGACACCCAGCTCCTCGCCGATCCTACGGATCGCGCCCTTGGCCCGAGCCGGGTCAGCCAACGCGTCCAACGCCATCCTCGTAGCTCGCTCGCGCAGCTCATCGGGGTACTTCTTCTGTCCCATGACAGTGATCCTTCCGTGTCATCACTGCCTCCATCAAACCCGGGGCGATTCATCATGTAGGAATGCCCGCCAGGTTGAGGGGTGGTTAGGAGGCTTTCCTGACTCGTACGCCTTTGTGGACGTCGGGCAGGATGCTTGGGATCTGGGCAAGGTAGAGCTGGTCGGTCTTGTCCTTGGCCAGGCGGATGAGAACGTTCTGGAGCTCGATGATGCGGCGGGTGATAGAGGCGGGGTTGAGCTGGTTGCGGTACGAGACCAGGTCAGCCTTCTGGGCCTTGGTCAGGGCGCTGGTGTCCAGCAGCCGGTCCAATGGGGTACGAGGAGCGTCGTAGAGGCGCTTGCGCCTGCCGGCCTTATCGGTGCCCCATCCGATGGGCTTGCGGGTGGGGGTCTAGGGGAGTTGAGCTTGACGTTGACCTGCTCCCAGAGACGGCCCAGGACCTCGCGCTCCTCGCTGGTGTCGTAGCGGTAGTAGAAGGCGTAACGGCGCACCAGGTGGTTGTTCTTCGACTCGATGGTGGCCTGGTCGTTCTTCCTGTAGGGGCGTGAGCGGGTGAAGTAGATGTTCAAGTCCCCGGCCCAGCGCACCACGCTGTGGTTGATGAACTCTGAGCCGTTATCGAAGTCCATGCCCAAAACGGGGAACGGGACGCATCCCACGGCGGCGTCCAGGGCGGAGATGATGTGCTTCTCAGCGTTGTTTCGGATTGAGCGAGTGAAGGTCCACCCCGTGAGCACGTCTGTCATGTTCACAGTCCGGGTGAACTCTCCTTTGAGGGTCGGCCTGCAGTGGGCGACGGTGTCGACCTCGAAGAACCCAGGCTCAGCCTCGATCTCGCCCGCCGGCCTTGCGGATCTTGATGGAGCTGCGCAGCAACGGACCGGCCTTGGTCGTCGACTTGCCCCGCAGCTGCTCGGTAGCCCGCACCGGGGCGAGGTAGCGGTCAATGGTCGCCGCGCTCATGGCCACCAGCTCGTCTCTGACGGCTGGGGTGTAGCGCGGCTCGTCGTCGAGCTCACCGCTCGCCTCCAGCAGGTCCAGCAGCAGCGGCATGGACTCCTTGAGGTACTTGCCGCACTGCCCGCCGCTGGCGGCCCACACTCGCTGGAGCACCTTCAAGGCGTCGTAGGAGTACCTGCGGGCTCTAGCCCTGCGCTCCGCCGACTTTCGGCGACCCGGTGGGCGCTTGGCTGCGGCCACCAGGCGTCGGCGCGCGTTGTCCCGACTCCAGCCAGTGACTGCGCAGACCTCATCAAGGATCCGTCCCTTGTCCTTCTTCGACGCCCTGGTGTACACCCTGGCGTGCTTTCCCGTGATCTCGGCCCTGGCCTGCATCGACAACCCACTTCCCATGCCCACCACGGTCCACGAGCTTCGCGGGCAGCCCTACATAAGGCACCGAGCCTCTTACGCGGGCATCCTTCATGAGTCTGGTCGGAGAGTCGCCGTGACCTCGTGACCGACGTACGCTGGAGTCATCAGGCTCAGCGGTGAAGAGGGGATAGGGGTAGTGATCATGCAACGCATCTGGCTCGATGTCGCCTACCGTGAGAAGGACCAGGCCAAAGCTGCTGGTG
>ERZ773005.970-NODE-970-length-17161-cov-21.181574_pt1 | contig 17161 bp, 16 predicted proteins | sample MGYA00580666_ERZ773005 | MGnify/ENA primary metagenome ERZ773005 (study PRJEB29015, sample SAMEA2737999) | human oral metagenome | biome: human oral; feature: human-associated habitat; material: dental | place: China | collected 2061 ...
CACGTTGACGAGAGATAACCCAGTCGCCACGGTCACGAATCATATTGTAAAGACGCACTTTACCCCATTCTGAGTGGAATTTCACTTTTTCAATTTCGTCCAAGATTTCTTGGCGGAATTTTGAAACTGAGGCAAACCATTGTGGCACTGCACGCCAGATGATTGGTTTTTTCGTACGCCAGTCAAATGGGTATGAGTGAGAGATTTCTTCTTGAGCAAGAAGGAGGTTACCAAGTTTTTCGATAACAGTTGGAACAACCTTGTCATAGAACTGACCTGCAAAATCAGGACCTGCATTCTCCATCATGATACCACGTTCGTTAACTGTTACAGCAACTTCAAGACCGTTAGCAACACCGACATTGTAGTCGTCCTCACCAAAACCAGGGGCTGTATGGACAATACCTGTACCAGAGTCAGTCGTAACGTGGTCACCAAGGATTACCAACTCATCTACAGCTGTATCCCATGGGTGGACTGTCACAATGTGGTTCAATTCTTGACCACGGTAGGTCGCCAAGACTTGCACATCAGCCCAACCAAATTTCTCAGAAAGACTATTTAATAATTCTGAAGCAACCACAAACTTACGAGATTCACCAGCTGGTTGTACGACTACATAATCAATATCTGCTCCAACTGTCAATCCACGAGAAGCCGTAATGGTAAATGGCGTAGTTGTCCATACGACGATATAAGTATCTGTATCTAGCACACCTTTTCCGTCTTTGACGCGGTTAGCATAGTAAAGGGAAGTTGAAAGCAAATCATGGTACTCAATTTCCGCTTCAGCAAGGGCTGACTCAGAAGACCATGACCAGTAAACTGGCTTGGCACCACGATAGATATAGCCTTTTTTAGCCATTTCACCGAAGACACGGATTTGAGCCGCTTCATAGTCTGGAGTCAAGGTCACATAAGGATTTTCCCAGTCACCAGAAACACCCAAACGTTTAAAGTCTTCACGTTGTTTATCAACTTGAGAAAGAGCATACTCGCGGCAAAGTTTCAAGTACTCAACCAAGTCCATTTCTTTGCGTTTAACACCTTGTTTTGCCAATACCTGCTCGATTGGAAGACCATGTGTATCCCAACCGGGGATATAAGGAGCGTAAAATCCAGACATAGACTTAGAACGAACAATAATATCTTTAGAAATCTTGTTCATAGCATGTCCAACGTGGATATTTCCGTTTGCATACGGAGGTCCATCATGCAAGGTGAAATGTGGTTTTCCTTGGTTCAATTCTTGACGACGTTGGTAAAGTTTTGCTTCTTCCCATTCTTTTTGCCAAACTGGCTCTTTAGTTGGAAGACCAGCACGCATTGGAAATTCAGTTTTTCCAAGATTAAGGGTATCTTTGAGTTTCATTATATCTCCTTTATTATATAGACAAAATAAAAACCACGATTCGCAAAAAGGACGAAAATCGTGGTACCACCTTTGTTTAGATAGAAAATAGCTACTACTATTACTATCCCTCTTTTTCCGTAACGTGGAAGAAACGTCGCATTCTACTAATTTCAAATACGATATTGTAAAATGATAAATCAACTAATAGGGATTGCAAGTCTTACACCATCACTTGCTCGCTAGGAATATATTAGTAAATTTGTGTTTTTACAGTTCTTTCTTATAGGATGTCAACAGGTTCAGAAGTTTTTTCTTCTGTTGATTCAGGAACAGCCTCCATAACTCTTGTCTCAGACAAGTCACCATCTGACTCAGCAATTCGTTGCTGTAAATCAGCCATCTCTTCTGGTGAAAATTGACGAGTTACTTCAGATTCGTCATCTACATAAGGCGTCATTGTTTGACCAAGTGCCTCTTGAATAACTTCTTTGAATGCATCATCACTTGTTTGGAGATAAGTTGCTGTCGGGCGAAGAATTTCTTCCCATTCAGATGAATCAACAATGCTCAATTGACTTTCAATTGTTGACTTAAGACGTTGATGGAAGACACGAGCCTTATTTTTCAGCTCTTCTGTTTCTATCGCAACTTTTTTAGCGTTATCAGTTGCTTGGCGTAAAATTTCGTTTGCCTTGAACTTAGCATGGTCTAAAAGATGTTGCGCTTCTTGATCAGCCTGACGCATGATGTTATCAGATCTTTCTTGAGAAGCCTGTTTAAGCTTTTCAGCAGTGTCTTGTGCTATTAAAACAGACTGACTAAGAGAATCTTTCATCTCATCAAAATAAGTTAAACGCTCTTCTAAGTTCTTAATGCGTGCATCTTTATTATGATTTTCACGAACCAAGTCCTCGTAATCGCGAACGACAATATCAAGAAATTCGTCTACTTCCTCAACATTGTAACCTCTAAATTTCGTACTAAAGGATTTATCTTTAATTTCTAATGATGTAAGAGCCATATTTTTTCCTCATTTACTAGATTGTATTTGAATCGTTAATTTATGCTTCCCATTCTTAGAGAAGCCATTTTCTTTTACTATTTTAAATCTTCCAAATCTACGGACACTAATCAAATCATTTAATCCAACTAAATAACTGGGATTATCAATAATAGAATAGTTTACTTTCACGTGTTTCCCAAAAATCAACTGGGAGGCATCATTCCGAGATAGTTTAAAGCTACTAGCAATCAATTTGTCCAATCTCATACTCGAAGCAAGAATCTCTTTAGAAACCTGAGCCTCTTGCACTCGTAAAAGCCTCTCAAAGCCAACTTCTTTTAGTTTAACAGGAGTTTTAGCAATTTTAGAGATATGATCTATAAAAAATTGAGTAAACCTTTTATCTACTAGAACCTGAGCCCTATCCTTTTCCACCAGAATATCACCAAAAGTTCGACGATCCAATCCTAATCGGTTCATCAAAGTCCCAAAGATTTGAGAATGAGTTAGTTGCTGAAATTTACTAGGATAGACAATTTCAAGCAAGGTCAAATCAAAATCTTCTTTATCTAATTGGTAATAGGAAGGTGCAATTATTACCCTGACCCATTCACTAGGAAAATAGTCACTACTGACAAAAGTTTGTAATTGATATTTGTTCGCAAGACTTTCAAGAATTTTAGCCTGATGAGGATTAATAAAAGAAGTAACCTCTATACTGTATGTATCCTCAACCCGCTGAATCAATTCCAAACTTTTATCTAGGAAAGCATGATCTTCCGCAGAATAGTGTTGAAAGATTTCTTTATGTTCCCTTGTCATGCAAGTACCGAGAGCAAAATCTGAACAAGCCATTGGCTACCGAAATGGATACAAAGTACAGCAACATAAACTGTCAAATCCAAACCAGCAAACTGAAGTGGTAGGCGACGGAAAGGTTTCAAGATAGATTCTGAAATTCTTAGAACGAGTTGCCCTAGAGACGTCTGATAAGCACCAGGAAACCATGACATAAGAGCATATGCAACAAGAATCAGCGAAAGAATTCTCGCTGATAATAAGATAAAGTTTATAATAAATAACATCTTATCTGCGCTTCATGTCAAAATCAAATTCACTATGCACGCCATCAGGCAATTTAATATCCTCGATATTCACGACGACATTTACTGGAGTCAAGAGGTACATAGTGCCAGAAACTCTTCTGAGATTCCCCATCAGGACTTGCTTAGCGCCATCCAAGTAATCAATACAGCGACGCGCTTGCACTTCTGTCATATATTGGAAATCAATCAAAACACTTTCATTTGCGAGAAGCAAATCTACAATTGCAGGTGCATCTTCATACTTTTTAGGATAACGAACATCAATCGTTACTTTTTCTGAAGTCGCAACTGAATGGTTTTGAGCCAACTCTTGTTGACGAGCATGCAAACGTGTAATATTCTCATTAGATGACGGTGTATTAGTCACATGATGAGACGAGCTAGACACTAAACGAGGCTGTTTAATATCTCTAACCGGTTCCTGCTGAGCAGGACGTGAATTAGATGGCTTTACTGCTTGTTGCTGGACTCTAGATTCTGCAACCTGTACGTCATCTCCGTCTTCTGTAAAATATTCTATAAATTTATCGAATCTATCTTTTAATGACATGGTTCTTCCCTATTTAAAAAATGATGTCCCTATTCTCACAAATGTTGACCCGTTAGCAATTGCAGTTGCAAAATCTCGACTCATTCCCATACTGATCTCAGAAAAGGGCATATTAGTTATTTGTTTATTTTGTAATTTTTTCTGAAGTTCGTGGGTCGCTTGGAATATTTTTTCTAAGTCTTCTTCTCCAGCGTCTATGGGAGCCATAGTCATAATCCCCACTATTTCGATATGTTCAAGTTTTTCTAAAGCAGGTAAAACAGCTTCTATCTCATTCACCGCAAAACCATGCTTGGTTTCTTCACCAGACACATTGACTTGCAAGAAGCATTTAATAGTATGTTCTGCTCGCTTTTCAATTTCCTCGGCTAGTTTGAGAGAATCTAAAGCATGGAAATAATCAACATAATTAATAACTTCCTTAACTTTTCTACGCTGAAGCGTTCCTATTAAATGCCAAGTCAACTCTTCGTCCCTTAAATACTGGTACTTTTCTAGGAATTTATCTACTCGGTTTTCACCGATATGTTTTACTCCTGTTTTTACCAGCTCTTTAGCAGTAGAGCTGTCAACATACTTGGTGACAGCTACAATACTTACTGAATTTTCAGGACGATTTGCCTTTCGAGTAGCTTCCGCTACTGCTGCAAAAACTTGATCCTTATTTTTTTGTAAATCCATTTTTAGCGATTTCTAAAAAACGGAGGTGTTTCTAATTCATCGTCATCAGATGAACTATCTGTATATCTTTCTACAGTTGGCTTAGAACCACCTTGTGTTTCACGGACAATATTGTCACGGCGCAAATCCCACTCACCGAAAGCTGAAGTTTGTTTTTTCTCTGGCTGTTGACGAGTAGTTTTTGGAATTTCAACTGTTTCAGTCAAATCGAAATTTCTATCATAAGAATGATGACTACGAGTTTCGCGAACAGGCTCGTTATGTGAACGTTTTGGCGAACGAATACCGCTAACTTTTTCAACACGATCCTGACGAACACCTGTGGCAACCACAGTCACGCGAATTTCATCACGCATACTTTCATCAATTGAAGTACCCAACCAGATGTTTACTCCGTGTCCAGCAGCTTGATTTACAATTTCAGAAGCCTCTTCAGCCTCAATCAATGTCATATCCAGACCACCAGTAACGTTGACAATCACATCTTCAGCACCATCAATAGTTGTTTCAAGAAGTGGTGAGTAAATTGCTTTACGAGCAGCTTCAATCACACGCTCCTCGCCACTACCAATACCGATACCCATCAAGGCATTACCCTTATCAGCCATAACAGTCTTAACATCTGCGAAGTCAAGATTAATCAGACCAGGACTAGTAATCAAATCAGTGATACCTTGGACACCTTGGCGAAGAACATTGTCAGCTTCACTCAAAGCCTCAAGAAGAGGTGTTTTCTTATCAACAATCTCAAGTAAGTTATTATTTGAAATAATCAACAAAGTATCAACATGCTCTCGAAGCTCATTGATTCCTTCAATTGCAAAATTACCGCGTTTGCTTCCTTCAAAGCCAAATGGGCGAGTTACAACTGCAACAGTCAAAGCTCCCAAACCTTTTGCAATACGAGCAATAACCGGAGCGGCTCCAGTACCGGAACCTCCGCCCATACCAGCCGTAATGAAGACCATATCTGCTCCTGAAAGAGCTTCTGTCAATACTTCTTCACTCTCTTCAGCAGCTTTACGACCTACTTCAGGCTGTCCTCCAGCACCAAGTCCACGTGTTAATTTTGGACCAAGCTGGATAACTGTTTCTGCTTTTGTACTACTCAGCGCTTGAACATCCGTATTGGCAGCGATAAACTCAACGCCAGCAACACCTTCGTCAATCATACGGTTAATAGCGTTACCACCGCCACCGCCGACACCAATTACTTTAATGATTGCGCCTTGAGCCGCAGCTGTGTCAAATGAAAATGTCATATTTAAACCCTTTCCTTTAATCAAACAGATTGCCTAACCAGTTACGGGCACGATCTGTTAATTTTTCTGTCTTTGTTTCTTGTTCTTGGCTTTGCGCCACTTCAATCGCAGGTTCAACTCTAGTTTCAGCTTCTACCTGAGGTAATGGATCTCTATTTGTAGTAATTCGAGAAGGATTGATAGACTGCGTTTGAAGCGGACGAGCAAAGTTGCTTGGTTGCTGACGCAACATCTCATTACCTTGAACGGCTGCCTGAGCCAAAGCATCAACATCCGTCAAGTTTCCAGCATATTCAGACAAGCTAATCACATGAGCAAAGGCTGGATTTCGAATTCCAATTTGACTTGGAACATAAAGTTTAACTGGAACTCCAAAAATTTCTTGAGCCAATTCCACAACACCTGGTAAGATAGCGCCACCACCGATGATCACGATTCCACCTGGCAAATCTAACAAGTGTCTTCTTTCTAGATCCTGCTTAATTTGCTCAAAGACATGTTTCAAACGTGCTGAAATAATCTCAGCTAAGTAACTTTCTGTTACTTCAACTGGATTAACTTCACCAATGACTTCAACTTGGAATGTTTCTTGACTAGCTGCTGGCACATAAGCTTCACCATAGTTGAACTTCAAGCTTTCAGCTAGTTTTTGAGAAGTCTTAAGAACTTTAGAAATATCTTTTGTGACATAATCGCCACCTTCTTGGTAGATATTGGTGTATTGAAGTTCTTGATTTTTAACAGAAGCTACTGTTGTTTGGCCTCCACCCATATCGATGACTGTAGCGCCAAATTCACGTTCACCTTCGTTTAAAACTGATTTTGTCATTGCAAGTGGTGAAATAATAATGTTTTCAATTTGAACCCCTGCACGTTCCACAGTTTTACGTAAGTTATGAAGAATAGTACGCGGACCAGTATAGAGCAAACCACGCATTTCTAAACGAATCCCCATCATACCGCGAGGATCGCGAATTCCTTGGAAACCATCAACGATGAATTCCTCTGGAATAAATGTGATTACTTCCCGATCAGGGGTCATACTCTTCGTCAAAGCAGATCGAACAACATTTTCTACATCAATATCTGTGATTTCTTTGGCATCATTTGTAACAGGAATCATTCCTTGTGAAGGCTCAATTTGTAGTAAGTTCGCAGGCAAGCCCACATTAACTACTTTGATTGAAATCCCCGCTTTTTCTTCTGCTTGAGCAATTGCTGTTTTAATAGCAGCAGCTGCTGCCTCAATATCTATAATAATTCCGTCTTTTACACCAGCACTTTTGGCATTGCTAACACCAATTACATTAATTTCATCATTGATGTGCTCAGCCACTAATACTTTAATGGAGCTAGTTCCTATATCTAATCCTGTAAAGAAGCCGTCTCTAGCCATTACATCATTCCTCTCTATCATCCGAGTTTCCTACTTTATCGACAACTCTAAAAAATACAGTTATCCATTGCCTATTATAACACAAAATTAGCAAAAGTGGAGAGTTTTTCTTCGTTTTCTTTAGTTATTTGTTTCATCAGTAACATCTGACGGAGCTGCCTCTGTTTCACTCTGCTCAGTTTCTTCTGAACTTTCGTTTTTCTCTTGTTCTTCTTTTTGCACAAGACTAGCAGAATAGCTAAAGATTCCCGCTTCCATATCCACAATACTAGGTTCCGTCAACAATGGATGTACACGACTGTAGTAAGGTAATTTCTTATGAATATCTGAAAGAGGAACAATAATCTTATGCTCATCTTTCATTGTCAAAGTTAATAAATCTTTTGTAGCCTTACTTGGAGTCAAATCTACAGTTTGAATTTCATTTTTTATACTATCCGGTACATCTGATAATTCTTGCATAAGTTTCTTAACCTTAGCTTTATCAGATAGATTAAGACGCATGTAATTTTCAGGCAAAGCCTCTTTCTTTACTGGTTGATTAATCACAGTTCCATTGCTGATGACTGGATAGATATTTCCAGTAGAAGCTTCATAGGCTAAAATCTTAAATTCTGTGACTTGAATCTTGAATGTAATTGGGAACTGATATGAAATTTCAGCCTTTTCAATCCAAGCATTCGCTTTTTTCAAGTTGTTAGCATACTGATTACGATTCAAAAACGTTGTTAAAGTGTAATCTCGGCTATCAATTTGGGTAGCTTTGATAATTTCATCTTGAGTTACACGCTCATTTCCTGTAACTACTATATTTTTAAGGCTACCTAAAGGAGTAATAAAGTAGAGTGACAGAAGAATCAAGAGAGAGCTGATAACCAGAACTGGTATAGCCCTGTATAGATGAATTTTCTCGATTCTAGGTTTGTCTGACTTAGCTTCTTTTTCAATTTCTATATCAGCTTGATCTACAAAATTTTCAGTTCGATCTTCTGAAACATCACTTAACTCTTCGATATTTTCTTCTTCGGGCTCTTCAACATCTTCTGTCTCTTCAGACTCATTTGTCTCATCGTCATCTGAAGCTTGATCTTGAGCTTGGTCTTCTTTTTCATCTTCGCTATTATCTGTTTCGTTTGTCCCAGCAGATTCTGAAGTTTCCAAAGTCTCATCGTTACGCTCTTCTTCATCAGTTTCAGAGGCTTTTTCTTGAGATTTTTTTTCTAAGTACTCCTGATGACGTTTTTGCCACTCAGATAAATATTTTTGGAGTTCTTTTTGGTCACCTTTATCTTTTGTCGTCATTTTTTCCCTTTGTTTATATCATTTTTCAATACAGCATAAAAATCTTCTACTGACTTGATTTCATGAGAATTTTTCATGGCTTGATAATATGTATCTTTATCCCTTAGAACCTGTTCCACAGAAGCTTCAAGCCCTTCTAAAGTTAGCTGCTCTTCTTCCAGCTTCACAGCATATCCCTTTTTCACAAAATAATCCGCATTTTCGATTTGATCACCACGACTGGCTTCGCGTCCTAAAGGAACGATAATGTGCAACTTAGCCATAGCAAGGAGCTCAAAGATTGTATTAGAACCACCACGGGTCACAACTACATCTGCCAGGTCCATCAAAGGCTGATAGAGGTCCGTCACATAGGCTTTGCGAAAGAGTCGGTCAGACAAAGTATCCAAACTCTCATCGCCTGTCAGATTGATGATATTATAACGCTCGGTCAGTGTAGCTTGATTCTGACTAACAAAATCATTAAAAACCTTGGCACCAGCAGAACCACCGACAAAAAGCAGAGTTGGCAACTCTTTATCAAAATACTGACGGATTTCTTCTAGTTCCTGCGGTAGGACTGGCTCTTGACTACCGACCTTGGTCACAGCTCCGACATGCTCAATCTTGGTCAGACTAGAGCTTTGCTCAAAGGTTGAATACATCTTGGTCGCACACTTATAGGCGATTTTATTGGCCAAGCCAATGGATAGATCCGATTCATGAACATAGACGGGCACTCCTGACAGCCGAGCTGCAATCACGGGCGGAACAGATACAAAGCCTCCCTTAGAAAAGAGGGCCTGCGGCCGTACCTTGAGCATGATGCCCAAAGACTGAAAAATGCCCCAGACGACCTTAAAGCCATCCAGCAGATTCTGCCACGAAAAGTAGCGACGAAGTTTACCGGTAGCTACCGAATGGAAGGTCACGTCCAGTCCCGACTTTTGGATTTCTTGATACTCAATACCATGCTTATCGCCAATATAATGGACCTGCCAGCCTTCTTTGATAAATTTCGGAATCAGGAGAAGGTTGAGGGTTACATGCCCGACCGTTCCTCCGCCTGTAAATACAATCTTTTTCATCTTAACCTTTTAATTCTTCAAATGCAGCGAGGAATTCATCGCCACGGACTTCAAAATTACTATACATATCCCAGCTAGCATTGGCAGGACTGAGCAAGACAATATCTCCTGGCTCTGCTTGAGCAAAAGCCTTATGAGCTGCATCCCGGACATTAGTCGCATCCAGATAAGAAACACCAGCCTGATCAGCGGCTCTCTTTACACGCGGAGCTGATTGCCCTAAGATAACCATTTTCTTAAGACCTTTGAGGTCAGGCACCAACTCGTCAAATTCATTGCCTCGGTCCAAGCCACCTGCAATCAGAATCACCTTGCTATTGTCAAAACCGGACAAGGCTTTCTGGGTTGCCAAGATATTGGTAGACTTACTGTCGTTGTAAAAGGCAACCTCATTTACCTGCCCCACATACTGGAGACGATGTTTAACGCCTCCAAAAGCTGACAAAACTTCTTTGATCGTCTGATTGTCAATGCCTCGAAGTTTAGCTACTGCAATAGTAGCCAGAGCATTTTCGACATTGTGACTGCCAGGAACACCGATTTCAGCCACCTTTATAATCGCTTCTCCACGGAAGGTCAAGACATCACCATCAAGATAGGCACCATCCACCTTTTCAGTTGTTGAAAACGGCACAACAGTAGCCTGAGTTTGGCTAGCCATTCCCTTGGCCCAATCTTGATTGAAATTCAAAACAAGATAATCATCAGCTGTCATGTTTTTCTGGATATTCCACTTGGCAGCTGCATATTCCTCAAAAGAGCCATGGTAGTCCAGATGAGTCGGCATGAGATTGGTGATCACAGCTATCTGTGGATGAAAAGCCTCAATCCCCATCAACTGGAAGGAAGACAGTTCCATGACCAGTGTATCTTTGCCACAAGCTGATTGGGCTACTTGACTGGCAGGAAAACCGATATTACCAGACAAAAGACCATTTTGACCACCAGCCGTCAAGACTTGCGCAATCATGGTCGTGGTCGTCGTTTTGCCATTTGATCCCGTAATACCAATAATCGGAGCTTCAGAAATCAGATAAGCCAACTCAACTTCAGTGATAACAGGAATCTTCTTCTCCAGAGCCCGAATAACCATAGCATTATTATAAGGAATACCTGGATTTTTAACCATCAATTCAAAGTTTTCATCCAGCAACTCCAGAGGATGTCCTCCTGTCACTACTTTAATACCTTCTTCTAGCAAGGATTGGGCAGCAGGATTTTCCTCGAAAGGCTTACCGTCGTTAACTGTCACGATGGCTCCTAATTTATCTAAAAGGCGAGCAGCAGATTCACCTGACTTAGCCAAACCTAAAACCAAGACTTTCTTGTTAGCAAAACTTGCTATATTTTTCATAAAAAACCTCTTTAATTGTACTTCATTCTATTTTACCCTTTTTTAAAGAAATAAAAAAGTCATAGATGCGCTTTATTTACGTCTGTTGTTAACTTGTGAAAAAAATGTGATATTTTTTCTGATTTGCAATGATTTGTAATAGAATTCTAAAAGTTATCAGAGTTTAACTCTTATCCTCCTTTCATTTCACAATCTATAAAAAAAGGCCCAGAACTAAATCGAATTTTAGTTCTTAAGCCAATTTTTAATCTTTGCTTTTATCGTCTAAAAAATCAAACAAACCAGGTTTCTTATCTAATCGAGCAATGTCGCGTAAGGCAAAATAAGCCAAAATAAGCATAGCCACCCCAACAAATAACTCTCCCGGCATTTGAAAAATCCGAAATGCCGCTAAAACCAAGAGAATAATAAACAAAACCAAGACTAATACAACCGATAAGACATTAAAGGTGCCTTTAATGCTCTGAGGAGCAGCAAAAAGGTAATACAAGAGAATCAAAATTCCAATTATTAAATAAACCATCTTGCTACTCCTTTCCCTTTTACTTATTCAGCTGCAGCTGATTTTTTCTTTTTGTTGGCTTTCTCGCGCTCTGCCTTGTTTAGAATTTGCTTACGCAAACGGATAGACTCAGGTGTTACTTCCATGTACTCATCGTCGTTCAAGAACTCAAGAGACTCTTCAAGGGTCAAGATACGAGGTGTCTTGATAACCGCTGTTTGGTCCTTAGTAGCTGAACGAACGTTAGTCATCTGTTTAGCTTTGGTGATATTCACAGTCAAGTCGTTTTCACGAGAGTTTTCACCGATGATCATTCCTTCATAAACCTCAGTACCTGGGTTGACAAAGATAGTACCACGTTCTTCAATAGACATGATAGAGTATGTTGTAGCCTTACCAGCATCAATGGAAACAAGGGCACCACGATGACGACCACCGATTTCACCAGGAATCACTGGCAGGTATTGATCAAAGGTATGGTTCATAATTCCATAACCGCGAGTCATAGATAAGAACTCAGTAGAGTAGCCAATCAAACCACGCGCAGGAACCAAGAAGACCAAACGAGTCTGTCCATTTCCTGTGGCCACCATATCTAGCATTTCACCCTTACGTTCTGAAAGACTTTGGATGACAGAACCTTGGTATTCTTCTGGTGTGTCGATTTGGACGCGCTCAAATGGTTCGCATTTAACGCCATCAATCTCTTTTACGATAACCTCTGGACGAGATACTTGAAGCTCATAGCCCTCACGGCGCATTGTTTCGATCAGGATTGACAAGTGCAATTCTCCACGACCTGAAACAGTCCATTTATCTGGTGAATCAGTTGGGTCAACACGAAGGGAAACGTCTGTTTGCAATTCTGCTTGCAAGCGTTCTTCCACCTTACGAGACGTTACCCATTTTCCTTCACGACCTGCAAATGGTGAGTTGTTTACCAAGAAGGTCATTTGAAGCGTTGGCTCATCAATGTGTAGGATTGGAAGAGGTTCAATGGCATCTGTTGGAGTAATCGTTTCACCAACAAAGATATCTTCCATACCTGAAACGGCAATCAAGTCACCTGCTTTTGCTTCTTGGATTTCACGACGCTCTAAACCAAAGAAACCAAAGAGTTTTGTAACACGGAAGTTTTTCGTTGTGCCATCTAGTTTAGAAAGGGTAACTTGGTCACCGACTTTCACACTACCACGGAAAACACGTCCGATACCGATACGACCTACGAAGTCATTGTAGTCCAAAAGAGACACTTGGAACTGCAAAGGCTCATCTGAATTGTCAACTGGAGCTGGGATATGGTCAATGATGGTATCAAAGATTGGTGCCATTGTTTTTTCTTGATCAGCAGGATCGTCTGACAATGAAGAGGTTCCGTTAATCGCTGAAGCATAAACAACTGGGAAATCAAGCTGGTCATCATCTGCACCAAGCTCGATGAAGAGTTCCAATACTTCGTCTACTACTTCTGCTGGACGAGCTGATGGTTTGTCGATTTTATTTACAACCACGATTGGGACAAGGTCTTGTTCCAAGGCTTTTTTCAATACGAAACGAGTTTGTGGCATGGTTCCTTCGTAGGCATCCACGACCAAAACAACCCCGTCAACCATTTTCATGATACGCTCTACTTCTCCACCGAAGTCCGCGTGTCCAGGTGTGTCCATGATATTGATACGAGTTCCATTGTAAGCAACGGCTGTATTTTTAGCAAGGATGGTAATTCCGCGCTCTTTTTCGATATCGTTTGAGTCCATCGCACGCTCTGCCAACTCTGTACGTGCATCAAGAGTTTCAGATTGTTTTAATAATTCGTCAACGAGGGTTGTTTTCCCGTGGTCAACGTGGGCGATAATAGCGATATTCCGAATATCTTCTCTTAATTTTGTCATGATTGCCTCTATTACTTTAAATTTTTATTTCTAACTGAACAATTATACCACAGTCTAATTCAAAAATCACAGTTTAGCTAAGTGTAAATGTTTTCATTGAAAAATCAGCCCTTCTCGCATCGATTTGCATTTCTTACATTGAAAACTTATAATTAAGCATAAGATTATTAAAAGGAAAAACTATGCGATTAGACCGTTTACTAGCTCAAGCATCAATTAGCCGAAAATCTATGAAACGAGCCCTGCTCCGAGGGGCTATTCTGGTAGATCAGAACCCCGCTAGAAGTCTTAGCCAAAATGTAGATACTGGTCTACAAGAAATCCTCCTCGATAAACAAAAGATTTCTGTTCCTGCTCATCGTTATTTTATGATGAATAAACCGCGAGGCTATATAACAGCCAATTCCGATGCCAGCAGAGCAACAGTAATTGATCTTATTCAAAAGGAAGACTTTAGTGAGGAACTATACTCTATTGGTCGCTTAGACCGAGATACAACTGGACTCCTCTTAATTACTGATAATGGCCCCCTTGGCTTTCAACTACTTCATCCTCAATATCATGTAGATAAAACTTATTACGTCCAAGTCAACGGACTTCTAAATAATCAGGCTATTGAAACCTTCCAACAGGGCGTTCGCTTCTTAGATGGCAAGGTTTGTAAGCCGGCTCAACTCATAATCCATTCTGCTACCCCTGTTTTGAGCACAGCTTCTGTAACTATCTCAGAGGGAAAATTTCACCAAGTGAAGAAAATGTTCCTAGCAATAGGAGTGAAAGTTACCTATCTCAAAAGAACTCATTTTGGAGATTTTCAACTCGATCCCAATTTGGATGAGGGTGACTATCGTTCCTTAAATCAAGATGAGCTAAAGCTTATCAAGAACTATCTAGAACTAAGTCGATAGATTATATTTTTCTAATTTCCACCTTTAATACTTGATCTCGCTTCTTGACCAACCAATTGAATCATAATCACCGATAGACGAGTGGTTCATTTGTCTAGCACCTAAGGGAGCGAGACATAATAAAAGGCACAGATTTTATCTGTGCCTTTTATATATAATATGTTTAAAGCTAAATTAACTTGTTTTAACTTTTCCCTTCCAACTATCCAGCCCATAAGACAGGATATAAATGTCAGAAAAACCATTTTTCTTTAAGAGTAGAGCAGCATTCATTACTCGTTGACCGCGAGCATTTTCATAAAGCAAGACTGGCTTATCTTTACGAAGTGCACCCAAATTTCCTTTTAACTGTGTTGAGGGAATGTTTCGAGCCCCCAAGATATGCTTCCGATGAAAGTCAACAGGTTCCCGTAAATCCACAAGCTGACCTTGACGGATTAGGCTCGCAAATTCAGCATTTTCAACAACTTTTGCTGCTCGACGCAATCTAAAATAGTTAAAGCCCATCCAAGCCAATATACCAGCCATAATCGCCATCAAAATCCAGGTCATTTCTTCCATTCTCCATTCTTCTCGATATATTTCAACTCTAACTGATGCTCACGGCGCAAGACTGCTTCAGCCTCTAAATATTCTAGTTTGTCCATCAAGCCCGCATCGTAAATTCGCTCTAGCTCAATCTTCATCAGTTCTATATCATACAATCGCTTGCCCATATAGATTACGATGCCAAAACTTTTGAGAAATTGCTGAACATCATAAAGTGTTTTCATGTGCCTTATTGTACCAGATTTTACACATATTTTCAAGATGGAAAAATAAATAGAAAAAGCAGCTATGTCAGCTGCCTTTAAAAGAGGGGTGATAAAAAATATCTATCATTCTAGGAATAAAATTCTATAGATAAGACTCTAATCATATTTTAGAATTTTATTCCTTCTTCAAACTTTTTTACAATCCTGGTGCTTGGCCAATTTCAGCTGTCAACATCCAGATAGTCTTTTCTAAATCTGCTTTAGCCCCAACAAAGATATCATTGGTTACATCGTCACCTTCTTCGTCAGTCACATCCAGCGCTTCTTGGTATACATTTGTCAAATAGCGGAAGATTTCAATTACACGCTCTAAACTTTCTTCTACGTTTTTGCTAAATTCACCAGCTTTTTCTTCGATCTTACTATGTTGGATAAATTCTGTCAAAGTAGAGTATGGTTTACCACCCAAAGTAATCAAACGTTCGCTAACTTCATCCAAAGTTGCATCCAAAGTTTCCATGTATTCATCCATTTTTGGATGCCAAACCATGAAACCAGCACCACGCATATACCAGTGAACTTGGTGAAGAGCAATATGAGCAGTATAAAGATCTGCCACGACTTGGTTCAATACAGCCTTAGTTTTTGGCAAAGAGTTTTGGTTTACAAAAGTTGCTACATCAGTTGCAGCGGCATTTTTTACTTGAGTCATATTCTTACCTCGCTTATTTTATTTATAATCATTCTAATCTTTTTAGATTATGGTTTAATTATAATGCTTCTAAATAAGAAAGTCAAGACAAAAGATTCAAAAAAAGACTTTATTAGAAAAGTTGCAAAATTTCAGAATTTTTCTGTTTAAAATTACGAATAAATAAGTATGATTCACCTATACTTTTTTCTTGTTGGTACCGTCTTTGCCTCATTCCTAGGCTTGGTCATCGACCGCTTCCCAGAGCAGTCTATCATCACACCAGCTAGTCATTGTAATGCCTGTGGGAAAAGACTGGCCCCTCGTGACTTGATTCCTATTGTTTCCCAAGTCTTGAACCGTCTTCGCTGTCGCTTCTGTGGAGACAAGATTCCCTTACGTTATTTATTTTTTGAATGTATCTTTGGCGGTCTTTTTCTGGCCACTTCACTTGGTACAATTTCTATCAGTCAACTCCTGCTACTTACCATGGGCATAACATTGGCCATATATGATCAAAGAAAGCTGCAATACCCCTTAATGATCTGGTTAGTTTTTCAGCTCTTGTTGCTAATGATATCGGGCATCAATCTTCTCATACTCTTCTTTTTAGCCCTAGGACTTCTAGCCTTCTTTTATAATCTTCGTATTGGAGCTGGTGACTTTCTTTTTCTTGCTTCCTGCTCAGCCATTTTTAGTCTGACGGAAATTCTCATTCTTATCCAAATCGCTAGCTTCTCTGGCCTCGCCTGTTTCTGCTTTAAAAAGAAAAAAGACAGGCTAGCATTTGTACCCTGTCTTTTGTTTGGTGTGGTGGTGATTATTTCTTATAAGCTGCTGCTTCTTGGATAAAGGCTGCGATACTGTCATCCTTTTCATGAAGAGCTTTGACAATCTTAGATCCAACAATAACTCCATCTGAGACTTGATTGAAACGGTCAACATCCTCTAAAGTTGAAACGCCAAAACCTGTCAGCACTGGAATCTCAGCAATATCATGGAGCTTGCTCAAATGCTGGTCCAAATCATTGCGGTAGCTTCCGCTCTTACCTGTCACACCGTTGATGGCTACAGCATAGATAAAACCTTCAGCTTCCTTGATCAGCTCCTGCTGACGTTCTAGTCCAGTCGTCAGGCTCACTAAAGGAATAAGAGCAAGATCTGAATCTTCCAGTAAAGGCAAGATGAAATTTCTATGCTCATAGGGCAGATCAGGAATGATCAATCCTTTAACTGGTGTCGTAGCCAAATCCTTGACAAAATCTTTGAGCCCGTACTGGAAAATAGGATTGAAGTAGGTCATGATGATGAGAGGCAGCTGAGTGTCCAACTTCTGCA
>ERZ773005.974-NODE-974-length-17086-cov-57.917327_pt1 | contig 17086 bp, 17 predicted proteins | sample MGYA00580666_ERZ773005 | MGnify/ENA primary metagenome ERZ773005 (study PRJEB29015, sample SAMEA2737999) | human oral metagenome | biome: human oral; feature: human-associated habitat; material: dental | place: China | collected 2061 ...
GGCTCGGGTCGCGGGCCTCGCGCTGGCGACGGGCGTGCAGGGCGCCGGCCAGGTGCAGCAGGCGCGTCTCCCAGTGCTTGGTGAGATAGGGGCCCGCCTTCACCTCACCCAGGAGGCGCTCGGAGACGGGGGCGCCGGCATCGAGACGCAGGGTCCCGTTGTGGGGGACGACGCTGGGCTCGGCGACGTCCTGGGTCAGCAGGCGCACGGTCCCCAGACCGCAGGCGTGGCTGAGGGACGGAAGGCTGAAGGCGAGGGTGGCACCGGCCATGATGCCCACGGAGGTGTCCAGGGCCGAGGAGACGACGGCAGGCAGCCCGAGGCGCTCGGCCATGTCCAGGGCCCGGTTCACACCGCCCAGCGGCGCAACCTTGAGGATGGCGACGTCGGCTGCGCGCCGGTGCACGACCTCCAACGGGTTGGCCGACAGCCGGATCGACTCGTCCGCGGCGATGGGCACGTCGACGGAGCGGCGCAGGTCGGCCAGGTCATAGACGGCGGCACATGGCTGCTCGACGTACTCCAGGCCCCCAGCGGCACGGTCCATGCGCGGCAGGTTCTCGCGGGCGGTGTCCACGTCCCAGGCGCCGTTGACGTCGATGCGCACCTTTCCCGCCCGCCCCACGGCCGAGCGGACCGCTTCGAGCCGTTCGAGATCGGCGGCGCGCCGCTCGGGCCTGCCGGAGACCTTGACCTTGGCAGTTCTGGCTCCGGAGGAACGCACCATCTCGACCGCGTCCTCGGCGCCGACCTCGGGGACGGTCACGTTGACAGCGATGGTCTCGCGGTAGCGGGGCAGGAAGGCGCGGCCCAGGGCCTGGGACAGCCCTGCGGCGAGCCAGGGCGCACTGGCCTCCGACCCGTAGTCCCAGAAGGGCGCCACCTCTCCCCAGCCGCCCGGGCCATGGAGCAGGACGCCGTCGCGACGGGTAATGCCGCGAAACGGCGTCGTCAGGGGGATATCCCAGACCACGGCGCGGTCGATCCGGTCCAGCAGCCCGGTGGAGTCCTGAGCATGGAGGGAGGCGATGTCGATCTCGCCGTTGGCATGCTGATGGTCCGGACTCACGGTCACAGAATACGCATGATCTTCAACCATCATGATGAAACCGGGACAAGGGTGGCGGGCCCCACCTCGACGAACGCCCGACGAATGCCGTCCGACTCCATGAGCACGTCGTTGACGAGCAGCGAGCGCGGTCATAGGGGCCTTTCAATGCGGTGAGCCGGCACGATGATAGGGCACGGTCCACTAAGACGCCGACCGCGGCACCAGCAGGAGATGTCTTCCGCAGGCTTAGTAGAATGGCTCAAACGGTTGAATTCGCGATCAGACCGGACAGAAGGGGAGCCATGAGCGAGGGCGGTACGGGACGGAGCGGCGCAGGACACGGCCATTGGAGACCCGTCACCCCGGTCTCGGCGATGGTGGTGGGGCGTCTGATCCTCGGGGTGCCCGGGGTCATCGGAATGACGGTGATCGTGTGCGTGTGGTCCGCGCTGACCGGGACCGGCCTGGGGTTCGGACGGGCAGCATTGTTCTCCCTGGTGGCGGTGACGGTGCGCGAGGCCATTGACGCTTCCGCCCACCGGCTCATCATGCGCCTGTGGCGCTCCCGGGACGCTCACGGCCTGCTGCTGACTCTTGTCGCCGTACTCTGCCCCGCCGTCGCCGGGTTCCTGGCCGCCTGGCTCGTTGCTCCGGCGTCGACGACGGCGCTGACGGTGCTCACGTGGCTGCCGTTCATGGCCTTCGTCGCCGTTATTGAGAAGCCGTGGGACACCTCGCTCGGCTACGACGCCCTTCAGGCGCACATCCATCAGTCCCATCCGATCCCGCCGGAGTACGTCACCGCCGACTTCCGCGACGGCCGCCGGTACGTCCCCGAGCTCAGCCGGGCGGCACTGACCCGCACAACGCCGTAGGCGCCGAACCACCGGTGCGGATCGCATCAGCGATCGGCAGATCGACGTCGCCCCGATTCCGCAATCCCCCTCATTTTGCGCGCAACATCGGGATCAATACTGCCTTCGAGAAGTTGCCCGACTGGCCGAGGATGGAGTGGTCTGTTCCGATCAATCAGACGCGAGTGATGAATATCGCTCAGGGATCGATTATGGAGATGCAGCTTCGATTCATAGATGAAGGCCCGTTCCAAATTTGAAAATAACTTGCCATCGGTAACCCATTGATGACGAGAATCCTTCACCAACTGATAATCAATAGCACGAGTCACACATGCAGCGACCCAGTCTGCGAACTGGATGTTCGCACTAAGCTTGGAGTCGATATGCATAGGAGGCTCTAGAATCCTGAGCATCTCAGGATGATCAGACGCGCGACTGAAGATATGTCCATACATACCCGAAAGTCGCTCAATGCGGGTTTTCTCATTGATCTGATCGATCATAACAAGAATATGATCATCCTTCCCCTTAGCGTAGCGCGCCAACCGATTGAGCGTCTCAGCCATCGCCTGCGACTCCCTGAGGGCAGAGTCGAGACCAGTCTGCTTCGGGGTACCAAGAGGCTTCTCATCCGCATAATAGAATAGCGCCCCGCCTCGCTGCTTCAGATAGCCAACAAGACCATTGAACACGCGGAGCTGCTGCGGAAACGACTCCAGCGTCTGCGGACGAAAGATGCGAGCCCCTTTCCGCTCCCACCGTCCAGGATGTTCCAGCGCCTCGATCTCCGTCTTGAAGAGCACGAATTTCTCATGCTGAAATCGAGCACCAAAATCTCTGACAGCCGCCTCGGGAATCACAAATCCTGCATACCCAAATGCGGCACTGGTATGAAACTTTGGGTGCTCAGCCCCAACATAGGCGCCCGGCTCTCCGGTTTCATCGATATACGCAAGAAACACTGCATCCTCTTATTCACGAAGAAGCCCCGCCTAAAAGCGGGGCTCTACGAATCGGCGCTCGGGGAACTATTCCATCCCTAGCTACCAGCACTAAAGGTACCCAGGCATCCACTAGACGTCAAGATGACAGCCCCCACCCCGACGACCGTCAAGTGCGACCGAGGTCACATCCTGGGTAGTGTGGAAGGGGTGATGCCGTAGCTGCGAGACGCGGTAGGAGGACACATGAGCACGCGCAGCATCGCTCACACGCCGAACCGCCAGCACTGGAAGCCTGCCGTCCCTCTGTGGGGGGTGGTGTACGGACGGATCGGTCTCGGCATTCTTGAAGCAGTCGCACTAGGAGTGGTCGTGGCCATCTGGTCCGCCATCGGCGGAGCGCTGGGGGCCATGGTGTTCGCACCGCACTCCCTCACTCAGTTGACCCTGGTCACGTGGGCACTGTTCATGCTCATCGCATGCACGCTGGAACAACCATGGAAGACACCGATGTCCTACGAGGAGATGAAGGAACGCGGCCGCCAGACCCGACTGATGACCCGGGAGCACTTCGCCGAGGAGATCGCCGACGGCCGGATGACCTTCCGCCCGATCGATGACGAGGGTTACTTGCTCGACGAGGACGGCAACCGCATCGAGACAGATCGATCAACCAATCAGTGACAACCGACTGACCAGCAATGCGAAATTCTCTAGAATCATGGACATGCTTTAGAGACCGCAGACCACCCCGACGAATTAAGCGAAGCGACCGACACACATCCCCTGCAAACATGCTTGGCGACACCCATTAAACGTACCTGCATATACGCACCCATCCGCTGACTCTGCGAACAAACCCCACAGCATTAACATGGAAGCGAACATAGTTAACAGCGAAGCGCATAAAGACCCTTGGGAGCCCCCAACCCCTCTTCAGACAATAATAATGGGGCAAGTCATTTTGGGGATCCCCGAGGCAATCCTACTCGGAGCCTTAGTCGCAGCATGGTCGGCACTTACCCAATCAGGCTTGGATTTCAATCAGGTGACGGGAATCGCCATCCTGACAGTTCTTGTCCGCAAAACGGTCGACACTATAATGATGCGCCTCATCATGCGCGCCAGACGTTCACCGGAATATAAAGGGGCGACAGCAACAGCGGCCTCATTCATCTTCGCACCCGTCGCAGCCGCCACATCCACTTTCTTCACTTCAACGATGTCTACGTCTTTGTTTTTGACAAGTATTATCTGCCTATTTTTCTTCATCGTTATTTGCTCGATTGAAAAACCGTGGGACACATCAATGAGTTATGAGGAGCTCAAGGAACGAGGACGCAAAGTTCGTATGATGACCCGGGAGCACTTCGCCGAGGAGATCGCCGACGGCCGGATGACCTTCCGCGCGATCGATGACGAGGGCTACTACCTCGACGAGGACGGCAACCGCATCGAGGAGTAGATCTCCTCGTCCGCCGATGGGCCGACCGGATCGTAGGAGGAAATGAGGGCGATGCGCTCGTGCGCCATGCGCCTGGCCGTGCGCTCGTCCGGGGCCAGCAACGAGGCCCCCGTCAGAACGACATCGCACCCGTCGTCGGCGCGGCACACGACCTGCGCCTCCCAGCCCGCGGGAACCTTGACGACTTGCGACTCCAGACGACCGCGCACCTGATCCCAGGTCAGCGCGTACTGCCCCTTCCAGCGGCCCTGACGCCCATGGACCGTCAGCCCTGAGGCGTCAACGATGACGTAGGTCGGCGCATGCAGCCAGGAGGACAGCACCACCAGGTACACCAGCGCGCACAGGTCCACCAGGCCAACAGCCCCCGGAATGACGAGGAGGGGAAGGGCGTATCCCGAACCGCCCCACATGAGGACGGCGAGCTCGGCGGCCAGGGCAAGAGGCGGAATGAGGGCGAAGCAGCGCACAGTGAGCGACGTCGCGCCTCCGTTGGCGCTGAACTGTTCCATAAGAAGGGAGGCGGGGCGCTTCGGTCCCGATTCCGCAGGCAGGACCGAGACCTCTGGATGCGGGTCCCGGGCCAGGAGGTCGACGGCGTGCTCCCGCACCCGCTGCTGCGCCTGGCGCTCGTCAGCCCCCGTGACATCGAGCCAGGGAAGCTCGATCCGATCGCCTCCGAGGACCACAACGGTGCGGATGAAGGCCGACGCCCTGCTCAACCGAGACGAGCAGGTGGTCACGACGACGTCGATATGACCGCGCACGCTGTCCCAGTCCAACGTCCTGTCCCCTCTCTCCGAGCTCAGATGGATCCCGCCCGCGTCCACGCGCATTCCAGCTCTGCTGCGCAAGGAGCCGAGGGCCATCAGCATCGAGTACATGACCAGCGGAAGGGGCGCCAGGAGGAGACCGGCGAGCAGTGCCAGCACCCAGCCGGCACCATCACGCACCGCGACTGCATTTGCAGCAACCACCTGCATGAGTATGAAGGAGCCGACCAGGACGACGAGAACGCTGACACCAAGTCCCCATGAGATCCATTGCCTTCTTCGAGCCGCACTGTTGGGGAATACCAAGGGGCGCAGCTCGGATGAACCGTTCCCCTGATCGTCGTAGGACCTACCGCCTGAGCCCATGGGAACCTCCTTCCTCATCGGCACCGACGCTACGCGGGTGGAGCACGCTCCCGCGATAGGCTCTGCTCCCCATTGGCGGTCGCATTTCCCACGAGCGATCCCGCCGTCGAGCACGCCGACGACGGGATCACGGCGCTTCGAGCGCCACCCTGCACTAGGAGGGGACGGAAGGTCCGTAGGACATCAGGATTTCTTGAAGTCGTACTGCGGATACTTCTGGGACCAGGCGATGGCGGCCTCATCCTCCTTGCCCTCGCCATAGGTGTTGACGACCAAGTCCTCGAGGCTGCCATAGGTGGCCTCATCCATCTTGATGGAGCCGAGCCAGCTGGCGACCTCGGGATACTCCTGCGCGAATCCCTCGCGCCCCAGGAAATGGAGTCCTTCGCCCTTGCCGAAGGCTCCCTTGGGATCCTCCAGGTCGCGCATGTTGAAGGTGGTGTTCGCCCAGAAGGGGTGCCACAGGGTGACGACGATCTCCTGTTTGGCGTCAACGGCTTTCTTGAGCTCGGTGAGCATGCTCGCGGTGGAGGAAGTCAGGAACTTCATGTCCTGCAGCCCGTATGCCGGGATCACCTTCTCCTCGGAGACCTTGACCAGACCGGACCCTGGCTCGATACCGACGATCCGGTTGTCGATCTGCGAGGCGTGGGGCTTGATGTCCTCGATCGAGGCCATCGAGGAGTAGTCGGGGACCGACCAGCACAGCTTGGCCGAGTCGTAGTAGGCCCCCAGGTCCTCGATGTACTTGCGGTACTTGTCCATGTAGTCCTTGTGGGTGATGTCGGGCCATGCCGAGGGGTAGAGATCCACCGCCCCCTGGCTGAGTCCCGCGTAGAGCGGCCCGGCCTCGCTCAGGTCGGTCAGCTTGATCTGGTACCCGGCCTTCTCGAGCTGAGTCTTGAGCAGATGGGTCATGGACAGGCCATCGCTCCAGGACGGGACGAAGCCCAGCCGGAGCCGTTTGCTCCCGCCAGAGCTCCTGCCGCAAGCGGCCAGGGATCCCGCGGCCGCCAGCGAGGCAAGGGCGGTAGTGAACGTGCGGCGGGAGGTTCGCATGGCATTCCTTCGGTGGGCGCCCGGCGTCGGCGAGGGCGGAGCGGAAGAGCATTGTCGAGTCATGAGTCACCGCTTCTTGATGAGCGAGAGCAGCGAGCCCTCCTCCCGCGGCGCACCGAGAGCCGCGGTCACCCGGTCCAGGAAGATCGCCAGGAACACGATGGACAGTCCCGCCTCGGTCCCCTTGGCGATGTCGATGGTGGACAGGGCGTTGACGACTTCCTTGCCCAGGCCGTCGGCGCCGACCATGCCCGCGATGACGGCCATGGACAGGGCCAACATGATGACCTGATTGACGCCGGCCATGATGGTGGGGATGGCCAGGGGCAGCTGGATGCCCCGGAGGATCTGCCAGTCGGTCGCACCGAAGGAGCGACCCGCCTCAACGGTCTCCTTGTCCACCTGCTTGATGCCCAGCTCGGTCATCCGCACCCCGGGGGGCATGGAGAAGATGAGCGTGGCGAACATGCCGGGAACCACTCCGATGGAGAAGAACAGGACTGAGGGGATGAGGTAGACGAAGGCGGGCATCGTCTGCATCAGATCGAGGACCGGGCGAATGACCGCGCTGACGTACTTGTTCCGGGCGGCCCAGATCCCCAAGGGGATCGCGAAGATGAGAGCGGTCAGGGTGGCGATGGTGACCAGGACCAATGTCTCCATTGCGTTGTCCCACTGCCCCAGGGAGATGACGAGCAGGAAGGTGACGGCGGTTCCCACCGCCAGCCTCCATGACTTCGCCACCCAGGCGATGAGCGCGAAGACGATCACCATGAGCAACGGTGGCACGGCCAAGAGCAGGTCCACGAGCGTGTCGTTGACCGAGGTCCCGGCATGGGAGACCACGGTGAGGAGGCCGTGAAGATGGTTCTGGATCCAGTCAATGAGGCCTTCGACCAGCTTGCCCAGAGGAATCTTGGGAATGAAGGTCTGTACGGGAATCATCAGGCGTCGGCTCCTTCGGCCTCGGTGGTCTCACTGGCCTCTCCGGCCTGCTCGTCGGTCTGCTCCGCCACGGCGTTCCGCGCGGCGTCATCGGCCTGTGCAGGTTCGGAGCTCTCGGCGTCCTCAGCGCTGCCGGCGCTCACGCCCTGGTTCTGATCGCTGATGGCCGCCAGCAGGGTGACACGTGGAATGACCCCGGAGATCCGCCCGTCGTCGTCGACGACGACGATGGGAGCGGCGTGCTGCGCGGCATAGGCGAACAGCTCATTGACGGGGGTCGAGTGCGGCACGACCGGCATCTCATGGATCGTGGACAGCGGCAGGACGTTGGAGCCCTCGGTGACTGCGCGAGCGACGTCGTCCTCCCAGACGTAACCGAACGGCGTCCGGTCGCGGTTCTGGACCAGTAGCCACGGTGGCTGGTTCTCCCGAAGGAGCTTGTGAGCGGCGCGGGGGCTGCGGTCCGAGCCCAGGATCGCGTAGGGCGGTTCCGCAATGGAACCGGCCGTCAGCACCCGGGTGCGGTCGACGTCGGCCACGAACCGCGAGACGTAGTCGGAGGCAGGGTCTCGGAGGATCTCCTCGGCGGTGCCGACCTGTTCGATGCGCCCGTCGCGCATCATCGCGATCCGGTCCCCCAGCCGCATGGCCTCGTTGAGGTCGTGGGTGATGAACAGGATCGTCTTACCGAGTTTGCCCTGAAGGTCGATGAGCTGGTCCTGCATCTCGCGGCGGATCAGCGGATCGAGCGCGGAGAAGGCCTCGTCCATGAGCAGGATGTCGGTCTCGGCGGCCAGCGCGCGGGCCAGCCCCACGCGCTGGCGCATCCCTCCGGAGAGCTCGCCCGGCTTATAGCCGCCCCAGCCCTCCAGCCCGACCAGTGACAGGGCCTTCTCGGCCCGACGCTCGCGCTCAGAACGGCCGACCCCCTGGATCTCCAGGCCGTAGGCGGCGTTCTCCCCCACTGTCCGGTGCGGTAGGAGGGCGAAGTTCTGGAAGACCATGGAGACCCGCCTGCGGCGCAGCTCGCGCAGCTTCGACTTGGAGATGTGGGCCAGGTCCTCCCCGTAGAGGGTCATGCTGCCCGCGGTGATGGGAAGCAGGCCATTGACCATGCGGATGAGCGTGGACTTGCCCGAGCCCGACAGGCCCATGACGACGAAGATCTCACCCTTGTCAACGTCGAAGGAAGTGTCGATGACGGCGGCGGTCTGCCCCGACTTCCTCAGGTCGTCCCGCGTCTTGCCAGCCTTGAGCTTCTTGACTCCGTCAGACGATCGGCGACCGAAGACCTTGTAGACATGGTTGGCCTCTATTACTTTCACAGCACTCCTCGCGATCTAGACTCCTGGACCTGCACCGCAAGGAGGATACAGAGGCGGATTGTGAAGCCCGCTTCCAGGACCCTCGTGACGGCCACAAGCCCATTTCATGGTGCTGCGGAGCATTCAGGTGGTCAATTTGAAAGCACCCCAGGACCCTCGGATTCGCGGGCCATTGGGCCTTGACACGCCTGCGGGCGTGGTTGAGGACACGCCCGACGAGCGGGACGAGGATCGCCTCACGAGCAGAGTCTGCCTCACCGATCCTCAGCGCCGGAAATGATTGAAACGCTCACGGATAACGAGGACTCCCATGAGCCATGCGCACCGACGAACACAGACAGTCCATATATCCAATGATTCGCACATCCGCAACTGGAGGATCTCAAACACCCTAGAAGTGAGTATATTCACATTTTGTGTCGACGTTCGACACGGGGCGGGCTTTCCGAAGATCTGACGTCAGATCGGATCGCGTCTCGGATCGCAGTGACGGACCATGCAGTACAAGCCCCCACCGTCGACTACGGGAGCAAGGGACCGTTTGGCGGTCTCACCGCCCCGCATCATGGCCGCAGGACAGCGGGAAGCGGCCGCTCCTCGTCTCCCACCTGGACGGATCCCAGAACGGACACCGCCTTCCATTTCAACAATTTTGTTGAGAAGCGAATCAACCGAAGCCACCCAAAGAACGCAGTTGTCCCAAACTACAAGAATGGTAGGATAAATCGCGTATTGACACCCCTCTTAGATAGGAGTTCCCCAATGAAAACCGTCGCCCGCATCTCCCTTGTCGCCCTCCTTCTGGCGGGCTTCGCCACACCCGCCAGCGCCGCACAGACCGCCACCCCCGCCCGACATGACGACTCAGCGAGCTCCTTCGGGCGGCCCATCCAGGACTGGTGCATCTTCCCCCCCTCCCCATGGTGCGACAGGAAGATGAACCGGTGGTTCGACTGAGAAATGCCACCGCTGCCACCCCTAAGCTTACCCCTTAGGGGTGGCAACATTTTTTCGATACCAAACACATGGAATAAAACAAATTCCGACAGCAGTTTCAGCACTCACCTCAAGGACAATGCAGAACGATAGTTTCCTATCAAGACTCTGGATGCGACACCAGAGGTTTTTGCCGCGCCTGAGGCGAGCTACCCTTATTTCACTCATCGCCCCCCTCATTCTTCTGGATACCTACACATATCTCACTTTCAAAGCCGACATAAATTCATCCATTCTTGGGGAAATCTTTCAGGTATCCTCTTTCCTTCCGTACGTCTATGCGAAAGATCGACGAGTCGGAATAATTACTTTTTCTACCGCACTTCTAGTCATCTTTTCCATACCAGGATCAAACCTAACGTGGGCGTGGATTCTTGTATATGCAATAGTTGCCGACCTTCTGGCAGCCAAAAAATCTAAACTTGCCATTATTCAGTTATCCATATTTTTTCTGGCGCAACTTATATCAGGAATTCCACTCCTCCCAGTGGCAGTCTGGACAGTATTCTGGGGTGTCTTATCCGCCTCTTTTGGAGTCCTGATTCGCAATACGAAAGAGCGCCTGGAGGAGATGCAGCGAGCGGCGGAACGCTCCAAGGAGATCGCAGCCGAGCTCATTCAACAATTGCGTCGAGATATTGCGGACAGTCTCCACGACGACCTGGCCGCCGACCTCACCCGTATGCTCATCATCTCCCGCTCCATCAGGCTCCCAAACGGTGACGACCGCGACCGCATTCTCGATCTGCAGGACCGTACCCAGCAGGCCCTGTCCCATTTGCGCCTGCTCATCCACAACCTCGCCGTCTCCCAGGGGCTGCCCAAGGAAGAGCCCACCCTTCAGGAGATCATCGATTCCAGCGCCGCCACGCTGTCCCAGCGTGAGATTGTCCTGGATGCGGACCTCGACGGCATCGAGAAGATACCATCATTGCACCGCTCCGAGCCCGGCCGGCTCCTGGTGGCCTTCATTCGCGAGAACACCCTCAATGCCCTTAAATACAATTCCCCGCACGACCTCGTCTCCCTCTTCGTGGAGCACGAGCAGGACACCCTCTTCATCAGTTGCAGCTCTCCTTGGCGGGCGCAGGAGGTCCCCGAGGAGATGCACGGAGGGTACGGTTTACTGGCGCTCCAGGCCCGGTTCGAGAGCGCCGGGGGTTCACTGAGCTCCAACCGGATCGGAACCTCCTGGACCGTTCTCGCCAGTCTCCCCTGGAACGAGATCGCCATACCAACCACTAATGCGAGATCCCTCATGTCACCGCCGGAAGGAGCCGCTTATGCCTAGCCACACCTTGCGTTCCCTGCGAGTCCTCATCGTCGATGACGATCCCGTCATCCGTACCACTTTTGCCGAGCAACTCGATGCGCAACGGGCCATCACCGTCGTGGCCGCAGCCTCCGGAGGAAGACAGGCCATCAGCCTGCTCATGACCGGGCAGCAGCCGATCGACGTCGTCCTGCTGGACAGCGACATGCCGGATATGGATGGGGCCCAGACCGCGAAAGCGATCTACCAGCGCTTCCCCAAAATGCCCATTGTCATGTTCACCGTTTTCAGCCGCGACGAAATGCTCGCCGATGCTCTAGCAGAAGGCGTCAACGGATTCATCACCAAGGATGAGAGCACGGAGAACGTCGCCGCTGCACTTCTCCGCGCGAGCCGAGGCGAACCGGTCATGTCCTCGCGCCCCACGGAGATGCTCGTCAACGCCTACCAGTCCGAGCAGCGCCGTCGAACCGCCGAGGCCCGCACCCAGCAGTTGGTCGCCGAGCTCCCGCCTCGGCTTCAGGAGGTCTACGCCTGCCTCCTGGAGGGCCTGACCAACCGCCGCATCGCCAGGAGGCTCGATATCTCCGAGAACACCGTGCGCATCTACGTCTCCGAGGTTCTCCACCGCCTCGGTCACACCTCGCGCACCGAGCTCATCGCCGCCGCCCTGGGAAACTGAGCGAGTTCGACCGGCCCTACGCTGGGGCCATGAACGCCAACCCTGCCCCATTCCGCCCGCTGCCGCACCGCGTCTCGGAGATCTTCGATCCCTCCCATTGGCGCGAGGTGCCCGGCTTCCTCCACGCCAAGGCCGGTGGCCCACTGTCGCAGGAGGCCCTCACGGACGTCACCTACCACCGGGGATGCGTGCGGGACGGGGACGGCACCTGGCTGCGGGATCTGCCGGTGGTCCGGGTAGCTTTCAACCGCCCCGAGGTGCGCAACGCCTTCCGCCCCCACACCGTCGACGAGCTCTACCGGGTCCTGGATCACGCGCGCATGAGCGGCGACGTCGGCGCCGTCATCCTCACCGGTAACGGCCCCTCCCCGCGCGACGGCGGTTGGGCCTTCTCCTCTGGGGGCGACCAGCGCATCCGCGGCCGGGACGGCTACCGCTACGAGCGCGACCAGGCGTCCGCTGTTCCCGAGACGACGACTGCGGCCACCGGCGATGCGGACAATGGCGCCTACAGCCACGAGGCTGACGTCGCCGCCACCCAGGCCCGCCTCGACACCGCAAGGGCCGGCCGCCTCCACATCCTGGAGGTCCAACGCCTCATCCGCACCATGCCCAAGGCCGTCATCGCCGCTGTGCCGGGCTGGGCAGCCGGCGGCGGGCACAGCCTCAACGTCGTATGCGACCTGTCCCTGGCATCCATCGAGCACGCGCGTTTCAAACAGACCGACGCGGATGTCGGCAGCTTCGACGCCGGCTACGGCTCCGCGCTCCTGGCCCGCCAAGTCGGGGACAAGCGCGCTCGCGAGATCTTCTTCCTGGCCCTCACCTACGACGCCGTCACCGCCGAACGCTGGGGGGTCATCAACGAAGCAGTCCCCCACGCCGAGCTCGAGGAGCGGGCCCTGGAGTACGCGGCCACCGTGGCAGGAAAGTCCCCGCAGGCCATCCGCATGCTCAAACTCGCCTTCAACCTGGCCGACGACGGCCTGGCCGGCCAGCAGGTCTTCGCCGGCGAGGCCACGCGCCTGGCCTACATGACCGACGAGGCCGTCGAAGGGCGCGACGCATTCCTCCAGCGCCGCACGCCCGACTGGTCTCCCTTCCCGTACTACTTCTGACCCTGAGCCGCCGTCGAGACCGCATCTCAAGGCTTACGGTCGATATATCGACGACATTCCGATTCATAGCGAGTACCGGAATGGGGAGAATATTCTGAAAGGGAATTCACGCTCTCAGAATTCTCCGCAGATTCCTGCCGGAGACGGTAAAAGAAGTACTCATCATCTTCTGCTCATCGCGACGGCTACCGCCCTCTCCAGCCGTCCCTCCAGCCGGACCTCAGGAAACCGCGGAATGCCGGGAAATTACCCCAGGCGCACTGACGTCCATCAGTATCGAGGCCGAGATTCTCAGAGTGTTTTCACTGTTAACTGCATCACGATTTGGGTGCTCGTTTCACCATGCCGCTCCTCGGCCCGCCGCTAGGCGGAGTCCCCGGCAGGACTGGCCGAGGGCCCGGGGGACGGTGAACCGGTCGCGGTGCCGGCCCGGTCGGAGTCCTCGCTCACCCGCAAGGTAACCAGAGGCGGCGTCGTCGGCTGGGCCGATCCGCCGGCTGGCTCCATGGTGATGACGATCTGCTGGCCGGGCTTGGGCATGATGTCGAGGAAGGAGAAACCGGCACCGTCGCGGGGGTCGTAGACGCCCAGCGAGGTGGTCGCCTCCCCCTCTTTGAGCCAGACCTGGAGACTGCGCTCACCGGCCGACTCCTTCATGGCAGCCGGTAGGGTCAACGCGGTCATGCTCATGTCCCGAGACCAGGTGAGGGTCGCGACGTGGCCGTCCGGCATCGTGTCGGTCACCCGCTGGACGTCCTGGGCCTGATTGAGGTGGGCGTAGTGCTGGGTGGGGGCCATGGAGTCCATCGCCTCGTCGACCGCGCCCCGTGCGCTCCAGCGCCCCACGCCGACCCCGACGCCGAGCAGGACCACGGCCGCGGCCGCCCGTATCAGGCCGGTGCGCCAGGAGGAGCGGCGCCCGCGGCGCGCATCGAGAGAGACAACGGATGAGTTCGCCGAGCCGGCTCCATGTCCATCGGTTCCATGCTCAGCGACAGGCTCCGCGGAAGAGTTCACCGCGGAGTCGCCGTCGGCGTCACCGCCGGCCTCATTGGTGCCCTCATCAGCAGTGCCGGCGGCCTCGTCGACCTGATCCGTCTGCGATTCGCGCGCGATGGCCTCCAACAGGGAGGAGCGGATCTCGGCGGGCGGGGCCACGGGCCTGAGCGAGGCCCCGAGCAGGGCGCCTGTCTCCGAGTCGAGCTCATCGTCGAAGACCTCGATGTCGTCGATGGCCCTGACGCCATCGAGCTCCTCGGCGCCCGGCGCATCGGCGCCGCCGTTGATGGCGTCCTCGTGAGTCTTGTCGTGGTCGCTCATGACTGCACCCCCAGCTCTCGTCGTAACCGTGCCATTCCGTCCCTGATGCGGGTTTTGACCGTTCCCAACGGCGTATCCGTGCGGCGGGCGATCTCGCGGTGGGTCAGGCCGGTGAAGTAGGCCAGCTCGATAGTGGAGCGGTAGGGCTCCCCCACTGCCTCGAGCGCCCGGTGCACCTGCTCGCCCACGAGTCTGTCCTCGACCTGCTGGATTGTCAGGTCGACGTCGGGCATGTAGTCATGCCACTGGCTCTCCCGGTCCCGGGAGGACTGGGAGGAACGGACCCGGTCGATGGCCCGGCGCCTGGCCATGGTCACTAGCCAGGCACGGGCGCTGCCCCGGGTCGGGGAGAAGGAGCCGGCCGTGCGCCACACCTCGAGGAAGACTTCCTGGAGGACCTCCTCGCTCTGGGCGCGGTCGACGACGATCTGCAGGATCAGCGCGAAAAGGCGAGAGGACCAGGCGTCGTAGAGGCGGGCGAAGGCGTCGGCGTCGCCGTCGGCCACCTGTGCGATCCACTCCCCCTCGGAGCTGCTGGAACTGCTGCTTGTCACAGGGGAATGGTAGGTGAGCCCGCGGGCGGGGACGGTGCGCGTCCCGGTCCGCGGTTCCAGCGTCACCAGGCTCATCGCATCGTCTCCTCGGTCGTCCCTGCCGTCACTGTCGGGTCACCCGAAGGTGAAGGAGTACAGCTGCAGCCCGGGCGATGCCTCCAGCTCGAGCTCGCCTGATCCCGCCTCGTCGGTGTGGACCAGTTCCATCCCGTTGGGAACGCCGGAGACGTGGGTGGTGCGGGTTTGTCGGTTGACCGTCCAGGTTAGGTCTCCCTCCCCGGAGACGACGAGGTTGACCTGCTTGCCGCGGTAGGACAGGCGCAGGCGGCCCTTGCCCTCAACCGGGGCGATGGACTGCGGCTCAACCTTCCATGTGCCGTCCAGGGCGAAGGTGTCGGCCTGAAGATGGGAGGGGAAGGAGAAGGAGTGCTGTCCCTTGTGCAGGGCGCCCTGTGCGAAACCGGAGGCCCTGTCCGAGCCCAGGTAAGTCTCGGGGGTGCGGGGGCTGTTCGTGCCCGCGTCGTCGTTAGCCTCGGAGAAGACGGGTGCGGGTAGGGACGCCTTCGGATCGGCCTGCTTGAGCAGTTCGCGGATGTGCTTCTCCGTGGTGGCCTCCCCGCCTTCGCCGACGTGGGTCTGGCGGACGTTGCCCTTGGCGTCGGCCAGGTAGTGGGCGGGCCAGTAGTGGTTGTCGAAGTTGGTCCAGGTGGTCAGGTTGGAGTCGATGGCCACCGGGTAGGTGATGCCCAGGCGCTCGACGCCGCCGCGCACATTGTCGACCTCCTTCTCGAAGGCGTACTCAGGGGAGTGGACGCCGATCACCTGCAGGCCGTACTTGGCGTAGGTCTGGTGCAGCTTCTCGATGCCGGGTACGGAGCGCTGGCAGTTGATGCAGGAGTAGGCGAAGAAGTCGACCAGGGTGACCTTGCCGGTACGGTCCTTCTGGGTCAGGGGCTGGTCGCCGGGCGTGTTGAGCCAGGCCACCGTGCCCTCGATGGCGGGTAGCGGCCCGCAGTCGCCGAGCTTGGCGGCTCCGGGCCTGCAGGGTCCCGAGGAGGAATCGCCGTGTAAAAGGGAATCAGTGCGGGCCTGGAGGGAGGCCGTGTAGTCGGGCAGGCGGCGCTGGAGAGCGGCCGGGGCGTCCATGACCAGTGCCACGGACAGGCCGAGCATGACGACGCCAGCGGTAACGCGGATGGCGCGCTGGCGGGTGCGGAAGGCCCGGATCCGCTCCGTGATGCCGCGCCCGGCCAGGGCGAAGGCCAGTAGCGGGATCGCCGTGCCGATGGCGAAGGACAGGGCCAGTGAGACGGTGTCGACGCCGATCCTCCCCGTGGCACCCGCCACGGCGACGGCCGCCAGAACCGGGCCAGCGCAGGGCACGTAGGCGGCCCCCAGCACCAGGCCGAGGAGGAACCCGTTCGAGGGGTTCTTCGAACCGCCGAAGCGCTGGAAGCGCGCGAAGGGGCGCTCCAAGATCTCCATGACCCTCGGCAGCATCATGCCCAGGCCGATGAGGGCGAGCATGACGATGCCGATCCACCGGATGAGGTCCTGCGGCAGGTGGAGAAGGCTCAGCAGGGTTGACCCCAGAAGCGTGAACGCCGTGAAACTGACCACAAGGCCGGTCACCACGAGGTAGGGATGAAAACGGGAGACGGGGCCGCCGCCGGACTCCTCTCCGTCCCCACGTGCGCCCTGCGCTCCCGCGGAGAGGAGGATGACGGGGAGCACGGGCAGAACGCACGGCGAGATGCCCGTGATAAGCCCTCCGAGCAGTCCGATGACCACCAGACTAGAGATGGTTGTCACGATGATTCACCCTTTCGGTCCGTTTGTTGTTGCTAGTCTCGAAAGTGGTTCGGAGCCATCGGCAACGGGGATTGTCGAACAACCACATAGCCGTCTATGACGATCGTCACTTACGACGGGCGCCGTCGGACTCCCACATGAAACGTCTGCAAACAGCACGGACGACGGCGACTCCGGATCCGCAAGCGCGGGTCGCCTCTCAGTGACTCACAGTGATTCACGCCGACCCGCACTGACACCGCACCAGCAACCGCATAAGGAGAACTCATGCGATCCACCGCTACTCGTGCCAAGACCTTCGCCGCCTCACTCCTCATCGTCACCGCCGGACTCGGTCTGGCCGCCTGCTCCGGCTCCGGCTCGAGCAATTCGACCACTCCCGCCACCGACCAGACCGCCGGCAAGAGCAGCGACGGCGGCGCCGCGACCCCCAGCGCCGACAGCAAGATGTCCGGTGGTGCCGACAACAAGGGCGGCGTCGAAGGTTCCGCGAAGCCCGAGGGCGGCGACCAGCAGGGCGGCGACCAGCAGGGCGGCTCCGAGGGCGGC
>ERZ773005.976-NODE-976-length-17023-cov-7.289840_pt1 | contig 17023 bp, 12 predicted proteins | sample MGYA00580666_ERZ773005 | MGnify/ENA primary metagenome ERZ773005 (study PRJEB29015, sample SAMEA2737999) | human oral metagenome | biome: human oral; feature: human-associated habitat; material: dental | place: China | collected 2061 ...
CGGACTCTGTCGCTTCCAATAATAATCTGGATATGTTTGAAGAAGGTCGGACAGCTGCTCTCCTTCAGAAAATGCGGGCAGGCGATGCGACCCAGTTTACGATTGAGCAGGCTTTGAAAGCTTTGACTATTGAAGGAGCCAAGACGTTGGGCTTGGAGGACAAAATCGGCAGTCTTGAATCGGACAAGCAAGCCGATTTCATTGTCATTCAACCTAAGGGACGACTTCACCTCTATCCTTTGGAAAATATGCTGTCGCACCTAGTATATGCAGTCAAAGGCAGCGATGTTCAGGATGTCTACATTGCAGGGCAGCAGGTTGTCCGAAACGGCCAAGTGCTGACTGTTGATCTAGGAAGTTTTGTGTAAGAATGAAAGCTGAGTTTCAGCTCGGCAATCAGCTATTAGAATTGAAAAAATAGATAATGAAGCAGGAGAATGGTGGAAGCATGCCGCAATTTGAAGATTGTAGCATGCTTCTCCCTCTCCTGCTTTTTGCTTTTCTTTCCTTTTGACGGTAAAAATAGTACAATATAGTAAATGTTGATGCACTATTATCAAGCAAGAAAAAGCGGAGAGATGTGATGGATAAAAAAATTCTTTGGGAGAAAATTCAGACTTTTTTTCAGGAACTTTGGAAAAAGATATCGGGTTTTGCTGCGGAACATAGTCTGCTGGCAGATGCTTACCATGCTTGGCGAGACTGGTTTAAGGGACTTCCATTTCCTCGTCCCAAAATCTTTCAAAAACAGCTTAGTAATCGCCAGTTTGTCGGAGTGCTTTTGACCGTAGTAGGGCTGTCAGCCGGATTAATTCTTCTGTCGGAGCATGTGCAGGATTTTACCTTTCTGTCTCCTAGTAAGAAAGAGCAGCAGTCAGGTTCTTCTCAGAATCAGACGGTTCGTATCATGGCGACTGGGGATTTGCTTTATCACGATGGCCTTTATCTGAGTGCTCAGAAAGAAGATGGAACTTATGATTTTTCTGAGAATTTCCACTATGCTAAGGAATGGCTTCGGCAGGGGGATTTGGTCTTAGGAGACTTTGAAGGCACGATTCGGCCGGACTATCCCTTGAATGGCTATCCGCTCTTTAATGCTCCAGAAGCCGTAGTTCCAGCAATCAAGGATGCTGGCTATCAGGTGATGGATCTGGCTCATAATCACATTTTAGACTCTGGCTTGGAGGGAGTTTTCACTACAGCTCAGGCTTTTGAAAAAGAGGGAATCACTCCCGTCGGTGTTTATCCGCATGAAAGCCGCAGTCAGGCACCGCTCTTGATAAAGGAAGTAAAAGGCATTAGGATTGCACTGCTAGCCTACTCTTATGGCTACAATGGCATGGAGGGGCTTCTCAGTCAGGAAGACTATGACAATCGACTGTCCGATCTGGATGAAGAAAAGATGCGAGCCGAGATTGAGCGGGCAGAAAAGGAAGCGGACATCACGGTTGTTATGCCTCAGATGGGGGTAGAGTACCAGCTGGAGCCGACAGAAGAGCAGATGACCCTCTACCATAAAATGGTTGACTGGGGAGCAGATATCGTCTTTGGAGGGCATCCGCATGTGGTTGAGCCGGCAGAGATTTTAGAGAAAGATGGTCAGAAGAAGCTGATCATGTATTCTATGGGAAATTTCATTTCCAATCAGCGCATCGAAACTATGGAGGGAATTGAAAATGCTCATTGGACCGAGCGCGGAGTGCTGATGGATGTTACCATTGAAAAGACAACAAAGGGCACACAGATAAAAAGTGCTCAAGCTCATCCGAGCTGGGTCAGTCGAGTTGAAAAGGGCACTACTTCGGCAGACGGTCTACCTTTATACACTTACCAGACCTGGATTTTGGACGACTTTGTCGAAGGTGGCAAGTATCGAGACAAACTGGATCAAGAAACCAGAGCACGGATTGATACCGCCTATCAGGAAATGAATTCTCATGTTGGACTGAATTGGCCGGGGCAATAAATTGCTTGAATATGATTTTAGCCAGATTGGATTTGCCAATCTGGTTTTTGCTGTTTTAAAATTGAGGGCTTTGTTATAATTAAAAAGGATTATAGAACTGTTAATGAATGAAACTGACCGCTTTCGAGCTCGTCTATCATGTTATTGGAAAGAAAATAAAATGTATTTTGGTTTGAGGCTGCTTTTGTATTTTATACCCATGTTTATCTTGTTTTTGTTGCTAGTGTGTTCCCTGGTCTTGATGATTTTCTGCCTGTTTTTTCGAAAAAATTTCTTTAAGGAAAAGCAGGGACGCAATTTGCTGCTAGCTATCTTTTGGCTGGGACTCTTCAATCTTCTGCTGAACTTGCTAGTATAGAAATGATGAATTCATAAGGAGAACAGTCGAAACACTTAGGTCTTAGCTGACCTATATGTAAAAACATACTATTATTTCTGTCCTTCTTGTGAAATTAGCATAAAAAACGAATACCTCCAAGTTCACTTAGCTTAGCAGGTATTCGTTTTTTATTTTCTATTGTAGAGCTTCATTTCTTCCGATACTGGCTTGGTGTCATTTGGTAGTATTTTTTGAACTGGCGGTTGAAGTTGGACAGGTTATTAAAGCCAGCTTGGCTGGAGATTTCCAGTACAGAGAGGTTGGAGTGCTGCAGGAGTTCGGCTGCCTTGCGCAAGCGGAATTGGATCAGGTACTCAATGCATGAAACGCCCAGATGCTTCTTGAAGAAGTTCATAAAATGGGTGGAGCTGTAGCCACAGATGCCAGCCAGTTGGTCAATATTCAGGTCTTCTTGGTAATGGGCATTGATGTAGTCAATGATGGAGCGAATCTTTTCTTCCTTGCGGTAGCCTTCGGGTGACAGGTCTTTGGAAATGACATAGCCATTCTCAAATAGTAGGTAGAAGAGCTGGTTGAGCTGGGCTTTGAGTTGAAATTCGTAGTGAGATTTGCGGAAATAGCCTGTTTCCATAGCTGCTAAGAGGCACTGGCGAATCTCGGCATAGGCTGTATCATTGGGCTTGATAACATGAGTCAAGTCTAGCTGACCATTGTAGAGGGGCTGCAAGTAGTTGATGCTGGCCTGATCCATGGCAGAGTAGCCCATCAGATCCAGATGAAAATTAATAGCGTCCATATAATGGCGCTCGTCGTTGATGGGGTGAATGGAGTGCAGGGCATTGGGGCGAATCAGGATAATATCACCTTTTTCGCTGTTAAAGTAGTCGTCGTCAATATGAAATTGTGCTTTTCCTTCGTGGACATAAATCATTTCAACATCGGTATGCCAGTGGAAAAGAATATCTGGATGACCGTTTTCAGTGATGGTGCGGGTCAGAGAATAAGGGGTTCCTTGGTTTTTAAAAACGGTATTTTTATGTAGTTGGCCTAAATCAATCATGGGGACACTCTTTCATAGAATAGTACAATTTATTAAGATAATTGTGTTAGAAAATATGTTTGACAACTATTATAATATAAATATAAAAAAAACGAAAGCGAGAAAATGCAAATGGGTAAATTTCCGCAGAATTTCCTCTGTGGCGGTGCAACTGCAGCCAACCAGTATGAAGGCGCCTATAATCTGGATGGAAAAGGCCTGTCTGTTCAGGATGTGACTCCAAAAGGCGGAGTGCCAGCCAAGCCAGGTGACCGCAATCCTTTGATTACCGAGGGACCGACACCAGATAATCTCAAACTGGAAGGAATTGATTTCTACCATCGCTATAAGGAGGACGTTGCCCTCTTTGCGGAGATGGGTTTCAAGGTTTACCGGACTTCCATAGCTTGGTCTCGGATTTTTCCAAATGGAGACGAGCTGGAGCCCAATGAAGCTGGTCTGCAATTTTATGACAATCTTTTTGATGAACTGGCCAAATATGGCATTGAGCCGCTGATTACCCTGTCTCACTATGAAACGCCCCTGCATTTGGCGCGTCAGTACAATGGCTGGGCCAACCGCGATTTGATTGGCTTCTACGAGCGCTATGTTCGCACGGTTTTTACCCGCTACAAGGACAAGGTCAAGTATTGGCTGACCTTTAATGAAATCAACTCTGTTCTCCATGCGCCCTTTATGAGCGGAGGCATTGCCACGCCAGCTGAAGATCTGTCCAAGCAGGACCTCTATCAAGCGGTCCATCATGAGCTGGTGGCTTCTGCTTTGGCAACGAAGATTGGTCATGAGATCAATCCTGATTTTAAGATTGGTTGTATGGTACTCGCTATGCCTGCCTATCCTATGACGCCTAAGCCTGAAGATGTGCTGGCAGCGCGGGAATTTGAAAATCAAAACTACCTCTTCTCTGATATCCATGCGCGTGGCAAATATCCAGCCTATATCAATCGTTTCTTCAAGGAGAATGGGATTGAGATTCAGTTTGCGCCGGAAGACAAAGAGCTTTTAGCTGAAAACACTGTAGACTTTATTTCCTTCTCCTACTATATGAGTGTGGTTGCAGCTCATGATCCGGAAAATTATTCTTCCGGTCGAGGCAATCTTTTAGGTGGTATTATGAATCCTCATCTGGCTAGCTCAGAATGGGGCTGGCAGATTGACCCAGTCGGCTTGCGCTTGGTACTAAATAGCTTTTATGACCGCTATCAGCTGCCTCTCTTCATCGTGGAAAATGGTCTCGGTGCCAAGGATGTCTTGGTGGATGGTCCAAATGGCCCAACGGTTGAAGATGACTACCGTATTGATTATCTCAAACAGCATTTGCAGCAGGTTGGAGAAGCGCTGGAAGATGGCGTAGAACTGCTAGGTTACACGACTTGGGGCTGTATTGACCTGGTCTCAGCCAGCACGGCAGAACTCAGTAAGCGTTACGGCTTTATCTACGTTGACCGCAACGATGACGGTAGCGGAACTCTAGCCCGCTATAAGAAAAAATCTTTTGATTGGTACAAAGAAGTCATTGCGACGAATGGAGACAGTCTCTATCAGGATTGAATGACTTAAATCAAATAGAATGGCTCCTTATAAAATAAACCAAGTCCTATCTGGCTTGGTTTTTCTATGTTTTAAGGAGGTAATTGGTTGAAGCCTATTGATTTCAACTGGAGGAAAGGCAGTAGTTTGAGGGAAGCTGTTTCTATAAAAAAATTAAGAATTTATTCGCAAAAATGTAGATATTTGAATCCGTTTACAAAAAACAAAGACACCTCAAATAAAATATGGTATAATATATTAAGAATTTTTACTTGAGGAGGGGAAATCATGAGTAGGAAAATCCGTTTCATTTCTCTGCTTACTCTGTTGATTTGTTTTCTGATGGGCTGCAGTCTTTTTCAAAAGAACGGTGGAGGTCCGGAAGAGCAAGGTAGCCAATTTTCGGAAAGTGTTCGTAAGCTGAGAGAAAAATACAGCAAAAATACTCCTTATGATGTCCAAGAAAAGGTCATTCAGATTAAGGAAAATGAGCCTATTACATTTCCGACAGAGGTACAAAAGCCTAACGATTTTGAGACACTGCCACATGAAGGACAGACCGAGTTGATTTCTTCCTTTGAAATTTATGGGGACAGCAACTTACGAGCTATTTTAGGGGGTGACTTTAAGATGAATGATAAGCGGCAGATAGTGATTGAGCCAGCTTATCATTTCTCTGCGACTAGAGTGGAGGCAAATGGAGAGCATACGGAATATGGTCTAGCCAAGCAAGGTGAGAGCTGGGGTGTTTTTGATACGCTCTATTTGCTGCAACGGGATGATGAGCGAACGGGTAAAAAGCTTAAAAAGCCAAAACTTTGGATCGTTAAGATAGATAAGAAAGGGCGTGACAAGCTAGCTCTGAAAACTAAGAGCAGCCTGCTCGGAGATGGTCGCTTGCAGCTGGAATGGACGGAAGTACCGGGAGCGGACTCTTATTCCATTATAAAAAGAGAGTATGTGACCATGCCTGGCAGTGATACGAAAACAGGTCTTTACAACTATAAAGAGGTCGATCGGGTCACTTCGACAGTGTATCGGACAGATTTGCCTACCCACTATGATAGCCGCAACGGCGGCCGTTCTGGTGATGATCCGATACTTGCCAGACAACGGTTGCTGCAGGCTTACGACCAGGATTACAGTAAGAAAACAGTTGAGAAAAAGCCTTATGAACTCCTTGTTGTTCCCCTCAAAGACAAAGAAGCTTTAGGAACTATCAGCAATCCTATCTCATCTGATAGCTTTGCGAAATTGATGCCGAATCAAATCGATTTTCGGACTTTTTCTGACCAGGTTTCCGCCCTGCGGCAGAAGGGGAACATTCCTGAAGAAGCACCACTGCAGATGATGGATGGCCAGATTCAGAACTTTCCAATCGTCTATGAAAAAATTGAAAAAGAAGGCCGGGATGTCAGATGTCTGGTCTCTATCAAGGGCATGCCTACTGTCAAAACGGACTTTTTCATTGAACAGGCCAGTGTTGAAGAAGTGCAGCCTGTTGTAGATAGACATAATGAAAAGGTCAATAAAGAGGAAAGCAAGTCGGGTGTTTCAGAGAAATATATCAGCGTAGAGCAGGCTGACTTGGATCTCAAGGGTAAAACAGTCGTTCATGATGTTAGTGATATTGAGGAAAGAGTGGCAGCCAGAAGTGCAGCGCAGGAATATTTTGCCAAGGCTCTTCTGTCAGATGCTGAATATGTTGATTACAGTGAGTTTCCAGAGCTGAGTGAAGGAGATGTCAGTGAATTGCTTCACGATGTTTTAGAGCAAAATCCAGTCATTCAGCAGGGAGTGGTTCCTACCATTGATGCTAAGCAACATGTGGTAAGTTTTAAATACGATGCTGATGAAACAGCCAAATATAAGAAGGCCCGCAAAAAGGTCAAAGAGATTGTCAAAGACATCATCAAAGACCAGATGAGCGACCGAGAAAAGATTGAGGCGATTAATCAGTATATGATTGAGCATATTAGCTATGATAAGGCTGCTTACCAAGGCTTTTTGAATTACAAAACATCTATTGAGAATAAAGAATCAGAAGAAGCTATTTCAAAAGCGTTTAAAGATATGCAAGACGGTATTCGCAAGTATGAATCTAGTTTTGATATTACTGGTCCGCTATTTGAGGGTAAGGGAGTTTGTCAAGCTTATGCTGTGACCTTCCAGGCTCTTGCTCAGGAAGCTGGTCTCGAAACCATGTATGTGAGTGGAAATACAGATGATTTTGACCCGCATGCTTGGAACTTCGCAAAAGTAGATGGTCAGTGGCTGGCTTTAGATGTTACCTGGAATGACTCTGATGGAGACAGCAATAAAACAGAAAATGAATACTTGCTATTGGCCATGGATAATCCACTATACGCACAGAGCCACTATGCCTTTGACAGATACGAAGATGCTATTAAAGAATGATGCTCCAAATAGAAACAATCTTTAAAAGATGTTTAACCCTTGTAAGTCAAGGAAGAAGCCAATCAAAAACCCTGAGATAACAGTATCTCAGGGTTTCAGATTGAAGACAAAGTCCAAGATGGAAGATAAGGTTGGGCTTACTTTAGCGTGTTTGAATCTCAAAAAACTAGTAAAAATGAGGGTGGGGAAGCCTTTTTATTTTGTTCAAATGACCATTATTCTATCAAAAGATGGCATTTTAGCCTGACAAACAGAAAAAGACAAACACCATTTGGAATGTTTGTCTTCGATCTGAGACACCTACTGTTTGTAGATGTCATAAAAATTCCTAATCAAGATATTATTTGAAATTATCATTGAAGAACTCTACTATTTTATCCATTGGTATTAACTCCAATTTATCGTATAAATCAGCATGGTCTGCATTTGGTACAACGAATAGTTCTGCGTTTTGTGGAACTAAGTCTACTACTGCTTGTGAGTGATATAGTGAATGAGCATTCTCTCCTGCTACTAGTAAAATTTTTCTATCTCCTAATAATTCATAATTGGTGTATAGTGGGAAAGCAAAGAATGAATAAGGTGTAGTTGAGTTCCATGCTGTTGTTGAATTGATCGAACGTTCATGATAACCACGCTCTGTTTTATAGTAATCAAAAAACGTTTTTAAAATCGGATTCACTTCACCTTCTGGTAATTCATTCGGTAATCCTGCTATAGGTAATATGTTATGATTTTCATCAAACATGATTTCATGTGGTCCAGGAATATAGCTACCACGTTTGGCTGCTTGTGTTCTTTCGTTTGCTACATGTTCTAAAATCGCCTGTTTGTCTTCTAGTGTGTAGCTATTCATAAACCCTTTGCCAATTGAGTTACTCATATCATACATGGAAGCTGTTGCGACTGCTTTAATACGTGGATCAACTGTCATCGCTGTGATTGCCATTCCGGATAAACCACAGATAGCCATAATACCAATACGGTTTTCATCTACATAGTCAAGTGTTGTAAAATAATCAACCGCTGCACTGAAATCTTCTGTATAAATATCTGGTGATGCCACATTTCGTACATCTCCTCCGGATTCTCCAGTAAATGAGTTATCAAAAGCCAACGTAACAAATCCATGACTAGCTAGTTCATTAGCATAAACACCCGATGTTTGTTCTTTCACAGCACCGAAAGCACCCGAAACAACTAATGCACTCAACTTTCCATTTTTATTTTTTGGTACATATAAATCCCCTACCAATTCAATCCCGTAACGGTTTTTAAATTTTACTTTTTCCCTCATAACATTACTATTTAGTTCAAATGTATATCCACCTATAATTGTCATTAATTTTACCTCTTTTCTTAATTTCTAATAACTATTATACACCCTAAACTTAACTTTAGGTCAAGTACTTTGCAGAAAAAAATTATAATTCTTCTATTTTCTTTAGGAGCACTTGTTTAGCTTGTTCTAATATCATCAGCTGTTCATCTAACTTTTCTAATTGTTTGTTTAGTAATACATACCGTGCTTCTTTTGTAGCATCTCCTTTTTCATACAGCAAAAAATAAGATTTGATTTGTTTTAACGTCATACCTGTATTTTTGAAACACGTAATATAATATAAAATTTCCAAATCTCGTTCATCAAATAGGCGATTTCCATTTTTATCTCTTTTTATTGTAGGAAGTAACCCCTCTTTATCATAATAACGTAAAGTCGAAATAGAAATATTCAATTTTTCAGATACTTCTCCAATGAAATATGGCTCTTTTTCAGGCATGACAGTACCTCCTATTATTAATTTTTGATTTTTTCACTCATACTCAACCAAAGTATAGTAGGCAAAAATTACTTATTTTATAATAGATATTATACCATCAAATACCTATTTCTAAAACCTAAAACCCTGAGATAACAGTATCTCAGGGTTTTCTATGCTTTTATTTCTTCCAGCTTTCGACTTCTTTCTGGTGGTTTTTGATCCACTCTTTGGCTGCAGCTTCTGGTGAGCTGCCTTCGTTAATCTTAAGCATGACTTCTTCCATGTCCTTTTGAGTCCAGTTGAAGTTGTCTAGGACCTTATTGACTTCTGGTAAGTCCTTGTCTAGATTTTTCCGAGTCATAGTGTGGATAGCTTCCTTACCACCCATGGTTCCTTTAGGATCCTTGAGGTACTTAAGGTCATATTTGGAGAACATCCAGTGAGGTGACCAGCCGGTTACGATGATATCTTCTTTATTCTTAATAGCCTGATCCAGAGCAGTGGTCATGGCTCCTGTTGAGGAAGAAGAAAGATTCCAGCCACTGAGATTGCTGTATTCTTGCATAGTCTTCTCAGTCGCGGTCATGATACCAGCACCGGGCTCAATACCTGTGATGGTTTTCTTGGCTTGGTCTGACAGGTCTTCGATGGAGTCGGCATCCATATAGCTTGGTACGACTAGCCCTGTCTTAACGCCCTCAAGATTTGGCCCCAAGTCCACTAGCTTGTCCTTGTACTCCTCATAGAGAGCAGCGTGGGTGGTCGGCAACCAGGCAGAAACCATGGCATCGGCTTCGCCATTAGCAACGGACTTCCACATAACGGCATTGTCTAGCGGTGTAATGGTGACATCGTAGCCCATTTCCTTGAGGGCTTCCGCTACGACATTGGTTGAGGCAACTTCGGAGTCCCATTCAACATAGGCAAGATTGACCTTTTCTTTTTTGCTTTGCTGAAGCTTGGTTACTTGATTTCCGACAAAGGCTGTCAGGATGACAGCAGCTAGAGCAGACCAGAGCATAATCTTGTTGCGTTTTTTCTTGGCAGTGACCGGTGATTTTTTAGCCAGAGGTTGGTTGAGCTTCTGGGTCAGGCGGTCAATGATAATGGCCAGGATAACCAGAGACACCCCATTGACAAAGCCGGAACCGATATCAGCATGCTGCAGGGCAGAGAGAACGCCGCGGCCCAGTCCAGGTGCTCCAATCATAGAGGCGGTAACGACCATAGACAGAGCTAGCATGATGGTCTGATTGACCCCAGCTAGGATGGTGTTTTTAGCCAGAGGCAGTTCGACTTTGAAGAGCTTCTGCTTGCCAGTGCCCCCGAAAGAGTCTGACGCTTCAATCAGTTCGGTTGGAATCTGACGAATGGCTAGATTGGTAAAGCGGACAGTCGGTGGCAGGGCAAAGATGACAGAGGCAAAGACCCCAGGCACCATACCGATGCCGAAGAAGGCTACGGCCGGTATCAGGTAGACAAAGGCCGGCATGGTCTGCATAAAGTCCAGCAAGGGCTTGATAACTGCTTCGACGCGGTTACTCTTAGCCATCCAAATCCCCAGTGGAATACCGATGATAATGGAAATGGCACTGGAGACGATAACCAAGGTCACAGTGTTCATAAGATTTTCCCAGAGGCCTTGGTTGTAAACAAAGAGCAGGCCTAGGAAGGTAAGCAGGGGCAGTCCCAGCTTACGCTTGGAAATCAAATAGGTAAAGATAGTGATAACTGCGATAAAGAGCAGGGGCGGAATGAAGAGCAGGGTGTCTGTCATTCCATTCATGATGGCATTTCCGATAGCCTGAAGGACCGAGAAAAGCCCGGAGAAGGTATCTGTTACCCAGTTAGTAAAGGACTCAACCCATTGAGAAACGGGGATTGGCTGTTGTAGAATATTCAAAATACGAACCTCCCTTATTCTTCAGTTTCAGTAGTATTGGCCAAGGCTTCGATGACTCGACCTTTGATAATAACGCCGACTAACTTGTCCTTATCATCTACAACGGCCAGAGGTGCTGGTGAATCGTAAATCAGCGGGAAAATATCAGTAATCAGGGTTTCCTGAGTAACCTTGCGTACGTTCTTATCAATCACTTCAGCCAGTGCTTGATGCTGTTTGCGGGCATCGCGGGCGGCTTCGGCAGTTAGACTGCCCTTGAGCTGCCGCTTCCTATCCACAGCCAGCAGCATACTGACCTCTTCTTTTTTCATTCGGTTGAGAGCCACGGTAGGTCCATCAATGTCAATGTTGGTGGTCAGTGGCGTTGTCATGATATTCTGGGCAGTCAAGACCTTGGAGCGGTCCACATCTTCAACGAACTCTCGAACGAAGTCATTGGCTGGATTGGTCAGGATTTCCTCACCGGTGCCAATCTGCATAATCTGACCGTCAGCCATAATAGCAATACGGTCACCGATACGCAGGGCCTCATTGAGATCGTGCGTGATAAAGATAATGGTACGCTCATGCTCTGCCTGCAGATCTAGTAACTCATCCTGCATTTCTCGGCGGATGAGGGGGTCTAAAGCTGAGAAGGCTTCGTCCATGAGCAGAATATCAGGATTGTTGGCCAAAGCTCGAGCCAGACCAACCCGCTGCTGCATCCCACCAGAGAGCTGATCGGGGTATTGGTCCTTGAAGGAGAGGAGACCAGCATTGTCCAGAGCTTGTTCAGCTAGGCGCGTGCGCTCCTCTTTATCAACACCTCGGACTTCCAGACCGAACTCAGTATTTTCCAGAATGGTCCGATGTGGAAAGAGGCCGAAGTTCTGGAAGACCATATTGAGCTTGTGGCGGCGAACGTCACGCAGCTCCTCTTCGTTCATCTTGGCCACATCTTGGCCGTCGATGTAAATGTCGCCTGATGTTGGGTCAATCAATCGGTTGAGCAGGCGGATAAGGGTAGACTTCCCACTACCGGACAGTCCCATGATGACAAAAATTTCTCCGGTCTGAACCTCAAAGTTTACATCGTAAACTCCGACAGTAGCACCGGTTTTTTCTAAAATTTCCGTCTTGCTTTTGGCTTGCTGCACCATTTCTAGTGCCTGCTTTTGCCTTTTTCCGAAAATTTTAGTCAAATGTTTTACTTCTAGTTTATTCAACGTATTTCTCCTTTTGCACAAGTGACTACATGTTTATTTTGATAAGTTGTCACTTAAAAGACCATCACAGTATAACATCGTGTGGTCACTTTGTCAAACCCAAAATACTGTCAGACCGGCCTTTTTCGGTTATTATAAAAAAGGAGGATGATTTTCTAGAATATTTCTGAAAGCCGCAAAACCTTGTCAGACAGCGAATTTACCTACCTATTCTGTTTTTTGACAAAGAAAAAACAAGCGCTGTTTCACTTGTTTGTTTCAATTTCATTAAAAAATAAATTATGCATCAAACCAACTGATAATTCGTTGCCAACAAAGTAGATGGTATTGCCGGCTTCCAGCTTGGTATAAGGACCAGGCGAGATTAGGAGTTGGTCTCCCTGCTGGACTGCGACAATGGTAGCGCCAGTCGAGTGCCAGATATTGAGCTCATTGATAGATTTTCCTAAGTTGATAGCGTCTGCTGAGAGCTGGAGCTCATAGGGATTGAAAGGGAAGCGCTGCTGGACATCTTTAGTTCGGCTGAGAAGCTGATTGAGCAGCTGGGAAAAGTTGGCAAATTCTTCCTCTTGGCGTTGGATGCTCTGGTGGAGCTTGCTTTTGAGGTCCTGCAGAGAGTTGACATCTTTATAGGTCTCGAGAAACTGCTGGGCTTTTTCCTTGGAGGAGATGAAGGCTCCACTACCGTGACGGACTTCCATGATTTCCAGATCTACCAGCACATTGATAGCCTTGCGGGCTGTTTCAGGGGAGACATTGAAGTTGCTAGCTAAGGTAGAGCGAGCATAGATCTTGCTGCCGATGGGGTATTTGCCGTCAACGATTCGCTCAGCAATAGCGACGGCAATCTGCTGGTAGCGTGGGAATGCGACTTCTTTTTTGCTCATGAGGACCTCCAATTTTACGACAGGAATATAGCTATGATTATAATATAAAACTGGAAGATTGAAAAGTGTCCTTCGTAAAATCGACCGTATTATCCGCCTCTTCTTGCCTTTCTTTTTACTTTTTTAAGTAGTATAATATGTCTAAAAGTTAGAGGTCTTCTGGAAAGGGTGAGGGCATTTATGTCGCAATTTATCGTGGTATTACTGGGCTTTTTAGTGGTGCTAGTGCTTGTCATAGTCTTTGCTATTCGGAGAAAGCTTCGCTTTAAGAAGCGTTTAGCTGCTGCTTGGGGAAGTCGTGAGCGGGTGGATTGCCGGCCAGACAGTGAGTCCAGTCTGTATGAGTCTTTTTTGCTAGACGAAGAAGCTGGAACCTATGATAGTCTGGTGGACGACCAGACTTGGGGAGATTTGGACTTTTTTGATGTTTTTCAGGATATTGATACAGCAGCCCAATCCAGTCTAGGTTCAGAGTACCTTTACAGCAAACTCCGCCTGTTGCATTTCGAGGCAGATCAGGAATTTGATGATCTGCAGGCATATTTAGCCCAACATCCAGAGGTGCGCATTCAGCTGCAGCTGCTTTTTTCTGAGCTTGGCAAGAAAAATCACAATCAAGCTAAGAAACTGATCTATAAACCAGCTCAGGCTAATCACAGAGGAAGTTTTTACCTTTTTTTGGCTGCGATTCCGCTACTTTCCCCTTTACTCTATTTTATCAATCCTAGTCTGGGATATATAGTTCCCATCATCAGCATGGCCTTTAATATCGTTTACTCCATGGCCACGCGCTGGTCTCTTGAGATGAAGTTGGATAGCATGGGCTATCTGGTACGGATCTTCTATATTGGTGAAAAGATCGCCCGTCTGCCCTTGCCCCAGCAAGCTGCTCTGAAAGAAGCGGTGGCTTCTTTTAGCCGAACACGGCTTTTTGGAGAAGTCTTTCGGCCTCAGTCGGGTGCCTCTGAGCTGGAGATTTTCTATCTCTATATCAACTCCGTCTTGCTCATACCTCAGTTGGCTCAGGCCTATATCTCCAATCGTCTGTTCAAGGCCAATCAACAGGCTAGGCAAGTGCTGGAGATTCTAGGTCGCTTAGAGGCAGCGATTGCTGTACTTAACTACAAGGAAAGCCTGCCAATTTATACGAAGCCTAGCTTTACAAGCTCAGCTGGGATGAAAGGCAAGGGTCTCTATCACCCACTCTTAGAGCGGCCTGTCAGCAATGATTTGGATTTTTCTAAGAATATGATGATTAGTGGCGATAATGCTTCTGGAAAATCGACTTACCTGAGAATAGCAGCTATCAATGCTATCTTGGCTCAGGGGCTAGGCTTTGCCTGCGCAGAGAGCTTAACCTTGCAGCATGGTCATGTCTTGAGCTCAATGGATGTGACCGATGACATTGGCTCAGGGGATAGTTACTTTATCGCTGAGAGCAGGGCTATTGAGCGCATGATAGATTCCTTAGAAGAAGAGGGCTTGCACTACTTTTTCATTGATGAGCTTTTTAAAGGAACCAATACTGTTGAGCGGATTGGTGCAGGGCTGGCAATCATTGATTGGCTAGCTCAGAAACACTGTCTTTACATGATTTCGAGCCATGATGTGGAGTTGGTAGCAGCTTCTGGTCAGCTCAATGCTCAATATCACTTTGACAGTCAATATGTGGCTGGAGAAATTGTCTTTGACTATAAGATTAAGCAAGGTAGCGCTTTGACCAAGAATGCGGTTAATACACTAGAGAGCCTGAACTATCCAGAAGAGATTACGGATACAGCTAGGGAGATTATCACAGCCTACGAAGCCAGCGGCAACTGGAGCTTGCTGGAAAAGGGGCGGTCCAAATTGGATGATAAAGATAGGAATGGATAAAAAGATGACTGTAAAGATGATAGCGACAGATATGGATGGAACCTTGCTGGACGGACAGGGACAGCTGGATTTGCCGCGTCTGACCACTATTTTAGATGAGCTGGAGAAGAGAGACATTCGCTTTGTGGTGGCTACTGGCAATGAAATTCCACGGATGCGACTGCTATTGGGAGATTTGGTAGAACGAATGACCTTGGTAGTCGCCAACGGAGCGCGGATTTTTGAAAAGAACCAGCTAAGCATGAGCAGTTTCTGGGAACCTGAATTGATTAGGGATGCGCTGGATTATTTTTCCGGTCATGAAAGGGAGCTTCAGCTGGTTGTGACCTCTGAAAGAGGCGGCTTTGTCCAGGAGGGGACAGAGTTTCCCTTGATTGAAAAGGTTATGACCAAGGAAATGGCCCAGCTTTTCTATAAGCGTATGAATTTTGTTCCTAGTCTTCAGGATTATCCCTTTGACAAGGTCTTGAAAATGAGTATGATGGTAGAAGAGGCTGCAGCAGCAGAGCATGCTCGTCTGATTAATCAGCATTTTGCAGGCAGATTGAGCGCTGTTGCTAGTGGTTATGGAGCCATTGACATCCTCCAAGATGGGATGCACAAGGCCTGGGGCTTGCAGCAGCTGATGGCTAAGTGGCAGATTCAAAGCGCGGAAATCATGGCTTTTGGCGATAGTGAAAATGACATTGAAATGCTTGAATTAGCTGGTATTTCTTACGCTATGGAAAATGGCGATGAGCGGGTCAAAAAGGTAGCAGATTACCTAGCGCCGGCCAACACAGAAGCCGGTGTTCTACAGGTGATTGAGCAATACTTAGAAGAGGAAAAAGGATAATGGCAGTACAATTACTAGAAGAATGGCTTCTCAAGGAGCAGGCAAAATTGCAGCAAAACTACAGAGAGCTCAATCAAGTCTCCGTCAAGGAGCCAGACATCATCTTTATCGGAGACTCCATTGTGGAATACTATCCTCTCTATGAGCTCCTGCAGACGGATAAAAGACTTGTCAACCGCGGCATTCGGGGCTATAAGACTGATTTGCTTTTAGAAAACTTGGATGCCCATCTCTTTGGGCAGGCACTGGATAAGGTCTTTATCCTGATAGGTACCAACGATATTGGCAAGGAGATGCCTCAGACAGAAACGCTGGCTAATTTGGAAGCCGTGCTTCAGGAGATTTCTCGTGATTATCCTCTGGCTCAGATCCAGTTACTGTCGGTCCTGCCGGTCAATGAAGCTCCAGTCTACAAGAGCACGGTCTATGTCCGCAGCAATGAAAAGATTCAGGCCCTCAATCAAGCCTATCGCCAGCTGGCTAACGCCTACATGAATGTCCAGTTTATCAATCTCTACGATGCTTTTCTGGACGAGGAAGGACAGCTGCGCCCAGACTACACAACTGACGGCCTCCATCTGACCATTCCTGGCTATACAGCCCTGTCCAAGGCTTTGCAGGAATATTTGTAGTTTCTTAGAAAAAATACAGCTCTGTTTTGCCGGGACAGAGCCTTTTTATTTTCTTAAACTTACAAAAGTTTTCTGTGAATGATGCTTGATTTCAAAGGGATTATGAAAATTATTATAAAACACATTGGACTTTGTGAAAAAATTTAGGGCTTTGTGTTATGTAATAGTTCTATATCATCTTTGAGCATATTCTTATACAAGAGCGAAAAAACATGATAAATTGGTAGAGTAAAGTTGCTTGAAGCGTTTTCATTCACAAGTGGAAATGTTTTCAATAACTGAAAATTTATTTTATTGAAGGGGAGTTATTATTATGACTCAAGGAAAAATTACTGCATCAGCAGCAATGCTCAACGTATTGAAAACATGGGGCGTAGATACCATCTACGGTATCCCATCAGGAACACTCAGCTCATTGATGGACGCTTTGGCTGAAGACAAAGATATCCGCTTCTTGCAAGTTCGCCACGAAGAAACAGGTGCTCTTGCAGCGGTTATGCAAGCTAAATTCGGCGGCTCAATCGGGGTTGCAGTTGGTTCAGGTGGTCCAGGTGCGACTCACTTGATTAACGGTGTTTACGATGCAGCTATGGATAACACTCCATTCCT
>ERZ773005.988-NODE-988-length-16860-cov-15.467956_pt1 | contig 16860 bp, 14 predicted proteins | sample MGYA00580666_ERZ773005 | MGnify/ENA primary metagenome ERZ773005 (study PRJEB29015, sample SAMEA2737999) | human oral metagenome | biome: human oral; feature: human-associated habitat; material: dental | place: China | collected 2061 ...
CTCATCCGACGATCCGCACCGAACTCGAATGGCTGGCCACCGCCGCACGCCGGCCTTTGGGTGGCAGGGCGGTGTCGTCCGAGCTGAAGGGCTCGTCGTGTGCCCACATGTTCCGGGTCTCGCGCAATTCGGAGGCGAAGCCCTGCTGAGCGCGCGAGAGCACACCTTTGAAGTGGTAGCCCTGCTCGGTGATCGCGCGAAGCTGTACCTGCACGTCATGCTTGGCCAACGCGCGCGGTGACCCACCTCGGCGCTGGGCATCCTCCCTCGCCTACGCGGCCGGCCGGTCTGCGGTCTTGTAGACCCGCGTCATCACCTCATCCACCTCATCCAGGAGCCCCTCCTACGCCTTGCCCACCAGGTCTCGGTTGTTCATCGCCATCGTGGCTTTTAGAACATGGTGCTTTGTGTCCCGGTGATGACATCGGTTTGCCGGGAGATTGCTTGTGGGACTCTGGAGTTCTGCTTCACCCAGTCGACGGCAACCGGGGAAATCGCGCCGAGGATGCCGAGCAGGCGTTCGTGGTCCGCGGTGAGATTCCGAGCGAAGACCGGCTCGTGATGAGCGATCCGGTTACGCAGCTTCCGCAGTGATTCCAGCTTGCGGTGCAGTTCTCGGCGCCGACCAACCAGATGTGGGAACGCCGCGTGAAGCGCGGGCACCCACAGCCGCTGGTGGTACCTGTTGGCGAGGAGCCCGGTCCAGAATCCGAGGCTCAGTTCGGCCACGACATGCCCAGGGAGGGCTGCCGCGCCTTTCGCCCGTCGCGCGGCACCGATCGCGTCAGCGACACGACTCTGCTCGAACTGGTGCAGGCCGATCTGTGCGTTTCACCAGTCATCCCGGCCGGCCAGGGCACTGAGTTCGGCATGGATCACGTTGCGAAGCGCGACTTCGAGCACGTTGAAGCTGCCCCAGAACGCGGATGCGACCTCAATGTTCCACACGTATAGCCGTAGAGCTCGGTCCTGATCGCCTTGGCAGGCGCGGAGATAGGTGGTGAGCCGGTCGGAGTTCAATAGGCGGGTCAGTTCAGCCTCACGCGCCCCTGGCGCCCAATGCCCGGATGCTGTAACGTGGACAGCGTAAGCCCCGGACGAGGCCGCTGACGTGGTCGCCGCGCCGGGGCAATTTCTTTGCCCAGACCCCTGTCCCTGTGGTCCAGCCGTCATCGCTCAGCCTTCATCTTCGTCCCACGACTTACTTGTCGCGCCAGTGACGCAATAAGTTTCCAGTCATGCACGGCGCGTCCCGCTCGCAGCACGGCCACGTCGATCGAGCGCCCGATGTACCAGTTCCGCAGGATGAGGGTTGCGTTCGTTTGCGCGGCCGCGAACGTCTGCGCCCGGTCGATCAGCGCTGACACCTGTTCCACGAGCTCGCCGCCCTCGGCGCTGACCGACTCTGCGATAGCCCGGAACGGAGTCAGGCTCGAGACAAAGTGACGGTTCGCTTCGGCGCCACGCCTGGCTTCTTCTCGACCGTGAGGTATGACCTAATTCTCGCCCCCTTCGAAGTCGAACGCCTGCTGCGACGAGCGTGGCGTCGAGGCGTACTTGCGTGCCTGCTCGTTCGCGTCAGCCCAAGCGCTCACCAGTCCGTTGAACAGGATCGCGTCCCTCGTGTCCTTCTTCTCGGCTTTATGAAACAGCAGGAAACCCAACTCCTTCACCGCATCCAAGTTGAGGCGTGTCTGCAACGATGGCAACATCTCGGCCACCTCGTCCAAAGTGGCGTTGATGAGCAGCAGCGCATCCCGAACGCTCATGTCAGAACCATCTGCCTCCCTAACGCGCGTAGCGGGAGAACACCGAGATGCCGGGGCCAATGGAGGCTTGAGCCAGGTCCACCGGTGCAATCGCGCCTTGCATCAGCGTGCGCAACGCTCCTGGAAGCTCGGTTCTTGGCCGCGCGATGAACGCCCGGCGGGTCGTGGCTGGTGCGTTCTTGGGACGTGGTCGGCAGGCCAGGACGAAGCGAGGGCATTGTTGCCGCTGGTGATCATCCGATTGGGGGTTCCGGTTCGCATCGGCCAAGTGGCGGTGATCTCCCAACCGGTAGCGATCAGTCCGGTGAGGAGGGTGTGCCAGCCCGTGGCGGAAGCCCCTCGCCTGTAGTGTCTCTCGTAGTACACCATCGTTGGTACCTGCTTGTGGGAGACCGATCGGATCTGCTCAAAGACGGCGTTGAACCCATCAACGAAGCAGCCGGATGGTCGATCAGACGGGCAGAGCGACCAGCGGATTGCCATACATCGGATCATCCGGCAGTGAGGCCAGGGCGGTCGCCAGATCGATACCCAGGGCCTTGGCCACGCCGGCGGCGTAGGCCGGATCGGCCGCATTGCAGTTGCGGATGTGACGGTACTTCACGAACAGCGGTGCATCGCCCATGGCGCGGGCGGTGTTGCCGAACAGGGCTTCCTGCTGCTCGGGGGTCATCAGCCGGAACAGGTTGCCGGGTTGTTCGAAGTAGTTGGCGTCGTCCTGGTGCATATCCCAGAAGGCGGCATCCCCGGTTATCCTGAGCGGTGGCTCGGCGAACTCTGGCTGGGCCTGCCACTGGCCGAAGCTGTTGGGCTCGTAGTGGGGCAGATCACCGTAATTGCCATCCACCCGGCCGTAGCCGTCGCGGTGGTTGGAGTGCACCGGGCATTTGGCGGAGTTCACCGGGATCTGTTGGTAGTTGGCCCCAAGGCGGTAGCGCTGCGCGTCGGCGTAGTTGACCAGCCGGGCCTGGAGCATCTTGTCCGGGCTCACCCCGATACCGGGGACGAGGTTGGCGGGTGCAAAGGCGGACTGCTCCACGTCGGCGAAGAAATTCTCCGGGTTGCGGTTCAACTCGAATTCGCCAACCTCGATCAGCGGGTAGTCGCCATGCGGCCACACCTTGGTCAGATCGAAGGGGTGGTAGGGCACCTTCTCGGCATCGGTTTCCGGCATGACCTGGACGTACATCGTCCACTTCGGGAACTCTCCGCGCTCAATGGCCTCGAAGAGATCGCGTTGATGGCTTTCCCGATCCTTGCCGATCAGCGCCTCGGCCTCGGCGTCGGTGAGGTTCTTGATGCCCTGCTGGGTGCGGAAATGGAATTTGACCCAGAACCGTTCACCCGCCGCATTCCAGAAGCTGTAGGTATGTGAACCGAAACCATGCATATGGCGGTAGCTTGCCGGAATACCCCGATCGCTCATCACCACCGTGATCTGGTGCAGGGCCTCGGGCAGCAGGGTCCAGTAGTCCCAGTTGTTCGTTGCGCTGCGCATGTTGGTATGCGGATCGCGCTTGACGGCCTTGTTCAGATCGGGGAACTGCCGGGGATCGCGGATGAAGAACACGGGGGTGTTGTTGCCCACCATGTCCCAGTTGCCCTCCTCGGTGTAGAACTTGAGGGCGAAACCGCGGATATCGCGCTCGGCATCCGCCGCGCCACGCTCGCCGGCAACCGTGGTGAAACGAGCAAACATCTCGGTCTTCTTGCCGACCTCGCTGAAGAGCCTGGCCCGGGTGTAGGCGGTGATGTCGTTTGTCACCGTGAAGGTACCGAAGGCACCCGAGCCCTTGGCGTGCATCCGCCGTTCCGGGACGACCTCGCGCACGAAATTGGCCAGCTTCTCATTGAGCCAGACGTCCTGACTCAACAGCGGGCCACGTGGGCCGGCGGTCAGGCTGTGGCGATTGGTGGGGACGGGGGCCCCGAAATCAGTGGTCAGATGGGTTACCGGGCATTGATTGTCCTGGGCTGTCATAGGCAGGCTCCTTTCGGCAGCAAATCGAAGTTGTCGTGGCACTTGACCCTGGTGGTGTGACCATTCGAATATACTGTGGGTCAGGCCGGATCATTCCCGGGCATGCCGATATCTTCCGGTGAAATGTCTGATCGGGGCTACCTGCGGTAGGCGAATAAGGAGTGCCTACCCGAATATCGTATCAAGTAGAATTGCCAATAAAGGTGAATTGCCAATGAAGGTGTTGCCCAAATGGTTCCGGGCCCCCGGCGTGGCGCCGGGGTGACGGAGTTCGATCCGGGAGGTTGCCCGCGGCGTCGTGGACGAATCGTCCGGGCAGGGCGCCCCGGGCCCGCCTGCCCGGCCGCACACCGTCTTCCATCGGGTGGGCCGGTACGAGTGGCTGGCCTGGGACATCTGCCATCGGTGGCCGGGCCGGCTGGTGGGCCAGCGCCCGGAGTCCCCGTGCGGATGAGCCGGCCGGGTGGGCGTCGCCTGGGATACCCTGTCATGCCGGGCCGCACTGACCTGGAGTACGCGACAGTCTGCCCGATGGGGCGAGGACGGGTGTCGGCTGGGGATTCTGGATGCTGCTCGCGGCATTGGGTGGCTGCTGGTCGGCCTCGTCCGCATTGTGACCGAGTGGGGGAGTGAAGTGGTGGATCGAGTCCTTGGCCGGGCCAGATTGGTTGCCCAGCGACTGGTCGGGCCGGGTTTCCCGCGTCCGGTCGAGGCGGTGGCCGCCTTCGGGGCGCATCAGGGCCAGGATCTGCCGGGTGTGTTGTCGTCGTTGGCCCTGCGCACCACCAACCGGTCGATGGCCCGGGTGCTGGACGCCTTCGCGGCCGGTGAGATCGTGCGCGGCTATCCGATGCGCGGCACGGTGTTCGCGGTGGCGGCCGCCGACCTGCGGTGGATGACAGAACTGTGTGCCGGACGCAAACCGTGCCAGCCGGAGCGGATCTGGGCGGCCCAAGGTATCGACGTGTGGCATCAGGAGCGGTCAGCCGATATCGCCGTCGAGTTGTTGACCCCGGGACCGGCATCCCGGGCCGACCTGGCGGCTCGCTGGCGGGAGGCCGGCCTAGTGACCTCCCCGGGCGCCATCTACCACCTGCTCACCGGGCACATCGCGGCCGGGCTGTTGTGTTACGGGCCAGTCCGTGATGGCGACCATCAATTGGTGCTGTGCGATGGCTGGTTGCCGGCCGGTTCGGGGATCGAAGGACGCTTCAATGGTGATCGGGAGGCGGCGGCCGCGGAACTGCTGAGACGCTATCTGGTTTCCCGGGGACCGGCCACCCTGCGGGATTTCGCCTGGTGGAGCAAGCTGCCGCTCGGCCTGGTGCGCCGGGTCTTTCCACTCATCAGGGCGGATTTCGAGGAGAACCCCGGGGATGAGCCCGGCTATCAGCGGGCCGGCCTGGCCGACGAGATCCGGCAGGTCGGCCGACAGGCCTCGCGTCCTCTGCTGCTGCCCGGTTTCGATGAGTTCATCCTCGGCTACCAGGACAGGCTGTTCGCGCTGACCGCCGCCGACCATCCCAGGCTGGTACCCGGCAACAATGGTGTCTTCCGGCGCAGCGCGATCGCGGGCGGCCAGGTGGTGGGATTGTGGAAACGGGCCGGCAGCCCGGGGCTGCGACGTTTCGAATTGGACGAGTTCGGCCCACTTTCCGAGCGTACGCGCACGAGTCTTGCTCGCCGGTTCTCGGAGTTCCCGTTCTTCGCCGACTAGCTGGTGTGGGGCCGATCGGGCCGGCGGTCAGCAGTTCGGTGGGCTGCCTGGTCGCGCCCGGGGCGCAACCGGGAGAAATGGGCAAGATTCTCGGCCGGGGTCGACCGGACGAAACTGGTGGGGCCGCTTTGGTGCGCCCGTACGGTTCTCGCCCCCAGCGGCCGACCTCCCGGTCCGACACGCGAGCCTGCCCCGAATAGCCGTGTAGCAGGCCCGTGAGGATGTGCCGGGCGGTGGATTCACCTGCCCCGCCGGGCCCCAATACGCCGAAGGCCTCGCCCCAGACTGCCGGCGGGTGCGGGCCGTCGATGGCCGCCCCGCATCCCCGGGGTAGCGGAATCCCGGATCATCCGGTGCTATGACGGGGTTCGGCGGGGTTCCTGGACGCCCAGCGCGCCGATCAGCATCTTGACGACTTCGTCAACCACCGCCTGGACCGCCGGCTCGTCGAACCGGCCATGGCCGGTGAGCAGTTGCTCACCGGAGATGCCGAACCTGGCCATCAGATACCAGCCGAGACCGATCAGGGTGTGCTCGATCAGCCAGGCGGCCGCGTCGGCGTCGAGGGTGGCCCGCAGTTCCCCGGCGGTCACGCCGGCAGCGATGGCCTCGCTCACCCAGCGATGAATCTGGCCGGAGGCCGTCTGCACGGTGGCCGCCACCGCCGGGGCATCGTCGGTATAGGCTCGCGCCAGGATCGACCAACCAAGCGGATCGCTGGTCTGATAGGACGCGCTGTCGGTGATCATGGCCCGCAGCAGGTCAATGAAACCCGTGCCCGCGGGGTGCTCGGCCACTCGGATGAGCCGTGCCTCCAGGGCTTGGGTGACCACGAATCCGTAGGCATCCAGCTTGTCGTCGAAGTATTGGTAGAAGCTGCCCTTGGAGACCCCGGCGTCCTGGGTGACGCGGTCCACCGAGGCGTCCTTGAAGGAGTGCCGGGCGAATTCGGTGCGCAGCGCATCGGCCAGCCGGGAACGCTTGGGTTCCGGCAGATTGAAGAAGGTCTTGCGGGGCACGGCCGCCTCCTATGACTCGGCAGCCATATGACTGATAAGTCATATCATAGCGGGACGACCGGTCGCTGTCCCGGGGCACCGGCACAACTCGACGGCTGCCCGGGGAAGGCGGTTGGGGCAGCCGCCAGCCGGCCAGGCGTGTCTCGTCCGCGGTCATGAAGTTGATCGAATCCGCGGGCACGCCGGCCTCAAAAACCGGGTTCAGCCGTTGGCGATGGGGCCGCTCGGCTCGACGGGGCCGAGCAGGAGACGTTCGGTGTCGGCCAGCAACCCGGCAAGATCTGCCGGGCTCGTCAGGTGCCCGGTCGGATCGCCGGGCAGCGCCACGGCCAGAACCGCGGGCAGTACCAGCATCTGGTAGACGCGGAAACGCAACTCCTCGTCGGTGTTTTGCCCCGTCAGACGACGCAGGGTGTCGTCCAGCACCAGGTCAACCAGGGTGCCGATCGCCTCGGGTAACTCGTCGCGCCGGATGGCCTCGCCGATCAGCAGTCGCAGGAAATCTCGATGGGGGACCAGAACGGTCTGGATGGCCTGCCGAATCAGTTCCGGCAGATCGGTATCCATGGGGCCCGGTATGGCATCGAGTAGTGCCGTCTTGGCGGTCAGCAGGTCGGCGGTGCGCAACTCGATGAGGGCATCAAGCAACTCGTCCTTGCTCTTGAAATGGTAGTAGAGATGCGAGCGGGAGACTCCTGCCCGGGCGGCGATGGCATCCATGCGGGCACCCGCGAATCCCTCACTGATGAATACTGCCTCGGCAGCCAGCAAAATCCGGTGCCTACCGGGCTGACGCAACCGGGCCGAGGCATCCGGCGAGCCAATCGAAGATGACCGCATGGGCCAAGCGTAGGTTGTTGATCTGGCAGTGCGCATCGGCTCCCTCGATCGCGGTGCAGCGTCTTACCGTCACCGGGACGCCACGGCTGCGCAATGCCCGGGCCAGCACCCCGGTCTGCCGGCGAAGTTCCGGCCCTTCCGCGGTGCTGTAGCAGAACAGCGCGGGGCAGTTGATGGCCGTGTGGTCGACGCTGCGGGCCTGCTGGTAAACCTGCTCGACAGCTTGGACGAAATCTGAAGTGCCGAACTGCCAAGCGTAGCGCTTCAGGCTGAGTTCGGTGGCCTCGTTGAATCCGCCGGTGCCCTTCAGCAGCAGGCGCGGCAGCCATCCGGGGACGCCCAGTGCCGCACCGAACTCCTGGCGAAAGACCTCGGCAATGTCGTGGATCGGGGTGGCCGCAATCCAGGCGGCAATCCTGGAGTCTTCGGCCACCGCCTGACAGGAGAAGTAGCCGCCCCCACTGACACCGTAGATCGCCACCCGGGTGGTGTACGGGAGCAACCTGTACAGGTGATCAATCACGGCGCGGATTGGTCGGGCCATGTCGACGGTGAAGTACATGCCCCTGGCTGGTGTGCTGCCCTGGCCGGGTAGATCCACCAGGATCGCGTTGTAGCCCTGCTGCCAGGCGGGCAGGCCGGCAAAACAGAACAGATCCTCCCGGCTGGTGTCGCCGCCGCCCACCATGACGATCGCGGGGCGGGGCTGGTCGTCCAGCTTGACCAGATAGCCTGGCAGGCTGGCCGGCTGCCAGGGGACCTCGATGGCCGATACCGGCGCCGACCAGTACGCCATGGCGGTGCTGAAGGCCTCCTCCATGCGTTGCCATCGATCGGTGAAGGATGCGGATTCGGGATCGGTGTATTGCAGCGCGGCCCGGTTCGCATAGCAGTCGGTCAACGCCCAGAGCCTGGCCTGCGCCGTGCCGCCCGCGGCATGCGCTGCCGTGGTCTGCCGGTGGGCGTGGTCGGCCAGTCGGCCGAATTCCCGACGCCAGGCGCTCGGGCTGGCCCCGCGAATGCGCTGGGCGGTGGCGAACAGCGGGCCGTGGCCGGTCAGCAGATCGGCCTGCCCCAGCAGATAGTTGAAGGTGAAGTCCATATCCCGGTTCGAGAACTGGATGCTGCCCCGGTGGCGCGCCATGATCCGATCGGATGATCGCACTGCTGGACCCTCCATTCGTCTAGTGCAGAGATGTCCTAACTAGTTTGCACTAAGTGTGTGGTTGTTGGTAGGGCACCCCGGCATGTGGTGGCGCATTGCATGATGTGAGCGCGAACGAAATCGTCAAACGGGGTCGCCTTGGCGCATGGCGGCTGCTCAATCGCTGATGGGCCCTCTTGAAGATATCCCCCCGCTGGGCGGTGGCTGTTCGGCACGTTGGATTCCCCGATGCGGCGGCAGGGTTGGCCGGTGCAGTACCTGGCGGTTGCTCGGCACGCTACGGACTGTCTTCCCGGGCATGCCTGCCAACTGGTGCCCGCCAGGCATTGACGGCGGCGTGATTTCGGCTGGCCGGGCCGAGAACTGGTCGGTTCCCTGCAAATCGTCGTCGCATGCATCGGTCTTGCCGCGCTTATGAACCAGGCATGGGCGAGGCGTGGATCGCGCCCCTCTCGACAATGGAAGGTCGTCGGGCGCGCGTCGAGCCCGAGCGGACGATTCCGCCGGATCCATGACACGTCGTCACCCGCGAGCGAGAAGACCTCAGCCGTCAGCACTCTTCAGAGTCGGTGGGCGGCCAAGTAGCGCTTGGTACTTCTCGGCTGTATCGATCGCGTTCGCGATCCGCTCCACGAGTTTCGGTCGGTAGACGAACTGTTTGAACGCGGGCGAGTAGACGCAGTAACCGTCCGACTTTGGCAACTGTTTCTTGGCACCGCTCTTGGCTGGGCCAATCTGCCAGGCTTTCCGGAGATTGTTGAAGTCGTTGACGCTGAACTTGAAGTCGATTCGCGCCTCCACGGCCGCGGCTGCCGCCTTTGGGAGCATTCCATCGATGTGGATCGCTTCACGGTACTTTTCGGCAACGATCACGCTGCCCTCCTGCCCCAAGAGTGCCTGAAGCTCCTCCTCACTGAGGTCTTCCTGTCGCACGAAGTTGAGTGCGAGGTCCGCTTCCGTCTTTGGCCCCTTCATCGGAAGCAGTAGAAGGCGGTAGGCAAGTCGCTCGTCGCTGTGCACTTCGTCAGATAGGCCGACTTGGAAATCGGTGATGAAGTTCGAGACGGTGGTCGGTAGGTTGTGCCGGAGGTTGCGTTGTTCTTCATATCTCGATGGGCTGAGCGACTGCACGAAGATCGGGAACTTCATTTCCGAACCCAGGGTATCGCGGGAGCCAAACCTGCGTACGAGTTCCGCCTCAAAGTTGATGATGCACGCGTGCGCCTCTGCGGCGGTCGCTACCAAGACCGAGTCCTGGAAGCGGTGCTCCACGTGGTTTCGCAGCCCCACGAAGAACTCAATGTTGGCCCTGACTGGGTCGTTGTCTTTGAACTCGTGTCTGAGACACTGGCTCAGGTCCCAAGTCTTCTTGAAGCCGTCCGGGTTCTGTTTGAAGCGACGCCGACCGCTGGACTCACGGTAGAAGAATTCTGCTTTTCGGCGCATCCGGTCAGCGTGAAGCAAGTTCTGCCAGGCGAGATGGATGTGGACGATGAAGTCACTGAAGCTGCGTCGATCACCGGGTCGGTTGCAGAAGTCAATCGCGACGAGCGTCTGTCGCCGAGCCTCGTCGAGCGTGTGCCTCCACGCGGGTGGGCGTGCCATCTCGATCAGACCTCCTCGGCTGATGGCGAAGCCGGTGTGAGGAAGCCACGAAGGAGTTTCAGTCGCTCAAGAATCTCGTCGTAGGTCACGATCGTCACGCTGCGAGAGTTCGCGCGATACAATTCGAACGACTTCTGTCTTGCCGGATCGTCGGCAGAGGGTGTACGCCCGGCAACCACGAAGCAGGAGACTGCGTAGGACTCCAGGTCCCATTGTTGCGAACTATCCTTCAGACTAGTGAGGTTTTTCGTCAGGTTGTACGCTTGGTCCAGCACTTGAGTGACGGCGCCGTTTAGCTCCTTCGATGGGCCGAACACGCCCCGCCTGTACTCTCGGACCTCGAGTAGTTGCGTGGTCGGCTTCTTGATTTCAACGAGAGCGACGTTGTTCGTGAGCGAGTTCTTGAACAGATAGTCCGCGATTTTGTCGCCGCTACCCGACAGCCCTCTACCACCCACATTCGCGTCAGAGCGGACACTGACCATGGGTGCGCCGAAGACCTGTTGCAACGCAAAGGCGTTGTCATCGAAGAAGGACTGCCAGTAGGACTCAGGCTTGTTTTGACTCAGGGAGTCTTCGTATGTCTTGATGAGTCGATCAAGACTGACGAGTTCGATGTCACGCTTGAGTTGCTGGAACTTCTGGGGCGATTGTGCCGCTAGGGTTGCTGATTCGGAAGCAACCGCGTCGACCAGCGCCCCGCGTTCCACTGTACTCAGCTCTTCGATGCCGCTGGCGGCTTTCGCTATCGCGCGCGAGTTGGGGTGTCTTCCGAGCGATGGTTCCGCAACGATGAGGCCTAGATCTGTAGAGAGGTTATTGCGAACGAAGGCATCCTTCACCCGGCCTGCTGCGCGATTCCCTCGGTCATTGATCCTACGTATTTCTGCCCAGATATCGGCGAAGCGTGCGAGTCCGAGATGGAACTCGGTGTAATCAACAGCGGCACCTCGGCCATCGACGAAGACTATTTCGTCGCACGCAGTTTCGTCCTCGATCAAGCGAACGAGCCGTTTGAGATCTTTAAGTAGGCCCAAACCGTAATTGAAGTCCTTCACGAATCCGTACGGCAGTGCCTCGAAGATCAACTCGAAGTCCGGCTGATAGTCTCCGTCATGGTCGCCCAGATAGGGATCGGGTAACCGAAACCTGTAGTCATCCAACAACGCGACATCCAAGGTGAGGGTACGCACTCTCTCGTACTTCGGACTGAGGTAGTCGTGGTGAGCCCGGAGCGTGTTGATGGGATGTATCTTCAGGATGCCCGTCTTAGTGTCGAACTCCACGAGCTTCACACCCTCAGCCAAACGCCGACGCGCCGAGGACTCTTCATGCGGTAGTTCGGTAGGAACGAAGAAAGCCACAACTCGACCACCCTCACCTACCGTGCGAACGTCGAGGCGACCAATGTTCGTCTGATCGTTTCCGAATCGAGCCATCGGTGCCCTCAGCTCTTCTCGAAGCCGGAACTGGGGTCGGACTTGAGGACGTGGGTGTTTTCGCTGATCGTCCGGACTTCGGATTCGTTGAAGCCCTCGGGTTTGACGGCTTGGATGTCGATGGTGATGTCGAGCTTCGCGCCGGTTCCGGCGAGGTGGTCGATGACCTCGCGGGTGACGTTGCCGATGTCGCGGGAGTAGCGGTCGGGATCGATCTTGACCGAGCCGAAGAAGCGCGTGAGTGCTGCTTCGAGGGCGGACTCGATCGGTGATGGCTCGTCGCTGCCGGTCGCAGGCTGAGGTGCCCAGGCGATGTCTATCGGGCTGACGTCCTTGCCGCCGTCTTCTGCCTGTCGGGCGGCGGCTTCCCGCGCCGCCGCGCGATCGGCCTCAACCTGCTGCTGCGCCCGGTCGATCTCGGTGAGCAGTGTGCTGTCGGTGACCTGAATGTTCGTGTTCTGGGCTGGCGGCACCACGAGTCCTCGGTAGCGACCGGTTTCGGCGTCTTTGCCGGTGGCGATGCCGAAGCGTTCGTCGTCGACGAGCACCGCGGTCAGTGCCTGCTGGATCGCTGCGTCGAGCACTTCGCGTCGCACGAGGCGGGGCAGGTAGGTGTAGCGGGTGAAATAGCCCCACAGTTCACCGACGGTGATCTCGCCCTCGTTGTGCCACAGCGTGCCGAGTTCGTTGTGCAGTGTAGCGCCGAGGATTGCTGCGCCAAAGTCGGTGATGAGTTGGTCTTCTCGTCCGAGCTTGGCGCTGACGCGCTCGGCCAAGGACCGTCCCCCGGAGTCGGGCGCCCTGTCGGCGACGAGCTTGAACGGCTTGGTCGGATCGAACTGTTCCGGGTAGACCGCCCACACGAAGGTGTCGCGGATGCGGTCTGCGACAGTCTGATCGAGTCGGGAGACCCAATCATCGGTCTGTTTGCGCTGCTGTACCGACAGGTTCAGGCTCTCGCTGGTGTCCTGGACGCGCTTCCAAGCGAGGTAGCTGCGGGTGGCGGATTCGAGGCTCTCCAACGCTACCTTGTCGGCGAGCAGGAAGATCAGTGTGTTGCGGTGGATGCGCTGGCTCGCGCCTTTGCTTTCGATAGCGTCGCGAACCCAGGCGTGCGCCGCCGAGTCGGGACCGTCCTGCTTGCGTCGGGCGTGCCGCGGGTGTCCGATCACCAGTCGGGTGTCTTCCAGATCCGGGATGTCAGCCGAGGACGAAGGGGCGACGTGCACCCGGTTGAACACGCCGCGCCCCCGTTCCTCGGATCGGAGGCGGCGGGTGATCTCGTTCCACACCGTCTCGACATCCTCGCGGAGGCGTTCGGCGTAATCGTTCGCTGTCTTGGTGACCGATGGCTGGGTGTCGAACCAGTAGTGACCCTGCTCCTCGTAGAAGTAGGTGGAGCGTTGGGCGAGCAATTCGATGGCGCTGCCGAAGTTGCCGAGCGTGTCACCGGGGACGGCGGTGCCGAGCCACAGGTACTGCTTGTCGAGGCCCTTGCGGGTGCTCTTGATCCTGGGGGCAGCGCCCATGAAGATCGTGCGGGCGATGCGCTGGGTGACGAACCGCTGGCCAAGGGTCGGGCGGTCAAGATCGATCTTCTGCGCGGTCGATTCGGGGCCGTCAATGTCGGAGTCGATGATCGGCTTCCACTGGTCCTCGAGGTACTGCGTCAGATCCGTGTTCACCGTCGTCGCATAAAGCGGCACATTGCCGGGCAGGATCAGCGGCGACGCATCGTTCGATGCCCACAACTCGTGCACGATCGACGAGACCAGCTTCAGGACGCTGCGAGTGCGCTGGAACCACTCCAGCGTCGACCAGTCCTCATACAACCGATCCAGCAGCTCGGGGTGCAGCGGGTAGGAGGCGCGAATGCGTTTCTCGTACTCGTCGTTCGGCGACGCCGCCTCTCGCGGGAACAGCGCGGTGTTGTTCCGGTACAGATTGGCGAAGCTGCGCGCCACCGCCGAGATGGTCGTGAGCCCTTCGGCATTCGGCGGCTGGAACAGGCGGCGACGCACGATCTCGAACGACTCGTCCCTGCTGGAGGGACGCCACTGGTCGGCGACGCGACGGATCACGTTCTGCAGACGCTCCAGCGCGAGCTGACCGTTCTCGCCACCGATCTCTATATCGCTGCTGCGTCCTTCGGTGCCGGTGTCGGAAGCCGGGATCGACACCACGAGCATCACCCCCGGAACCGAACGCACGATCTCGGTCAGGGACTGGGCAAAGGTGAACTGAGTCTCGAACGAACCGGACGGCAGTTCCTTGTCGGTGACGAGCTGGCGCGCATACGCCACCCACTCATCAATCAGGATCAACGCGGGGGAGTAACGCACGATCAGGGTGCGCAGCGCTTCCCCGGGATTCGTGCCCGCGCGATCGTCCTCAGCGATCAGGCCATAGGCGTCACGCCCCCCGAGCTGCCACGCCAACTCACCCCACAGGGTGCGAACCTCGGTGCCGTCATCCTTGATGATTGGCGAACCGGGTTTCAGATAGGTGCCAACAAGCACAACCCGCCGCACACCGAGTGCGCTGAGATCAGGGCTGCCGTTGGCGGCGACCAGTTCCTGGAGTTCCTGCGGGAAGCCTGTCGCCGGGGTGCCGCTGAACAGGTGATAGAGCGCGAGCATCGAGTGGGTCTTGCCGCCACCGAAGTTGGTCCGAAGATTCACCACGGGGCTGGCTCCGGCTTCGCCGTTCAGGCGACGCAAGGCCCGCGACAGCAGGTCACGCAGGCCCTCGGTCAGGTAGGTGCGGGTGAAAAACTCCACCGGATCGCCATACTCGGGGCTCGTCGCCTGCCCCGTGTGCACCAGGTGCAGGTCGGCCGCGAACTCCGACGCGGTGAACGCGCCACGTGCCACATCATCGTGCGGGCGGATCACCTCACGCCACGGCCGCAGCCCAGAGCCAGGCTCAAGCGAGACCTTCGTACGCTTCACCTGCTTACGGGTCTGATCCTCGAACACCGTCCGCTGCAGATCGACCCGTAGCTTCCGCACGTCCTCGGCGGAATCGACCGCGCCGACCGCATGCAGCAGGCGCTCGATCGTGTCCAGAGCGCGCGATGCGTCGTCCGAGTTGAAGGGCTCATTGTGTGCCCACTGGTTTCGGGTCTCGCGCAACTCGGAGGCGAAGCCCTGCTGCGCGCGGGAGAGCACACCCTTGAAGTGGTAGCCCTGCTCGGTGATCGCGCGAAGTTGTACCCGCACGTCGTGCTTGGTCAGCGTGCGCAGCGGCCCACCATGGCGCTGGGCATCCTCCTTCGCCCACGCGGCCGGCCAGTCCGTGGTCTTGTAGGCCTGCGTCATGACCTCATCGACCTCGTCCAGGAGCCCTTCGGAGAGCAGGTCGAACGCCTTACCCACCCGGTCTCGGTTGTTCATCGCCATCGTCGTTTCCTAGACCCCACTACTTGCTGCCGACGAGGCCGCGCTCAGTGCCTGCCGATCCCTACTCATCATTGTCTTCCTCCACCCCTGCGGTGAGCTGCCTTCGGGCGAGCCGCTCCTGCGCCTGCTCAATCAGAGCCGACACCTGATCGACGAGCTCACCACCCGACGTGCTGACCGACTCCGCGATAGCCCGGAACGGAGTCAGGTCCGCGCCAGAGCGGCGCGACGCTGCACCACCGCTCGGGGCTCGATCTCGACTGCCCGGCATGAACCTAATCCTCGTCCTCGTCGAAGTCGAACGCCTGCTGTGATGAGCGCGGCGTCGACGCGTACTTGCGCGCCTGCTCGTTCACGTCACCCCACGCGCTCACCAGGCCGTTGAAGAGCAGGGCGTCCTGGGTGTCCTTCTTCTTCTCAGCCTTGTGGAACAGCAGGAAGCCCAACTCTTTCACCGCATCGAGGTTCACACGGGTCTGCACCGACGGCAGCAACTCTGCCACCTTGTCGGCCCCGTCCTTGGCCATCGCGGCCGCAAGACGGACCGTGGCCTCCCAGACGCTTATGCGTTCGTCGGCCGCAGGGTCCCACTCGCCTTCCAGCGTGGATGGCGAGAGCAGACGCGCCTTGCCACCCTTCGCCTCGAAGATGCCGCCGCGTTCCAGGGCGCCGATGGAGGTGTCAGAGGAGCGAGCGAGTTGATCGGCAACGCCGGAGCTTTCCCGTGCCCAGCCGTACTGTAGGTACCACTTGACTGCGAAACGCGTTTCCGGGTCGAAGTCGGACTCTTGCTCTCCGAGGACCTCGTCCAGGGTGGCGTTGATGAGCAACAGCGCATCCCGCACGCCCATGTCGGAACCGTCGGCCTCGCGGACCCGCGAGTACCGCGAGAACACCGAGATGCCGGGGCCAATGGCCGCTTGGGCCAGGTCTACCGGGGCGATGGCGCCCTGCATCAAGGTGCGCAATGCCCCGGGAAGCTCGGCCTTCAGCCGCGCGACGAACGCCCGACGGGTCGTAGCCGGTGCATCCTCCGGGCGCGGGCGGCAGGCGAGGACGATCGACGAGGCAAGAGCGTTCGTTCCGACGCTGAGCATCCGTCCGCCTCGTTCGCTGCGCATGGGCCAGGTAGCGGTGATCTCCCAGCCTGCCGCAATGAGCCCATCGAGCAGGGTGTGCCACCCCGTGGATGTGGTGCCGTCCGCCTTGGCATCCTGTTGTTTGTAGGCGTAGTAGACCGTCATTGGCACATCGGGGCGGGCACCCTGCCGGATACGGTGGAATACCGAATTGAACCCCTTGACGAAGAACCGCTCCGCGCCGGTCTTGCCGTCGTGGCGATAAGGGTTGGCCACCAGTTCCTCAGCCTTGGGGGTGAGCATGGTTCCCACCACCTGGGGATGGATGTCGCACAGGCTGCGCCGCAACCAGACGTAGAAGAAGTCAGATAGATCGGAGTAGCCAATATTGTCGTAATAGGGCGGATCGGTGGAAATCACCAGACCGCCGTAGCCGCGCTCCGAGGCGCTGACCTGATCGGCTGTTCCCGCAGCATTGGCCGGTGCATGCTCCAGCGCCTTGGCCACCCACTCAACTTGCCCCAGAAAGTTGCCCGACGAATTCGAGAAAGGATTGGCCTCCGCATAATCCCACACCATGGGAATCGCCTGACGAGCAAAGACGTTACGAACTTTCTCGCCGATTGACTGCCAACTTGCGAGAGAAGAAAGACGATCTGCCTGGCGGCTGACCGACAGCGCAAGGTAGGTGGCAATAGCATCGGCATAAGCAAGGGCGTCCGAGCCACCGTCCTCCAGTCTTGCGCCGCGCTCCATCCCGGCGCTTAGGGCATCGGACAACACCCGCTCTCGCGCCTCGGCGACGAGGTCGCTCAGGGTGGCCATCGCGACGAGTTGCCGGTTCG
>ERZ773005.991-NODE-991-length-16823-cov-7.283635_pt1 | contig 16823 bp, 14 predicted proteins | sample MGYA00580666_ERZ773005 | MGnify/ENA primary metagenome ERZ773005 (study PRJEB29015, sample SAMEA2737999) | human oral metagenome | biome: human oral; feature: human-associated habitat; material: dental | place: China | collected 2061 ...
GTCAATGCGATGCTCTATTTTATTTTTATAAGTTTATTCGATTTTTGACTTACGGTGATAAGCTTTATTATACCTCCGGAACAAAGCTGTATGAAGTCGACTGTGAGGACACTTCCAATACTAAAAGCTATGAGCTGGATTTTTATGCAGGAGGCTTGAAATATAATGACGGTTTATTATATATAGAGAACAGAGCAGGTTCAAAAATTGGTATTACCCTGTTTAGTATTGATTCAGGTGAGGAGCTGACAACACTCAGGGGAAAATATGGGAGCTTAAATAATTTTGCTATAAATCCTGTGGAGCAGGAAGTAGTTGGTGCGTGGTCTGACGGCAGCATAAGTGTATGGAAAAATATAGTTTTGGACAAGGCTGCCGAAAATGAAATCTATAAGTATATTGATAATCTGAACAGCTCAATGACTGCAAGATTTAAATTCAGTGAAGATGGAAAGTATCTAATAAATTCAAATATTGACGGAACTATAGCACTGGTAAATACTCAGGGCAATTTAGAATATGAGGAGCTTAAGGGCGAGCTTATGGCTCAGAGCAGGAATTATAGATATGCTCTGCTTAAGGATGAGCTTAAATTATCAATATATGATACCTTAGACAAGGTTGAAATCGCTTCAGTTACCATGCCTGAGGAGCTTGACCTGTTTTATACAATGTATGCGGTTTCAAGCGATGCCGCCACAATTGCTGTAAGTGATTTTAAAACGGTGGGAGTGCTGTTTGTAGATGCCCAAAGCAAAGAGGTAATCTCAGAAAGCAGGGCGGTAGATTTTGATATTGATGAATTTACTGCAGTCAGCGATATTAAGTTTTCCAAAGACAATAAATATGCATATATAGCTTATTCAAACGGTGAATTTGCCAAGGTGGCTATTTATGACGGCAGTAAGGTACAGGACTATGAGGGCGTGGAATCAAGCATCAACTCTATTGTTTTAAGTGAGGATGACAGGTGGCTGGCGATAAATACCGCTGATAAAAATGCAGTCATTATAAATTCCGAAACTGGTGAAGTTAAGGATAAAATAGATGGCGAAGCCTACGCTTTAAATGAAAATTCGGGTAAGCTTGAAGTGATTGGAACTCTTAATGATGATATATTTACCTGGACGCAGGAGGACGGTGAAAAAATTACCTCAACTAATAATTTAAGGCAGGGATTGTCAAATCGCAGTTTAAATTATAATTCCATATCCCCTGATAAAAAATATATACTTACCAGCATTTCAAGCGGAGATACGGTACTGACCGATGTAAAGACCGGAGTATTCATAAAAAAGTTTTCAGGAGAAAGAAAGTCATTTGGAAAGGCATTTTTTGCCGGAAACTCATCGAGTGTAATTTATACTTCTGCTAAAGGGATGTCAAGGCTTGAAAAGCTTTATAATATTGGAGAGCTTCAAAGTAAGGCTCAAAATATACTTAGCGGACGCAGGCTTTCAGATGAAGAGCTTGAAAAAATAGGAAAATCAAAATAATTTGCTGCTGATGAACGGGTAAAATAATTTATGAAAAGAAGAATACTGGATTTTTTTATACGATTCAAAAATGAAATAATGACCCTCTGTATATTTATCGGAGGAATCTGCGGGGCAGCAGGCTCCTACCTGTATTATAAATCAATTCTTTCAGGCTACAGATTGATATTTGCGATTCTTTACAGCACAATCAAGCTTTTTATATTCACTCCGGTAATACCTCTTGACGCAGATTATTCAGTTTTGTTTGAGCTGGGGAAATGGCTTGCCCCTCTTGGTACCTTAATAGGTCTGTTTTCAATCTTTGGAAATGTATTTTATAGAATTAAGCAGATGCTTGCCGCCTATGGAGCAAATAACTATATAGTTTTCGGTAATAGCGAAGATTCAAGGAAATTAATCAGCAATATAATAAAGGCGGACAGCCAGTCAATAGGCTATCTGATAGTTGATTCTCCTGAATTTATAAAAGAGGAGGAGGAGCTGATAAAAATCGGGATAAAAACTGAATACATAAATTTTGAAGCTGAAAATTATTCGGGAAAAAACGGTTTAAAAAATCCTATATTATATGAAAAATTAAAAGCATTAAGGCTAAAAAGAGCAAAGCATATTATTTTCTTTGATTCCGATATGGAAAATTATGGCAGACTGAAATCGCTGCTTAAATATCTTCCTGAGAGAAAAAGCAACTATAAAATCCTTATGAGATATGAAACCAATGAGATTAAAGAAATTATTGAAGCCGATATTGATGAGATAGAGGGAATAGATGTGGATTTTTTTAATCTGGAGGAGAGAGTAGCCCAGGAGCTTCTTCAAAAAAGCTGCCGACCCTGTAAAAGGAAAACGAATACTAATTTATCTGATGCCGAAAGTCAAAATTCTGAAATAAAATTCAAGCCTGATATTTCACAAGAAATTCTCAGCTCAAAAAATCCTATTCAGGCTATAAGCTCTTATCTCGGGCAAATGCACATACTTATAATAGGGTTTGGAAGACTGGGCAGGGCAGTGCTGACTGAAAGCCTTAATATAATGGCGGTAAATCCCGACAAAAAGATTAGAATCACTATAGCAGACAAAAATATAGACGAAAAGTTTTCTAATTACATTGCCAATTATAGACAAATTTATCAAATGGCAGAAATAGGGCTTATCAGTGAAAATGTGCTGCACAGAGATTTTTATAAGGAAATTATAAAGGTTAATTCAAAAAATAAAATCAATAATATTATTTTCACCTTTGATAATTATAAAAATGTTATTATTGTGTTAAACAGGCTTAAAGGGATACTTCCGGACACCGACATAGCTATAAGGGTGGCAAAGCTTAGAAATGCTGAAATATTTGCTGAAAGACTGAGAGAATACTATCATAATATAACACTTTTCGGTGAAGACAGCCAGGTACTTGGAAAGAGCTTTGTTCTTGAAAATGAAACCAAGCAAAAGGCTATAGGCTTTAACTATAATTATAATATGAATGCCGCAAAAATAATGGGCTATGAGCTGCCGAAGGATTCGGCTTTAAGCATGTGGGAAAGGCTCAATACGGTTAAAAAGGAATCCTCTATTAAACAGATATTTCATAATTCCACGAAGCATAAGCTTATACAGCTTTTTATTGAAGCGGAAATTTTATCCGGCAGTCTTAATGCAGCTCAGGTGCTTGAGAGCTGGGAGGAGCTGCTTAAAAATAAAAATATAGAGGAGCAGATTAATCTTATAGAAAATGAGCCGGTAATGAATTATTTTGCGGCACTTGAGCATAGGAGATGGTGCAATTTTTATTTTCTCAGGAATTTTTCATATGGTGCAGAAAAAGATGAAAGGGCATTAAAGCATGACTGCCTTATTACTGACTGGGACAGGTTTTTAAAATCCTCAAAGCGCAATACCGTAATCTATGATTTTATCGCTGTGCTGAATAAATAAGAATATTGCTCTCCCGTTTTACAGGTAGGGACTTTACTTTAGGCATTGTTTATTAAATATGTAAGAAAATTATATGGATTTAGTATTGTATAATAGCTGTAAAATATAACAAGAATAGCCTATAATAAATAATATCCATCAAAAATATGGACATTTCTGTTTTACAGGTGCTATAATAGGCGAAAATGCTTATTTATTTGCTACCTTAAACAGATAAATAAGTAAATAAAACAGCTTCCGGCTTTAAAGAGACCGGAAAAAGGAGGACAAAGTTATGGCGTGTACTACTATTTTAGTAGGAAAAAAGGCAAGTTTTGATGGCTCCACTATGGTCGCAAGGAACCATGATTCACCCTCAGGGGTTTTTACATCTAAAAAATTTACCGTAGTGCAGCCTGAGAAGCAGCCGAGGCATTACCGCTCAGTGCTTTCTCATGTAGAAATAGAGCTGCCTGATAATCCGCTTCGCTTTACCGCACTGCCGAATGCTATTAAAAATGAAGGCATTTGGGATACGGCAGGAGTAAACTCTGAGCATATCTCTATGACGGCAACAGAAACCATCACCAGCAATGAGAGAGTCCTGGCAGCTGACCCCTTAGTAAAATTTATACCTGCAAAGGACGGCAAGCCGGAGCAGGCAGGCGGAATAGGGGAAGAGGATATGGTAACCATAGTGCTTCCTTATATTTACAGTGCAAGAGAGGGCGTAGAAAGACTGGGAGCACTGCTTGAAAAATATGGAACCTATGAGATGAACGGCATCGCTTTTCAGGATATTGATGAAATCTGGTGGCTTGAAACTATAGGCGGGCATCACTGGATAGCCAAGAAAGTGCCTGATAATGCCTATGTAGTAATGCCTAATCAGCTGGGAATTGACAGCTTCGATTTGGAAGATGCCTTTACAAATAAAAAAGAGCATCTTTGCTCCGCCGATTTAAGAGAGTTTATTAAGGATAATTATCTCAACCTTTCCTTTGGCGAAAAATTCAATCCCAGAGAGGCTTTTGGAAGTCACTCCGATGCAGACCATGTTTATAATACCCCGAGAGCCTGGTTTATGGGAAGATACTTAAATCCTAAGACCTATAAATGGGACGGAGAAAGTGCCGATTACCGCCCTGATTCCGACGATATCCCCTGGAGCTTCGTGCCTGAGAAAAAGGTAACTGTTGAAGATGTGAAGTATGTACTGTCTGCATATTTCCAAGGCACTCCTTATAATTGCTACGGAAGACACGGAGACCTCAGTGAAAAGGGAAAATTCCGTCCAATCGGCATTAACCGCAACAGCGTGCTTGAGATGACCCAGCTGCGTCCTTATACCGCACCTGAGTTTTGTGCCGTTGAATGGCTTGCTTTCGGCTCAAATGCTTTTAATGCCTTTGTGCCCTTTTATGCAAATATAGAAAGCACTCCGGAATATTTTGCAAATACTACCGAGCTGGTTACTACAGATAATTTTTACTGGGCTAACCGTATAGCAGGAGCTTTGGCAGATGCTCAATTCGGTCTGTGCAGCTCACATATAGAGCGCTATCAGGCAAGTCTGCCCATAGAGGCTTATCAGGTAATCCGTGAATATGATAAAAAGCTTGCGGATAAAGTTTCAGATAAAAAGGCTGCTATAAAATTAATGGAAGAGGCTAATGAGAAAATAGCGGACATCGCTAAAAAACAAACCTATGAGCTTCTTAATAATGTATTATATGAAGTGAGCTGTGCGATGAAAAACGGATTTTCAAGGTCTGATGCTTAGGTGCTTAGGGAAAGAGTAAAATAATCATTGGCAAAAACATAAAATAAAAGGGAAGCGGCAAAATAACCGCTTCCCAATCATACAGAATTGACTTATTATTAAGTTATCCAGACAAAATAAGAAGGAACTGTATGATGGATACTATAATAAAGGAAAATAAGATAACATTCAAGGAGTTGGAGCAAAATATTTTCAGAAATATCTGCAAAATCGGTCAAAAGTGCACAAGGGAGTTTTTAGAAGAGTATGACAGGCATCTAATGAAAGAAAGAGACCATTTAAAATATAGAAATAAAGGGTATCGAAAGACAACTATAAAAACTGGACTTATGATTTTGCGGCTATACAGATCCATAACAGATGCTAAATATATCCAACCTTCACTCTGAACATAAATATATGTAATATCCGTCACTCATTTTTGATTTATAGTTGTAACTTCAAAGTCACGATTTAGAATGTTTTCTTTGTCACTTGGAATATTTCCACAATTTGACTTGTGATTATACCTTTTGGTTACCACAGAGCGTAATCCTTGGCTTTGCATGTGACACTGCACTCTCACTCCTCTTTTATAACATCTGAAAATTGTAGTAAAATCTTCTTTAATTAGCCAAGCCGGCACTTATTATATTGCCGCTATAAACTTCAACATAAAGAGATAAGTGGCTATCAAGTTTGGCAGCATTTTTAAATTGTTCTTTAGTTAAATAAGCTTTTATGCTATTACCGCTAAGTAAAAAGAACTGGCTTGAATCTGTAACTTCAAGGAATTCTTCGGTATATCCTAAATCTTTGCCACCACCTGAGACACTAGAAAGAAAACCTCTTATATGTAAAGTATCACCGTCCCACGCAAAGATATCATTATTTACGTGATCTAAAGCGAACCAGAATTTTCCTGTCAAACCGGCAAGGTTATTAGTATCCGGATTCCATTTACCGTCAGAACCTACCCAATAACCGTCAGGAGTCATCCTGTCGGTAAACATAGCACCGTCATCACCGAGGTAATAATCTCCAACCCATTGATTGTATACCATATAACCGTTACCATTAAAATAATACCATTGTGAATCACTGTCCTGAAACCAGGTGTTTACACAGTAAGTACCGTTATTAAGCAGATACCACCAGCCTTTGTTATCTCTTTTCCAAGTACCGCGGCTTGCATAAGAGCTTATACCTATAGCTGATAAGAAAAATATAAATGATAAAGTAAATAATAATTTTTTCACAGAAACCTCCTTTGTATTCAAATGTTAAAGGTGCAAAAATATAGTATAAGTTTACTGTTTTATTAGTAAGCTTAAATCATGTATAATAATCCGAGAAAATAATATAAAAGTAACAGTGTATACAGCTGTATTAAAATTTGAAAGCTTAATTAGTGGCGTTTTGTTTGAATAGTTACTTCTCTTACAACTCCATTACTTACCTTAAACATTAAAACATTTACATAACCGTTTCTATAGTTATTCAAAAGCTCTTCTTTTGTAGTTTCTCCGGTTGAAAGCATTCTTTCTTTTTCATAATATAAAGTATATGAACTGATCATATAATCTTGTGTTTCATATCCTACATAATCGCCTGTATATTCCGCAGGGTCGTAAGTATATAATTTTCCTCGTATTTGCAGCATAGTATCTGTAATATTAAAGTACTCAATATCTTCTGCTGTAAGAGCAAATTCTCCATTACTTACCCACCAACCTACGTTATCTCTGTGCCAACTTCCGGCATAAACAGATACAGCACTAAGAGTACTAAGTACAAAAACTGAAAGTAAAAATAATAATTTTTTCATAGCAAACCTCCTTGATTTAAAATAATTGGTAAAAAATACTTTTGTTTCAAGTTCATTCTAGCATTAAATCTATAAAAAAGATATTATTCAATGAATATTCTTTTGCCAAAACAGCAAATATTATTCAATGAATAAGAACGCATTGCACAAAAATAGGATAGCTTTTTTATGCAATATAACGAAGAATGTGATATGATATATAACATATAAATTCTGTATATTAGTATGTTGATATTTTTTGGTTCAATAACTGTAAAATAAAATAATTGAATTTCAATCGGAGCAGATATTCGCTTAAGCTAAGACAGGATAAGATATAAGTAAATAAATACTGTAGTGATTTTTATAATAATCCATGCGGGCGGGAAAACCCATGGTTTTAATTGTGAGGATGATAGCCCTCCCAGTTAGGAAGTTAGTAAAAAATCACTTGATATTTAGTCAAATTAGAGTTATAATCAAAGCGAGTAAGAAAGAAAGATGTGATTACTCATAGAAATGCTAATATAATACCTGGGGTGTACGACAACCTTACCAATTTTGAACCTACATTAAGACCTACGGGAATCCAATATTTTGTGCTTAGATGTCGAGCCTCTTCCAAGTGGATGGCAGAAAACACAGTGAGGACACCCACCTAGCACTGCTAGGCGTCACTAAGTAAGACCGACATTTTGGGATTATATACGAAGTGCTGTTGAAGGCTGGATTAACTTCCTCCTGAGGCGGCACTTTTTTTATGTATTTTTTAGGATGCATATATTTATTTTGAAAATAAAAAGCTTTTATTTAATTCATTGAGGCTTGGAATTTTAACTACTTTGTTGACTCTGACAATAAGCCTCTGCGTTTCAATCTATATATTTATCTGCCGAAGTAGATTGCAGAGATTTTGGCTTATGCTGCTTGGAATTACTATGATAAAAGAGTAAAAATCTTATATGAGAATGAATTAAAAAAACATATAGCTGCCAAGCCTGCTTTAATAAAGGAAATCCGCTTTGCCGGAGCTTTTATGGAGATTATGCTTGAAACCGAAAACAATCTGCTTAAGGCTGTAGTCTTAAATGACGGGAAAAGGTATAGAGAAAAGGATAGGGTCTATGTAAGCTATGAGCTTATAGCTTTGAATTAACGTAAGACTCTATCCTTAGTTATCTAAAAACTTTTTTACTTGACAAGCGCTCCCAGTCCGAACCATATAAGAGTAATAATTCCGAGGGCGATTCTATAATATCCGAAGGGCTTAAAATCATGCTTTTTAATCCAATTCAAGAAATAGCTTATAGTATAGGCAGCCACTATAAAGGATACAAGGCAGCCTGCAAGCAGGTATACCAGCTCCATTGAATCAAAGTGAAAATGTATTGATACGGCATATTTCAGTACCTTAAGTGCACTTGCACCAAAAAGTATAGGTATCCCGATTAAGAATGAAAATTCCACTGCGGCACTTCTTGAGCAGCCGAGTGCCATTGCTCCAAGTATGGTAACTCCCGACCTAGAAGTTCCGGGAATAAGGGCGAGTACCTGGCACATACCTATATAAAGTGCAGTTTGATAGCCTATCTGCCCGCTTTTTTCAATTTCGGGCCGCTTGTTTTTATTCATATTCTCATAAACTATAAATATAATACCGTAGAATATGAGCATGAATGAATTGATTAAAGTGGAGCTTAAATGTGCATCTATCCAGTCATCAAGCAGCAGCCCGAGTATAGCGGCAGGCAGAGCGGCAATAATTATTTTCAGCCATAATAAAAGAGTGGCTCTTTTTTTGATTGAATTTTTTGCAGGATCAAAAGGATTAAGCTTTTGGAAATAGGTTATTGCAACCGCAAGCATGGGACCGAGCTGTATACATACTATAAAAACTTCCTTGAATGAATCTGAAGCGTTAAATCTTATTATATCATCTATAAGCTTTATATGTGTGGTAGAGCTTATAGGGAGCCATTCAGTTAAGCCCTCGACGATTCCTAAAACAATAACTTTTAAAAGCTGTATTATATCCATGATTTATAATCCCTTCAAAATTAATGTAATAACAGTTAATATTATGCAATATTTTCTATTTGCCAGTCAATAGCAATTTCTTTATTTTCAACTAAGAAATTATTTGCCTGACTAAAATGCCTGCAGCCGAAAAATCCCTTATGTGCAGATAAAGGGCTCGGGTGAGCAGCCTTCAGAACCAGATGCAGCGGATTATTAAGCATTGCAGCCTTTTGCTGTGCGGGTCTGCCCCAGAGCATAAAAACTACAGGCTTATCTTTATTATTTACAGCTTGTATGATTGCATCGGTCAGCTCCTCCCAGCCTTTGCCGCGATGTGAAAAAGCGGAATGTGCTCTGACGGTAAGGACAGTGTTAAGCAGTAAAACTCCTTGCTTTGCCCACTTGACCAGATTGCCGTTATTAGGTATGTAGAGCCCTAAATCATCCTGAAGCTCTTTGTAAATATTTTGAAGCGAGGGCGGTATACTCTGGTGCTCGGGAACTGAGAATGCCAGTCCCTGTGCCTGATTGTCATTATGGTAGGGGTCCTGACCTAATATTACAGCCTTAACTTCTGAAAGTGGAGTAAGCTCCAGTGCCTTAAATATCTCGCCTGAAGGCGGAAATACTTTATAATTTGAGTATTCTTCTTTTACAAAGGAGTAGAGCCTTTTATAATAATCCTTTGAAAATTCTTTCTTAAGAGGTTCCAACCATTCACCTTCTATCATAATTTCCCTCCGTTTTGCAAATATTTTATGAGAATTTATTTATAAGCATCGGCAGTGCTTTTTCAAATTTAACTCCGTACCAATGTGTATCGTCAGGCATAGTATATTCTATACATTTATATACAAACTCTGCAGCGGTTTTTACAGCCTCATAAACTGATTTTCCCTGTGCAAGAGTTCCGCAGAAGGCTGAGGCGAAGCAGTCGCCGGTACCGTGTGAGCTCTTGTCGAGCCTTTTATTAAAGTAATATTTACAGCTTTGCTGTTCATTATCATAAATAGCTATTCCAAGCTTTTCATTGTCAAACCTTATTCCTTTTAAAACTATTTTTTTATTGCCGAAGGCGGAAAGCTTTTTAATCAAATCATTAATATAATCCTCATTATGATTTTCAAGGATGCATTCAGAATCAGTCATAAAGGCTGCCTCAGTAATATTAGGCAGTATTATGTCGGCTTTGGTGCAGAGTCCTGCCATAGCCTTTACAAAATCCATATCAAAGCCTGTGTAGAGCTTGCCGTTATCAGCCATAGCCGGGTCAACTATTTTAAGCCCGCCTTCCTTTAATAGGCCTTTCATAATTTCAGACACATAATCCATCTGCTTAACGCTGCCGAGATATCCAGTGTAAACTGCGTCAAATTTAATATTTTCATCTTCCCAGTGCTTTCTTATGGCAGGGATATCTTCTGTTAAATCCCTGAAGGTAAAGTTTGTAAATCCTCCGGTATGTGTTGACAAAACTGCTGAAGGCAGGATGGCACATTCTATGCCGCAGGCTGAAATAATAGGCAGTGCTACAGTAAGAGAACACTGTCCTACACATGAAATATCCTGAATGGTTAAAATCCTTTTGTCTTGCATAGTAATCCCCTTAGTTAAAAATTTATAGTATTAATAATTATCAAGAAAATGATGCTCTCCGGTATTGTCCTTATAAGCAATAATTGTGTTCAAATTTACATTTTCAACACTTCTGAAAATATTTTTTTCTATATAAGGATTTTTACCAGCAAGCTCTTTTATAAGAGCTTTGACTTCGCTTCTTTTTGAGCCCTGCTCGGTATCGCCGCAGGACAGACCTTCGGTAAGCTTGCAGGCACATTGTATAAAATTCAGATTATTATATTTTGCCCAATGTATTATGTCCCTTTCTCTGATAAGGTAGAGAGGACGTATAAGCTGCATGCCTTCAAAATTTGTGCTGTGAAGCTTGGGCATCATGGTCTGTATCTGTGCTCCGTAGAGCATGCCCATCACTATAGTTTCAATTACATCGTCAAAATGATGCCCAAGTGCTATCTTATTGCAGCCAAGCTCCTTTGCTTTGCTGTAGAGATGCCCCCTTCTCATTCTGGCACAAAGATAGCAGGGGGTACCCTCCTGCTCGGCTACTATATCAAATATTTCGGAGTTAAATACCTGAATCGGTATTTTTAAAAGCCTGGCATTTTCTTTAATTATATTGTAATTAAGCTCGCTATAGCCCGGATTCATTACAAGAAAAACTAAACTGAAATTTTGCTTTCCATGCTTTAAAAGCTCCTGAAAAAGCTTTGCCATGAGTATGGAATCTTTTCCGCCGGAGATACAGACTGCTATGCTGTCTCCATCCTTAATCAGCTGGTACTCGTTTATAGCCGCCGTAAATTTTCTCCAGATTTCCCTGCGGAATTTCTTGATAATACTTCTTTCTATCTCCTTATATCTCTCATTAAAATCTCCTTCACACATAAATCACCTTAATTGCCCTGCTGTAATAGGACTTTTGACTAAAAGACCTGTAAAAAGTTATATTTATCGCAGCTGTCTAGTTTACAACAAGACATCGCAGCAGTCAACTTGCTTTAACGTGGACTGCTGCGATATTAAATAAGTCTTGCTTTAAAGAGCGATATTTTTAACCATTTCGACTATAAGCTCTGAAGCCTTAATCATATCCTCCACCGGAATCATCTCAAATCTTCCGTGGAAGTTATATCCGCCGGTAAAAATATTAGGGCAGGGAAGTCCTTTATAAGAAAGCTGGCAGCCGTCGGTACCTCCTCTGATTGCTCTTACAATAGGCTCAACCCCTATGTTTTTCATAGAATTTACCGCAAGCTCTATAATTTCCTGATGAGGCTCGACTATTTCTCTCATATTATAATAGGAATCTTTAAGCTCAAGAGTTACTACATTGCCGTATTTTTTATTTATATATTCCACTGCACTTCTCATCAGTGCCTTCTTTTCTTCAAATTTAATTTTATCATGGTCCCTGATGAGATAATCAACTGTGGTATAATCAATAGTTCCATTAATCTCATTTATCATGAAAAAGCCCTCATAATCCTGAGTATGCTCAGGTCTTTGTGCCTTGGGGAGCATCTGCTCAAGCTCCATAGCTATGTAGATTGAATTGATCATAACATCCTTGGCAGTTCCGGGATGTACGCTTTTGCCCTGAACCTTGATTACTGCAGAAGCGGCATTGAAGTTTTCATACTGAAATTCACCTATTTCTCCGCCGTCCATAGTATAGGCGAAGTCGGCACCAAAGCCTGCCACATCAAAGTGGTCTGCCCCTCTGCCTATTTCTTCGTCAGGAGTAAAGCCTACCATCACTTTTCCATGCTTAATTTCAGGATGCTTTACAAGATATTCAAGCGCATTCATTATTTCAGCGACTCCTGCTTTATCATCTGCACCTAAAAGTGTAGTGCCGTCAGTTGTAATAATAGTTTTTCCTACAAGCTGCTTTAATATAGGAAATTCACTTTCAGTAATGGAATACTGCTCATTGAGCTTAATATCTCCGCCCTTATATTCGGTAAATTTTGGGTTTTTACAGCCGCCGACAAGTGCAGGGCTTGTGTCTATATGTGAGATAAAGCCTATAACCGGAACCTTTTTATCTGTGTTAGCTTCAAGAGTGCCATAAACATAGCCTTTATCGTCAATTCTTGCTTTTAATCCTATCTCCTCAAGCTCTTCCTTAAGCTTTTTGGCAAGCGGAAGCTGAATATCGCTGCTTGGCACCGTGTCGCTTTTAGGGTCCGACATGGTATCAATTGCGATGTAAGATAAGAATCTTTCAATTAATTTCTCCATAGTAATTTAATACCTTTTCCGGATGAAATCTTTGGATGGTAGATCCAGAGTTTAACTCCGGGATACAGACAGCTGCGGCAGAATAGATGTCTGTATTTTCCTTTCTTAAAATTTTTATTCTGCCTGAAATTTTTAGAGCATAGTTCTCCTAAGTTCTTCACCCGTTTTATTTATAATGTAAGCAGGAGCAATGTCAAATACAGTTTTTGCACCTGCAACACCCTCTTGATTGAGTCTGCATGCCGCTCTGGCGTAGGCTGCCAGAATTAAAGCCGTAAACTCGGGATTGGATTCCAGCTTTAACGAGTATTCTATAATATGCTTATGGCATAAATTATTGCCGGTAGTCCCGCAGCGGAAGACAAAGCCTCCGTGAGGCATGCCGGAATGCTCGCTTAAAAGCTCTGCTTCACTTATAAAATGTACCACAGTATCATATTCATCAAAATAATGGGGCATGTTTTTAATTTTGGCTTCAATTTCAGCTTTGATGCTGTCCGAACCGGAAGCAGCATTATCAGCTGCTTCTTCAAGGACTACAAAGCATTCTCTGAGGTGCTTTTGCCTGGTGTCAAGCTTGGGAAAAGCACCGCTTCTTACCTGCTCCAGTGCAGAAGCCTTCGGAATGGTGTACTGTCTGGCATCTTTCACTCCAGGGATACATCTTATTGCATCTGAATGCCCCTGACTGACACCGCTTCCCCAAAAGGTATAGCCTCTGCCCTCAGGCAGTATAGCCTGTGCATAGAGCCTGTTTAAAGAAAACATGCCGGGGTCCCAGCCTGAGGAAATCACTGCGGTTTTTCGGGCAGCTTTAGCGGCTTCATTAACCGCTTTAAAATGCTCAGGAATTTTAGCATGCGTATCAAAGCTGTCAACCACATTAAACATCGAAGCATATTTTACAGTCTGCTCGGGCAAATCGGCTGCACTTCCTCCACAGAGGATAAGCACATCTATTTTATCCTGATAATCCGCAGCCTCATCTGCCGGACAGACTTTTACGTTTTTAGTTAAAATATTTATTGATTCCGGATTTCGCCTAGTAAATACTGCCTTAAGCTCAAGGTCCTCATTTTGCATCACCGCATATTCTACCCCTCTGCCAAGATTGCCGTAACCCATAATACCTATTTTAATAGTCATTTTTACCTCTGATTATTATAAAGCTTTACTCTGCCCGGTTTTTAATTACACTGACCTCAAGCAGCTTCTTCTTCATTTCATTTTCAATGTTCTTAAGCTCAACCTCGGCGGCAATTCTTTTATTTCTGCCGTCTTCCTGTATCTTAAGCACCTCGTCAAGGGTACTTATCAGAGTCTGGTTGGTAGACTTTAAGGTTTCAATATCAACTATGCCTCTTTCAGCTTCTTTTGCGGTTTCTACGGAAGCGGTTTTAAGCATCTGAGCATTTTTCTTTAAAAGCTCGTTGGTCATATTTGATACAGTGCTCTGTGCCTTGGCAGCTTCAGTAGAATGACTTAAGCCTATAGCGATTACCATCTGGCTTTTCCACAGCGGTATAGTGTTCACAAGGGTTGACTGTATCTTATCCGACATAGTTGAATCATTGCTTTGTATCAGTCTGATCTGCGGTGCCATCTGAAGCGATATGGCACGTGTAAGCTCAAGGTCATGGATTTTTCTTTCAAATCTTGCACAGAGCTCGGAAAAATCCCTTGCCTTGCTGCTGTCTTCCGGAAGTCCGCTTTTCTGAGCCTTTTCAAGAAGCTGAGGAAGCTCCTCTTGAGTAGCTCTTCTAAGTCTTTCTTTTCCGGCAAGGATGTACATGGAAAGCTCTTTAAAATATTTAAGGTTTAATTCATACATTTTATCAAGCATGGCAATGTCTTTAAGCAAGGTAATCTGATGCTCTTCAAGCACTTTGGAGATTTTATTTATATTCACTTCCGCTTTATCATACTTTACCTTCAGATTGGTAATTTTATTGCCGGTCTTTTTAAAAATTCCGAACAGTCCCTTTTCTTCTTCTCCTTCTTCAAGACTTCTCAGCTCTGTAACTACGCTGGAAAGGATTTGTCCCACCTCGCCGAGGTCCTTGGTGCGGACACGGCTAAGTGCGGATTCTGAAAAATCAGCTATCTTTTTCTGACTTCCGGCACCGTACTGAAGCACTGCCTGTGAATTTTCAATATCTATCTGTGAGGCGAAATCCATGACCATCTTTTTTTCCTCTTCAGTAAGCTCGGGGTCATCAATGACGGCCGCTTCAGGCTTTTTTTCGGCTAAGGTCTGTGTTTCTAAAGGCTGCACTTCCTCCTTGGCAAAGGGCTCAAGAGTGAGAGCAGGAGCTTCCTCAAGAAGCTCTTTAAAATCCGCCTCGGCTGAAGCCTCAATATTATTTATATTTGAGCTTGGCTTATCTGCTGTGTTGTCCGGTGTTTCCGGAAAGGTAAATTGGTTGTCATTCATCTTATTGCTCCATTCTCTGCAAAGTGCAGTGTAAATTATAATTTGGTTTTATCGCTGATTCCGCCGGTAAGTCCCTCCTTTGCCAGCATGGTTTGAAGAACCTGTGCATCAGCTGCCGCATCATAAGCCGCATTCTTAAACAGCTTATTAAGCAATTCGGCAAAAGCCAGATTAATGGTATCAAGTGTAGCTTCAATCTCCCGCTTGGCTTCAAGGACATCTTCACCGGGCTGAGAAATTCTTTCAAATTCGTCATAGGCCTGGACAAGCTTTAAGGTGGTAGGGAGATAATAGTCCATAAATTTATACATATTGGAGATTTCATCGGGCTTTTCTCTGACTCTTGAAAAAATATCCTGCAGCAGCTTTTCAAGCTTTGAAAGCTTTTCGGAAATCGTTTCTCCCTTGATGCTTTCATTGAGCCGGTTGAAGCTCTGAGTATATTCCTTGCCGATTTTGATTACTTCAAGCCACTGCTTTCTGTCTTCCTCACTCAGATTAGCAGCTTCAGGGTACTGACTTTCAAAATCCTCCTTTACCGTTTCGCTTGCATTCTCAGCTTCGACAGCTTCAGGGTGGGTCATCCTGTAAGAAGCCCTTTCAACCTCAATGGCAAGGTATTTATTGTAGGTTTCATTATCAATCATAAAGCACTGCTCTTCCTTGTCAAGATGTCCCTGAGGGAAGATTCCCTGATTAATCATTGTCCTTAAAGACTTGCGCACAGAGACTATGCTTTTTCCGCTCCATTCTGCAAGCTCCTTGAGATTTATATAGCTTCTTTCTCCCAGTATATTCATAAACCTTCTGGCTTGAGTTATATTTAATAAATTAGCTATTGAAGAAACCACCATAGACAGCGAGAACATAGCTACACAAGCTGTCGCTATATAGCCTCCCACAGGAATCTTTACATGTACGAGGAGCCAGACTAAAATCAAAATACAGGCAGCAATGCCGAAGGGAGCAAAAAAAGAAAGCACAACAAATGAAGATATTTGCTTTACGGGTCTGAACCTCCTGCTGCTGAAGAGGTTTTTAGGCAGCAAATCCTGCAGGTGCAGCTCCGAGAGCTGGCTCTGTCTGTATTTTTCCCTTAAATTTTGTCTTTCCTCACGTCTTATACTGCGCTCAAGCTCTTTTCTCAGATGCTTTTCCTGATTTGCTTTTTCATATTTTTGATTTATGCTGGCTACAACCTCATCAATGGCAGAATAGGCAGCAGCCTTGACATTGTCAACCATATTTTCATAATCGGTATTTTTAAGTATATTTTTAGCAGAATCCGTTATTTCACTGCGAAGTTTATTCCAATCTTGATTTTCACTCATAAAAAAAGCCACCTTACTATAATAAGTAATTTACCATCGGAGCAGGGAAAAGCCCTGCTTTCCTGTTGTCTTATTCTGCTTCAGAGCCTGTTAAAAATATAAATTAAGCCTGAATTATTGTATATTATCCCATAAAATGCTTTATACTGCAATATAATTCATAGAGATTATTATCAGCGTTACTGTAAAGTAAACGTTGGCACTGGCTCTCATATATGATTGCCAAGATTAG
>ERZ773005.1002-NODE-1002-length-16670-cov-6.573518_pt1 | contig 16670 bp, 13 predicted proteins | sample MGYA00580666_ERZ773005 | MGnify/ENA primary metagenome ERZ773005 (study PRJEB29015, sample SAMEA2737999) | human oral metagenome | biome: human oral; feature: human-associated habitat; material: dental | place: China | collected 2061 ...
CATCCTCCGACAGGCGGCGCACCTCGTCGGCGACGGCGGCGAAACGCCTGCCCGCATCGCCCGCACGCGCCGCCTCGACCGCCGCGTTGAACGCGAGGAGATTCGTCTGGCTCGCAAGCTCCGCGACCTCGGCGAGCGTATCGCCGATCGCCGCCGCACGCTTTCCCAGATCGCGTGCCATCTCGTCCGCCGCCTTCAGCTCCTTCGCGAGCACGTTCGTGCGCTCTGCCGCATCGTGCGCCGCCCTTCGGCTCTCGCCAAGCTGGCGGCGCACTTCCTCGGACTCTTTCTGCACCTCGCGCTGCTCGTCTTCGTCTACGCCGGCCGCCGTCTCGGCGAGCAGCGAGGCCGCCTTCTGCGCTCGCTCCTTCAGCTCCCCCGCCTGTGCCAGAGCCGACTCCATCGCCTGCGCCTGCGCTTCCGCCCCCGCGAGGAGCGTTGTGCAGAAGGCTCCCATGCGCGAGAGCGTTTCCGACGGCACAGCCTCGAATGCCGCGCCCGCGAGCGGCGTTCGAGGCTCTTGTGCGGCAAGAACTTCGGCGACAGGAACATCCGAGACTTCGGGAAGAGGCGCCGCCGCTTCCCCTCCTGCCTCCCGCCCCTTCAAGGGGAGCGCGATGCGCCCGGCATAAGCGAGCAGAAGCCCCAGCCCCGTGAGCACGAGCAGCAGCAGCAAGAGTCCCGCCAAAGCCATGGAATTCGTCAATGCGCCGAGCGAGCGCTCTTCCGCCGCCTCGGGCACACCGACGAAGATCATGCCGACCGCCTCGCCGTCCGCATCGAAGAGCGTACGATACGAGCCGATAGGTCGCCTGCCGCCGAAATCGGAGCGGCCGATGTACGGCGTGCAGCCCGCGAGCACGATCCTCGTGACGGCGGCGTCCGCCTTCTGCCCGACGAGCCTCTTGCCGCTCGTCTCGTACGTCGAGGATGCGCACTGTTCGCCGACGAAGAGCGCGACGTCCGATCCCGTAACCTCTTTCAAGTGATCGACGAAACTGCCATTGCCGTTGAGCAGTCTGCCTCCCTTGTAGATGCGCCCGTCCTGCACCGTCCAATCGCCGGGATGCGTCGAGTCGATGAGCAAAAGAACGCCGCGCATGTCGGCGTCGACCTTCTCCTTCCAGATCGTCGCGTTCGACGTGCGTGCGCTGTCGTAAGCGCGATAGCCGAGCGCGAGGAACGCTGCGAGGAAAAAGACCGCAAAAAGGACGACGCCGCGCCTCAGTCGCGCCGCGTCATCCTTGCTCTGAAAGAATCGGGAAAGGAAGCTTTTTTTCTTGTCGTTCTGCATATCAGCGAACCACCATGACGGGGCAGTGGACGTGCTGCAGCACATATTGGCTGACGCTGCCCATCAAAAAGCCCGTCAGACGGCCGAGGCCGCGGCTGCCCATGACGATGAGATCGTAGCCCTCATCGTCCGCCGTCTCCACGATGACCTCGGCGGGCGATCCCAGCTCCACCATGCTGTTCGTGCGAATGTCTGCGGGCACCTCGCGCAAAATCTTTGCAAGCTCTTCGTAAGCGCCTTCCTTCAGCTGCGCAGGATCATAGCCGGCCATGTTCACGCGCTCGAAAGCGGCGACCTCGGCATTGAGATCGACGACCGAGAGCAGCATGAGCGTCGCCCCCTGCAGCCGCGCGATGTGCGCCGCCTGCCGTACGGCCTGCTGCGCCTGCTCCGAACCGTCGTAAGGCACGAGAATCCGCCGGATCTCGCTGTCCTTGAAATCCATCATCTTGCTTCCCTCCCGGAATTTTCCAAACTCCCATAAATATTTCCTTCTTTCGCCAACGAAGGGGGAAATTCCTCTTTTTCCTGCACGATTGTCACCAAATTTGCAAGTCTTCCGCCATGCCCCTTCGCTCCTTGCAGCGCACCTCCCGTCACACGAGCAGCTTCTTCAGCTTCTGCAATGCACGCCGCTTGACCACGGCAGCATAAGCGGCGCTGAGACCTGTCTTCGCGGCGGCCTCCTTGAGACTCCAGCCCGTGAGATAGACGAGCGACAGAAGCTCCTTCTCGCGCTCCGACAGCGTCCTCATCGCAGCGAAGAGCGCATCCTTGAGCGCGAAGTGCGAAGCCGTGCCGCTCGCGGCCTCATCCTCGACGGACTCCCAGAAGCTCTTGCCCTCCTCCGCGTCGCCCGGATGCACCTCGCGCTGCCAGTAGGCGCGTTCGCGGCGGAAGAACGTATGGAGATCGCCGTAGACGCGGCGCTTGGCAAAGCCCTCGAACGGCACGCCGAGCGCCGCGTCGAAATCGCGCACGGCACGCAGGAAGCTCTCGCGTGCCGCCTGCAAAGCGTCCTCGAATACGGTGCGCAGATGACGCTGCCGCGCCGCGCGAAAGAACATCCCCTGAAACTTCTCGCAAAGCTCTGCCAGAACTTCGCTATTTCCCTTCTGCGACTGCAAAACCATTTCGTTGATCGTCATTTTCCTCACCCTTGGGCGAGAAACCGGTTCCTCTATGTATTAGCGCTTGCCGCTATTGTAGCGAAAGGGATGCTGCAGACGCAAAAGCCGAGCGAGGGCCGACTCGACGGGAAGTTTGGGAGGAAGGGGCGATAGCGCATACGAAGCGATGCATACAACTTGCACAATATGCATAGAGTATGTTATACTATGAGTGGCAAACGTTGTGATCAAATTCGGTACGCGAAAAGCCCCCCAAGGTGCTAGCTTGGGGGGCTTTTCTGTTCCCATGGTGCAGGCAGGGCTTAACGCCTAGGCTCGTCGCCGTCGCCTCTCTCGTCGAACCATTTACTGATATAGTTGGCAACTACACCGGCCAAGACGGAGAGAATAAACGTTGTGATCACATCGGTCCCCCCTTCCCGTGCCAGGTCTGGGGCGGCAACGAATAAAGTATACCATACTCTGATGCATCAACGCCATATAAGTCGCAAGCCAACAATTTCGTACAGCAAAGAGCGCCGCAGCCATTTCGCTGCGGCGCTCTATGCGCTTTCCTTCATTTTCTTCTATTTCCTTCCCGTCCTGCCGCAATTCCATGCCTTCTGCCAGAAGAGGCGGCGCAGCACGGCGGCTTCGGCCTCCCCCTCCAAGTCTCGGCGCAGGATGTCCGCCGCGCGAAGATGGGCGGCGAGGGTCGCCATGCTCCAAAGCGTGCGGATGCGCCTGCCGCACGAAAGCTCGACCTCTGCCGCCTCCTCGCATCTGGCGGCCTGCGCGTGCATGGCGTTCACGACGCCCATCGCCGCATCGCCCTTGAAAAGCGGGCGCCGTGCGCGAAAGGGCACGAGAACGAGTTCCGCCGCAATGGCCAGAGGCGCCGTCTGAGCGAAAGCCGTGCGCTTCTTCGCCCATGCACGCAGGAGCGGCAGCGAACGGCAATGCCGTCTCGCCAAGCGTTCCAGCACGGTGCGCAGACGTGCGCGCACGAGACGATTCGTGCCGTCCGCCAGAAAGAGCCGCGTGATGTCGCCCTCCCCATCGACATACTCGGGCAGCGCCGCCTCGATCTCCCAGTCCTCAGGCAAATCCCAACGCTTCATTCCTTCTTCCTCCCATCTTTTACAAACATTTGTTCGCTAAATCAGTATAACATACAGAACGGATGTTTGTCAAATGTTCTCATGTGGCGCTTCGCCGGAAATATTTCCTGCATCTGCCGCCCTCCAACCAAAACTGCAGGGAGATACGGAGACTGTAACAGAACAACAAGACGGTGCGTATGCCGAATACGACAATGCACCGTCTTGTTTTTAATCCCAGAGCAATTCTTCGTCAGGCAAAGCGCTTCCTTGAGAAGAACGTCTCGTCGTACAGCAGCCCTTCGAGCGTGTAGAAGCCGAGGCGCGTCAGAAGCTCCAGGACGTAGGGATTGTCGAGCGGCGTGCGGTACGGCGAGCGCTTGCCGTACGACTTGACGTGCTCCTTCGCCTCTTCCTGCGGAATGAGCTTCTTCGGGCCGCCGACACAGCCGCCCGCGCAGCCCATGCCCTCGAAGAAGTTTGCCTTGACCTCGCCCTCCACGAGGTCGCTGAGCATCTGCTTGCACTCTGCGACGCCGTTCGCGTGGCGCGAGCGCACCTTGATCGCACGTTCGGGATTGAGGCGGTCGAGCGTCATCTGCACCGCCTGTGACACGCCGCCCGCGTAAGCGTAGATGCGTCCCGCTTCCGACGAGTAGACGCGCTTCTTGTCCGACTGATCCTGCGGCTGGATGCCGAGGCGGTCGAAGATGTCCTTGCACTCCTGGAAGGTCAGCACGTGGTCGATGGCGCCGACGAGGTCGGGATCCTTCGCCTCCGTCTTTTTCGCCATGCACGGTCCTAAGAACACGGTCAAGGCGTCGGGATAGAGCTTCTTCACCGTGCGTCCTGCGGCGATCATCGGCGAGACGGACGGCGGCACATACGGCATGAGATGCCGGAAGCTCTTCTTGATCATCGCCACCCACATGGGACAGCAGCAGCTCGTGAGCATGTAGTCCGATTCCGACTGGATGTTGCGGTCGAACTCCAAGGCCTCCTTGAGCGTCAGGATGTCAGCGAAGAGCGCGACCTCGACGAGACCGTCGAAGCCCATCTTGCGGAAGGCATTGCGGATCTGCCCCGTCTTGACGTCGTGATACTGCCCCATGAATGCCGGCGCGAGGAGGATGTACGCCTTGCGCCCCGCCTTCTTGCCCGCGAGGACGTCCTCCAATACGGCATGCGCATCCTTCGAGAGAGGCTTCTTCTGCCCTTCGTCCGAAAGCTTTTCCTCGCCCCAGATCGGCTCGTGGATGTTCGGATGGAACAAGCATTTGAGCTGATCGGGATCGTAGTCGAATTCCTCTCTCCCCGTTGCCTTCTTCAACGCTTCACGGTAGAAATCCTCGATGGTCTGCATGAAGAATCCCCCTTCTTTTTCCTGTGCCCTTCCTCCAAGTCTATTATAGCTTGTTTTTATGCTTCTGTCAGCCAAAGAATCTGCAATCCGTAAATTTGCAAATCAACCTCCGCTGATGTGAGCCTGTAGAATTTAGTCCAAGAATGCCGATAGGGACAAGTGCAAGAAGCATTGGACTTTGTATGCAATGGACGCCCTAAGCACAACATCGTCCCAAAAGCGACTGAACCATAAGAGATATTCCGGAAAATGAGTGTTTTTCTGCCCGCAATTTGCCCGCAAAAGTGCAGGAAAATGCCTATGAACGCCTATAAAGCGGTTATCCCGCCTGTGTACGCAATAGCCGCGATGCCAGACGGCACAAGGCTTCACGGTACTTTCATGCAAGACGGTAACAAATATGACAACACGCGAAAAAAATATCTGCTATAATGACTGCAGTGAGAAACGCATTCAGTCTTGGAACAGGAGAGATCGATATGAAAAAGGTGTTGGACTTCAATAAAACGGTGGCGAAGCTTGTCGAGGAGTTTCCCGAGCTTCAGCAGGCGATGGCAGAAATCGGCTTCAAGGAGATCACAAACCCTATGGTCTTGAACGTCATGGGGCGCGTCATGACCGTGCCCAAGGGTGTGGCGGTCAAAGGAATGAAGCTGGAGGATGTCGTACGCGAGCTGAAGGCGCGCGGCTTCACGATCAAGCAGGATGAGACGGCGCACGCCTGCAGCGGCGTGCACGAAGCGCATCCCCGCGAGGACGGCTGCGCCTGCGCTCATTCGGCTGCGGCGACAGGCGTGGCGGACGGCGAGGCGTCAAATCATCGCGCGGCTGTGCTCAAGGGCTTCCTGCAGCGCCTTTCGGCGGGCGAGTCGCTGGAAACGGTGCGCAAGGATTTCATCAAGGACTTTGCGAGCGTTTCGGCTGAGGAGATTTCCGCCGCCGAGCAGCAGCTCATCGAGGGCGGCACGCCGATCTACGAGGTGCAAAAGCTCTGCGACGTGCACTCGGCGCTCTTCCACGGGCATATCGGCGCTGACGCACCTGCCGCAGATGCCGCGCCCGAGGTGCGGGATCTGCCCGGAGGGCATCCGCTGACGGTATTGAACCTCGAAAACAAGGGGCTTTCCGAACTCCTCGATCGCCTGCAAGTCGCCGTCGAAAAAGGCGATGCGATGTCGCTCGGCCGAGGCCTTGGCGAACTGTGCGCGATCTACTCGCACTACGGCAAAAAGGAATCCCTGCTCATGACGCTCCTCTATCGCTACGGCGTGACGGGACCTTCGGGTGTCATGTGGGGTGTGGATGACGAGATCAAGCAGGAGCTTCGTGCACTCACGAAGTCGCTCAGCGATGGAATCGCGAGGCAGGGGGAGCGCTATCCGGCCTTCTTCCAGCGCATCAGAGACATGATCTACAAGGAAGAGAAGATTCTCTTCCCGCTGACGCTTCGCTTCTTCTCGAAGCAGGACTGGCTCATGATCTACCGCGACATGCCGGACTTCGGCATCGCTTTCATCAAGGACGTGCCGAGGTGGGAAGCAGGCGACGCCTACGTCCGAGAGGCGGAGGCGAAGGAGCGCAAGATGATTGCCGCGGGCAAGGTGCACTTCCCGACGGGAGAGATCAGCTGCAGGGAGCTGGAAGCCGTCTTGAACCTCCTGCCCGTCGACATCACCTACATCGACAAGGACGAAATGCTGCGCTTCTTCTCGAATCCCGGGCAGGTCTTCGCGCGTCCGCGCCTCGCTTTGGGCAGCAAGGTCTACAACTGCCACCCCGCGAACATCGTGCCGATCATCGAGCAGCTCGTCGCCGATTTCAAGGCGAAGAAGCGTGACCGCATGGAGATCTACCGCTACATCAAAGGCAAGCCCATCGGCGTGCGCTACCTCGCCATCTACGACGAAGACGGCGAATACACGGGCGCCGTCGAGCTTGTCGAGGATTTTTCCGAAGCGCTCAAGCAGTTCGGCGAGAGAAAGCGTGCTCCTTCCAAGAGCTGCACGTCCGCACCGTCATAATACCCTGCTAGTTCTAACATGCGATTTCCTCCTCGTATTTTGATGGCATGGCACGCGCCGCCTTCTCAATACTGCTGCAGCTCGTTCAGGAGGGCGAGCTTCATCTCGTAGTAGGCGGGGCTCATGTCGAGATAGTGCGTGTGCGGGTTCTCGAAGCGCTGCTCCTCCTGCCAGATCTCGCGGTCGAGCTGCGCCTTGACGTAGGCGCGGATCTCTTCGAGAGGCGGCTTTTCCGACACGCATTTGCCGCCCTTGATGATGTCTTCCTGCAGCTCGCGTGCCGTGCAGTTCGTGAAGAAGCGGCGCTTCCACGGCTTCTTGGGGTCGATGTAGCGATAGGGCTTCGTCATGTCGGGCGTCTCGTCGGCGAGCGTCAGGAGGTCGGCGATGGCATGGCCTTCGGCGTCGTAGATACGGTAGACCTTTTTCCTGCCGGGGTTCGTGATCTTCTCGACCGTTTCGGAGACTTTGATTTTCGCGAGAATCTCGCCGTCCTTTTCCACGGCGGCGAGCTTGTAGACCGCGCCGAAGACGGGCTCGCTCTTCGACGTGATCAGGCGTTCGCCCACGCCGAAACCGTCGATCTTGCCGCCCTGCGCGTTGAGGATCGAGGAGATCGTATACTCGTCAAGACTGTTCGAGGCGATGATCTTGCAGTCGGAAAGCCCCGCCGCGTCGAGCATGGTGCGCACGCGCTTGGAGAGGTAGGCGAGGTCGCCCGAGTCGATGCGCACGCCCTTGAGCCTTTTGCCCAGCGGATCGAGCACGTCCTTGGCAGCGCGGATGGCATTCGGAATGCCCGAATGTATGACGTCGTAGGTATCGACGAGGAAGACGGCGTTGTCGGGGTACGTCTCGGCATACTTCTTGAATGCCGTGTATTCGTCGTCATAGTACATGACCCAGCTGTGCGCCATCGTGCCGCTGACGGGGATGCCGAAGAGCTGACCCGCGAGCACCGTCGCCGTCGAGGCCGCGCCGCCGATGTAGGCGGCGCGTGCGCCGTAGACGGCGGCGTCGACGTTGTGTGCGCGGCGTGCGCCGAAGTCGGAGACGATGCGTCCGCCCGCCGCTCGCACGATGCGGCGCGTCTTCGTCGCGATGAGCGACTGGTGGTTGATCTCGGCGAGGAGCGCCGTCTCAACGAGCTGCGCGTCGATGATGGGCGCAGTCACGGTGAGGATCGGCTCTTCGGGGTACATGATCGTGCCCTCGCGAAACGCGCGGATGTCGCCTGTGAAGCGGTAGTGCGCGAGGTAGTCGAGGAAGTCCTCGTCGAAGAGCGAGAGCGAGCGCAGGTAGTCGATGTCAGCAGGCGAGAAGTGCATCGCCTCGATGTATTCGACGATTTGCTCAAGCCCTGCGAAGATGGAGAAGCCGCCGCCGTCGGGGTGGCGGCGGAAGAAGACGTCGAAGGAGGCGCGTGCTTTCCTAGCCTCCTCGCCCTCGCGGAAATAGCCGTAGGCCATCGTCAGCTCATAGAGATCCATCATCATCGTGATGTTGCGCGATTCAAACTGTGCCATCGAGATCGTCCTTTCTGGCGGCCGCCGCAAAAGCGGCAATCGGTCGTCCCCGTCAATGGAAAGGGTATGTCCGTCTGCGTCCTTGGGCAAAAATCCCTTCGTCCTGTTATCGGCAAAGAGGCAAGGCTTCTTAAAAGCGCAGCGCTACTCCTCGTCTTCAAGGAAATTGCCGAGCACATAGAACGTGCCGTGCCCCTTGGCGTAGATCTTGCCGTCCTCGTCCTTGATCTCGCTCTCCAAGGTCATCACGTGCTTGCCGTCGTGCAGACAGACGCCCGTCGCGATGATCGTCTTGGCCAGCGGCACGGCGTGCATGAATTCCATCGAAAGCGACATCGTCACGACCTTCTTGTTTCGCGCGAGCGCGGCTGCGCCCATCGCCGTGTCGGCGAGCGTCATGAGAACGCCGCCGTGCACGATGTTGTAGAGGTTCGTATGCTCGGACTCGATCGTCAGACGAAGCTCTACAGTGCCGTCCGGTTTCGGCACGACGGCGGCATGCAGGTATTCGATGAACGGATTGAGATGGTAGAAGCGGATGATTTCCTGCTGTCTTTGGGTCAAAGGGAAGTCCATGGGATACCTCCTTATTCTTGCGGATGTTCCTGCGGCGTTCTCCTGCGCGGACGCTCTTTCGGCGCAGGCCGCGTCACGAGGAATGCCGTCGCATACGCCGTGATGGGAATGGAGAAGAGCAATCCGATGCTGCCGATGAGCGAGCGCACGATCTCGGTCGCGATCATGTCGAGGTTTGCGACGTGTACGAAGGAGAGGTTCGGCTGCGAGAAGAGCAGCAGCATTAAAGGCAGTGCGCCGCCGATGTAGGCGAGCACGAGCGTGTTCGCCATCGTGCCCATGACGTCGCGGCCGACGGCGAGTCCCGAAGCGACGAGCACGGTGAACGACGTCTTGGGCGCGAGGTTTTTCATCTCGCACTGCGCGGACGCGATGGAGACGGCGACGTCCATGACCGCGCCGAGCGCGCCGAGGACGATGCCCGAAAAGAGCAGTTCGCGAAAATCGACGTCCTTCAGATACAATACCTTGAGCATGCCCGCGTGCTCCTCGGCGATGCCCGTCAGGTAGGTGAAGTGGATGGCGAGGAGCGCGAGCAGGCCTGCGATGCAGATGCCGCCGATCGTGCCGACGATCGCGCCCGCCGACTTCACGTTGCAGCCGTTGACGACGAGCTGGGTGCTGAGCGTGATGAGAGAGCCGATGAGGAACGTCCACAAGAGGATGTGCGTCGGCGAGAAGAGGATCAGCGATATGAGCCCCTTGGCGATCAGGAAGACGGCGAAGAGCAGCACGAGAAGAGCTTTGAGTCCCGTTATGCCGCCGAAGAGGATGAGGACGAGCGCGAAGCCGAAGAGCAGCCACAGCACGCCGGGCAGGCGGTCGTAGTCGACGATGGCATAGGAGCCGTGCTCCTCGCGCACGAGGATGTTCTCGCCCTCCTTCGGATGGATGTCAAAGGCCGGATTGTTGAGCGTGCGGTGGACGATGCGCGCCTCCTCGCCCTCGTTGGGGCCGGATTCGAGGCGGATCGTCACATAATATTTCTCGCTGCCCGGCGCGAACTTCTCCATATCGTTCGCGCTCTCCTCGACGGCGAGGATCTGCGCCTTGCACGTCGGCGGATCATCTTCCTCGCCGCCCGGCAGGTGAAAAAGCCCGTAGAGGGCGAGGGCAATGAGAAAGCAAAAGGAAAGGAATGCGCTCAAACGGCGCGGCTGCGGCTGGATTTTCATGGTGGTCTTCTCCTAAGCGGCGCTTTCCTGCGCCTGGTTTTCTATAGAGGACAGACTGTGCGTTCCTTCACGCAAACAGCCCGAGGATATACGCCCAAAGCCCCTCGATGCTCAGCCCTCTGCCGACGCTCTTCTCGGCGAGCAGCGGGATGCGCGTAAGCTCCTTGCCGTCGTGGGAGACGACGAGATCGCCGACGCGGTCGCCCTCCTTGACGCCGGCGGCGATGACGCGCGGCAGGTCGTAGGTCAGGCGATAGTTTTCCTCGGCCTCGCCGTCGACGAGCGGCAGGTGCAGATCTTCCGACGGATAGACAGCAAGGCGGCCTTCTCTGCCGCCCTTGACCCAGACTCTTCGCGCGAGATCCGTCTTCGTATAGGCGGGCGCGGCCTTCACGCGGCGAAAGCCCATGTCCAAGAGCTTTGCCGCATCAGAGAAACGTGCCTCTTCATCCGCCGCGCCGAGGACGACGGCGATCAGTTCGACGCCGCCGCGCCGCGCCGAGGCTGCGAGGCAGCCTCCCGCCGCATTCGTATAGCCCGTCTTGATGCCCGTCGCGCCCTCGTACGTCGAAAGCAGGCGGTTCGTGTTCGCCATCAAGGCGCGTTTTTTCTCGGGCGTGACCCAGGTGATCTCACGCTCCTTCGTGCCGACGAAGGAGCGGAACTTCGGATTCTTCATGCCGTAGGCGGCGATGCGAGCGATGTCGTGCGCCGTCGAGACATGCGCGGGATCGGGCAGCCCGTTCGGATTGAGGAAATGCGTGTCCTTCGCGCCGATGGCCTTCGCCTTCTCGTTCATGTGCGCGGCGAAGCTGCCGACAGAGCCGGCGAGGTCTTCAGCAATGGCGACGGCGGCGCCGTTGTCCGAGCGCAGCATCATCTCGGCGACAAGTTCGGCGAGGATAAAGCGGTCGCCCGCATTGACCTCCGTATCCTCCGTCTCCGCCGCCGTGCGGCTCGCGGTGACGATGGACGAGAGGTCGCCCTCCTCGATGGCGAGCACGCATGTCATCATCTTCGTCGTGCTCGCGGGAAAGCGCGGCACATCCGCCGCCTTCTCGTAGAGCACGCGCCCCGTCGAAGCCTCGATGAGGATCGCCGAGGCCGCCGTGATCTGTATGTTTTCCTCCGCGCCCGCCTGCGCCGCAAGAAGCAGCAGAAACAGGGCGCAGAGGGAAAGGATTCGCTGGAAATGCAAGAAAAAGCCTCCTGTCGAGATTGCTTTCTTAGGAAGCGCCAATCATCATGAAGTCACTCCGATTTGCACGGATTGTAACGGCTGAACATATGTCCTGAAAGATAATGCCTGATACAAGATGGTTTAGCGTCCGCTTTTTTCAACTATCTTTGCCAAAATATCACGAACACCGACTTCATATTCGTTAAAATCATCAATGTTTGTGTCCTTCAGCCAGAGTTGCCCTTCGCCAACATTGCCGCGGTGCTGACCGGAAGAATAGTAGCGATTATTCTTGACATCATCGCTGGAAAGCACCCAATAACGGATAACATCGCGCCAAACTGCGATCCATACAAAGACATCGCAGCAAGCAGGTTTGATTTGTTGGAAGTTCATATCAAAACCGTATTTTGAATCACTTGAAAGCGCCTTGATAATCAACGAACCGCCACTTTTGCGCCGTACAGCCCTCGATGCTTTCACTTCAATTCGTATACCGTTATACCAAAAATCATATTGCCCGGAATAACCAGGGTCATAAGACGTGGAGGGGCGCTGCAGTTCCGGCACAACTTCATTGAGATGTCGCTGCGCCCATGTTTCTCCAAATGTACGGGGAGCAGTAATTTCAAACACGTACAAATATTTATTGCGTTCTAAATATCTGTTGCGAATATTTAGATACTGTTGCAACGTAATGGTATTAGTGCCTATCAAATGACAGATGATATATTCAAATTTATTGAACGGATAAACGGAATACAGGCTGTCTAAACCCTCATCGCTAAGACTGTACTCGCTGTCGTTCATCTTGTTCATGACAGAGATCTGCAATTCTAGTTCCTCAATTAGTTTTTCCATTTACCGTTCTCCTAACGTATGTAATTTGTTCTTCTGTAAATCCATAGATGGAAAATATATAATCCTCTATGGCTTCTCGTTTTGCACTATTCCCGCTCAAAACATCATCAACCAATGAGGATAATTGTTCATTGTCGGTTGTGGATATTTCAGGGAAAGGAAGTTCGATCAAGTTTCCTTTTAATATTTTAACTTCTCCAAATAGCTTTATATACATAAAGCTGAATAAGGTTGAATTTAAGAAAGCCATAACGGTCTTGGCGCACATATATGGAATATGCGGGATAAGGATATTTGTACTGTTGAGGAAAAGACTTCCGCTATTATCATAAGCGAAAACAAGTTTGCTTGATATGAACTTATATACTAATTTTTCCGGTGCGCGATAAATTTCTTCTTTTGCGACTTGTTGCAAATTTGCTCTATCGTATAAAATATAATTTTTTGCAGGCTGTAATGTATAAGGTTGAATTTCTTTGCCGGTATATATTTTTTCCATGCCTTCAAGACATTCTGAAAATAGCTTCCCCTTATTATCACCTGTAACAACGCCTAAGGCCCAGATGCTATTTCGAAGAGAGTATCTTCCTCTGCTTTTAATAATTCTAACTATTGATAAATCATCATCTGACAACAAATTAAATATCAAATTTTTTGTTTCATATATCGTCTTTATTTCAACAGTTCTCTTTTTGTCGCCTGTGCAAACATTAAAAAAATCTTTACTAGCGTCGTTGCTGCATTCGATATCAACATACTTTGTGGTTACACCTGAAAACATGCCATCATATATTGTGATACTGACAAGCCCTGCCCGTTCAAGCATGAATATACGAATGTCTTTGTGAATTTTGACATTCAGTATGGCTTCGGGAAAAAGAAATCTAATAGTGCCGGTTCCCTTTAATTGTTCAAAGGCTTTCACAAAGAAATATGAAAATGTCTCTTTTGACGTTATGTCATAGATATTGCTATAATCGTTCATTGCTCCCCACGGGGGATTTGTAGCAATATAGTCAAATTTTTTTTCAAATATGGGATGCTGCGGCATTGCAGAGTTGCCAATCAGAAAATCAAAACAGTATATTTGTGGAATAAATTCCATATTGCTATATTTCAGCAACAGATTGATTTTTGAAATGAGAACAGCAACCTTGTCATTATCAACGCCGAAAATTTGATGGGGGTCGCTTGCATTGACAGTTATCAAAAATGCGCCGCTGCCACAACAGGGGTCAAAGAAAGATTCACCGTTTGAAAAACGAAAATTTTTTATCATGTTGTGAGCAATTTTCTGCGGAGTATAGTATGAACCGATAATATTCTTCTTTCCTTCTTGTAAATACGACTGATAGATCAATCCCAAAATGTCAAATTCATTGGTTGGCAAATCCGTTGATGATAAATCATCTATAATTTCAATATCTGTATATTCGTCTAAAACGCTTGTAACGTGCGGTTTTTCGTAAAGGTTTTTTTTCTTTAAAAGGTTAATCCCCAATGAGAATATAGCCGACATTATATCCGTGCTGTTTTCATCAATATAGTCAAGCGTGGTTTGGATAAACGCGACATTATCCTTATCGCTTATATATTCAGCAGGAAGAATGCGCTTCTTTGACTTTCGCTTATTGGCGCGCGTTGTCAATCGGCCGGTTGATTGTGTATGGAGTTTCCCCCAATTCCTTATCGTAGCGTTGGAAATATGATGTTTTGTTGGTTTAATATTGCAGCATGAATTGTTTTCAGAAACATCTGTAACATTAAAAAGAGAATGCTGTAAAGCTGCACATATCTTTGCAAGATTATCCATTGCAACAGGTTCACCTTTTCCCATTTTTGCGAGAGTGCTGCGCTTATCCCTGCTTGTTTCCTCATCTCGGCTTTTGTCCTGAAGGTTTATCCATATTTTCCATAGTTGACTATAATTATATGCCGTATGAACTTTCAAGACATATGTTCAGTCGTCATGAAGAGCGGCAGGAGCTGCGTTTTCGTCCATTTCCCACAACAGTTTCATCAAAGCGGCACTGCTGTACATATGTCCTCACGCCTTACAGAAGCCTGGCCAATCGGTCTGCGCCTCCGGCTTGACCTCTTGGGGCTTCATGGTAAACTACACGCACAAACATCCGCTTCGTGGACATTGTGCGCCGCCCTTACAGAAGCCTGGCCAATCGGTCTGCGCCTTCGGCTTGACCTCTCGGGGCTTCATGGTAAATTCCTTCGTGCGGAAAACTAAAAAAAGTATAGCATAAAAGGTCTTTAGGCACAATATGTTATTGGTTTCGGTATATTCATTATTGCCCCGTATCGGCGAAATTGGACTTAGAAAAGGACGGTGCACGAGTCGGATTTCGGCTCGTGCACCGTCTTTCTTGCCTTCTCAGCGTGCGAAGTCGAGTGCGCTCTTCAAGATCACGCGCTCCTTGAAGCGCGTGTCGCCGAGGGGCATCATGGCGGTCTTTTCCTGCCACTTGGGAAGGTTCGTCTTGTTCCAGTCGAGCAGGCAGCGAAGCTCCTTCATGCTCTTCTCGAAGGCTTCTTTCCCTTCGCCCAGATGCTCTTCGCGCCACCGGCGGAAGGCGGCGAGGCATTCTTCGCCTGTGTTTTCTTCGAGGCTTTCGCGCCACGCGCCGTCCGTGAAGAGTCCCGCGAACTGTTTCTCCGTGTCTTCGAGCAGGAGACGCGCCTTGAGGCGCACCGAGCCGAGGCCGAGGGATTTTCCCTGCCCGATCTTGAAGCATATATCCTCGCCCGACTCGCTGAGGGAGAATACTTCGAGCAGAGCGCCGAGTTCTTCGGGGCGCAGGTTCTTGAAGCGGATAGAGCCGGAAAAGCGTGCGCCGGCGGCGATGGGGCGGATTTCCTGCGTGCCCTTGACGACCTTGTCACGCTCGGGGTCGAGACGCCACGAGTCGGCGCTCGCCTTCTGATGCCAGTAGAGCTTGTAGCCGCGGATCGGCGTCGCGCTGTCCCAGTGCTGCGGCTCTTTTCCCGTCTGCTCCAAGTAGAGCTGGAAGGAGGTGGGATTCGGCGTCATCAGCGGATGGGAACGCGACGGCGCGAGCTGCTTGGCCGTGCCTTGGAGCACGGCGTCTTCAAAGATGACGCGCCCCGCCCAGAGCGCCTTGCAGCCGAAGATGGCGTCGGCGAAGTCGATCGTATCCTTTTGAAGCGCAGCAGGCACATGGTCGGCGATGGACTTCTCATAAGGGATGCGGTAGTAGCGTCCGTGACCGAAGTGCTGCACGACGCCGTCTTCCGCCATGTAGAAGCACGGGGCGCAGAAGCTGATTTCGGCATCGTGCGTGAAGCCTGCCGCTTCCCTGCGCTTGAGTCCGTTGGCAAGGAGGTCGAAGCGTCCGCGGCTCTTGTCCTCGCGATAGCCTTTGAGGACGCTTTCGGGCACGGGCAGGCGGCGCTCCTTGCTCCAATCCGCCTTGCTTATGCGGAAGTAGATGTACTTCTTCTGCGGCGAGCGTCCCGTGATGACGTCGGCGCTCTGCTCCTTGTGATGCCAGCGAATCTCGGCGCGGTTCTGCTCTTCGCCGCGCGGAATCTTCAGGCTCTCCTTGTCGGCGGGGCAAACGTAGTATTTGCCCTGCACGGCGATGAGAAAGCCCGCATTCGCCTTGGAAACGGATTTTGCGACCTCGATGGTTCTGCCGTCATCTGTCTTTTTCGACACGGTGATGTTTTCCACCATGCGCTCCTTGTAGTAGTCACGGAAGCTGGCGAGGCTGTCGGCGAGCGCGCGCGAGTACAGGTGGCGCTCGGTGAATTCCGCGCCCGGGCGCATCGCGCCGCCCGATACCATGCGCACCATGTGCTTGATGAAGCCGCGCAGCGTGCTGCCCGGCACGATCGGCTCGCCCGTCGGCGAGAAGAATTCGTTCGTATCGCCGCTGCTGCCGCTGCCGATGAAGAGCGGGGTCAGCGTCTCAAGGGAAAGTTCGATGCGTCCGCTCTTCGCGCCGTCCGCGCACACATAGTCACGGTAGCGGCGAAGGCGCTCCTTCTCCTCCATCTTGTGCCAGTCGAGTCCCTGGTCGAGCGGCGCGGGCACGATGGCCTCGGGCAGCGACACGAAGTTGTAGGGTGCGCTCGCAGGCTCCGTCGTCTTGGGGCGCGGCGATGCGCCGCCGCCCTGTCTGCCGTAGCCGCCGCCTTGGTTCCCGCGTCCGCCGCCATAGCCGCCGCGCCTTTCGCCGCTGCGCCTTGGTCGGCGGCTTTCCGCCTTTTCATAGGCGGCGCCCCAGTCCTTCTTTTCCTCTTTTTCCTCGGGGACGTCCCTGCCGAACTTCTTGGCAAGTTTTTCTCTCCAATCGTCTGCCATCGTTATCCCTCCTCCAGCGGAACGACCGCCTTGTAGCGCATATCCTCGTAGCCCGCCTGCTGCGTCTCGGGATCGTAGCCGATGTAGCAGCGCGTGACGAGAGCGAAGCGCTCCCCCTCTTTCTCA
>ERZ773005.1004-NODE-1004-length-16634-cov-3.644973_pt1 | contig 16634 bp, 14 predicted proteins | sample MGYA00580666_ERZ773005 | MGnify/ENA primary metagenome ERZ773005 (study PRJEB29015, sample SAMEA2737999) | human oral metagenome | biome: human oral; feature: human-associated habitat; material: dental | place: China | collected 2061 ...
CATAACCTAACCCGAAGGACACAAAACGATTACACCACTCCACAGGACTTGACCCCACGCTTTCGTGCCTCAGAGGAGCACAGCCCCCTCCGAGTTGGCAATTCTTCTCATCCCTTCAGTCGAGTAGATCGTGGGATCGGCGAGGACGAAACTCGATCCGGTACACCATCCCCGAAGAATCACAGGCATAGCATCTACTCCTGCTCTGAAGAGGAGACGCGAGTTACAGGTCCGTGGAGGTGCATCTTCTTCTGGTTTCTTCTTGCTCCTTTCCAGGGATGAGGCGATCTCCTCAATCGAAGGCGCATCGAGAGGCACATCCCCCTCGAGGGTATCGGGCTGGGCCATCACTTCGGCGAGAGCATCGAGGATCCCATCGGGCAAAGGATCACCCCTCCATGAAAACGCCAAGTATTCGCGAGGCTGAGCCACAACAGTCGCCCCCGACTCGTAAGCCGCGAGCGCGTCCTCGTCGATTGTGGAAACGAGGACGAGATCGCCGGGGGCTGCGTCTTCGAGCGAAGCAAGGCGCGTCCATCCCAGTGCAAGCAGAGGGACGGTCCACACGATTTCTTGCCAAAGCTCGTGACGGATGAAGAAACGCCCTTTGTGTGCTTCGCCCTCGCCGAAAAGATCTGCGCCGAGCTCTTCGCTCAGAAGATTCGAGATCTTGGAAAACCAGCGGGCAAGGACCGGACCGTTGAACTCGACGCGTTCTTTCGAGTACACGGTCAAGACGGGGCCAGCCTGAGAGGCGAGGGTGCTCAAGAGTGCGCGAAGAGAGGTCATGGGTGCACACTAGTCGTTTCGCTCACGCTTGAGCCGTATCTACCAGCGCGATTGAGGCCCTTCAGCATGGAAACGAGCCATGTGCAAGGGGGTGTGGAGATTTCTCATTTACTCCAACCGGCTTGACTAATGCGTATGACACGCGTGTAATTCTCATATCGACACAAAACTTTGAGGAGACGGCACGGTGTGGAACATCTTCGGTGACGGACCGATCGCGTGGTCCGACGCATCTGATGCCGACTTCTTTGCGCGCGCCGACGGCCCGCTTGCCTGGCAGCAGCATGCCCTATGCGCACAGACCGATCCGGAGGCATTCTTCCCCGAAAAGGGAGGCTCAACTCGTGAGGCGAAGGCCGTGTGCCACTCCTGCGAAGTCCGTGAGGAATGCCTGGAATACGCTCTCGCCAATGATGAGCGCTTCGGCATCTGGGGTGGCCTGTCTGAACGCGAACGCCGACGCCTCCGCCGCTCGGCGGGCTGAGGGTTCTCGTGAGTTCTGGCGTCGTCGCCCTCGTTGTCGCCCGCGATCGGCAGGCGCATCTTGACTCCGTCCTCCTCGCTGCGGCAAGTCAAACACTGCAACCCGATCACATCCTCCTCCTTGACTGCTCAGCGGAGGCTACCCTCAAAACTCCGGGAACCTTGGACGTGCGCAGCGTCCCCACCCCCGGGGCCGCCAACCTGGGGGCCGCGATCCACCAGCTTCGCGATACCTCCCCCGAGCTCGCTGCGGCACGCTGGTGGTGGATCCTCCACGACGATTCCATTCCCGAACCCTCATGCCTGCGCGCCCTCTGGGAAGTCGCGGACCGTGGACGCACCATCGGCTTCGTCGGCGCTAAACAGATGAGCATGGACGGCACTCAGCTCCTGGAACTCGGCATTCACGCCACGAGGAGCGCCCGTCGTCTCGAACGCATCAGCCCGGGAGAAATCGACCAGGGCCAGTACGACTCCACGAGTGATGTCCTCGCAGCAGGCACCGCAGGCGCCCTCATCCGCCCCGAGGCCTGGGACGCCGTCGGCGGCATCGACCCGGTGCTCGGGCCCTTCGGTGATGGCCTCGACTTCGGGCGCCGCCTCCACCTCGCGGGATACCGGGTTGTCGTCGCCCCGAAAGCACGAATCCGTCACGCCCGCCTCGCACTTTTCCCCCAAGGGCACGAGAAAGAGGCACCCCGAAACGGGGGAGAGGAGGACAATTCTGATCTTCCCCTCCTCAACGCAGCGAAATCTCACCCCGCCCACGATCCACAAGACGCGAGTTTTGCAGCCAGGCGTTTCGCCCAGATCTACAACTGGGCGAAAGCAACGCCCGCGCCCCTGCTCCCCCTCCTCATGCTTTGGCTCGCGATCTGGTCGCCGATCCGCGCCTTTGGGCGTTTAAGCAGCGGAGCCCCCCACCTGGCCGGAGCAGAGCTTTGTGCATGGGCGCAGGCCCTGAGGAAGACGCCCGCGCTTTTCAAAGCGCGCCGCATCCAGGCGCGCGCCTCGAAAGTTCCCACGAAAGCCCTCAGAGGCTTGGAATCGAGTGGACGAGAACTTCGGGAACGGCGCCGAGACCTCGCGAAAGCGCTTGCGCCCGAGGATGAGAATGTCGATCCTCTCCTCATCGAGTCGGCGCGCGCCCATCGGGTGAAATCCCGGCGCATACTCCTCCTCGTCCTCCTCTTCACGGCCCTGCTCGCCCTGGGCCGCTGGTGGGGAATGAACGGGACTCTTGCAGGTGGAGCATGGCGCGCCCTGCCCGCCAGCGGCCAAGGCCTGTGGGAGAGCACCTGGTCGAACTGGGTGCCCGGAGGGGACGGGCGCATCGGAGTTGCCGACCCCCTGCTCATTGTGCTCGCACTCTTCGCCTATCCTCTGAGCCTCCTCGGCATCACGCCGACGAGCTTCGCTCGCTGGCTGCTCTTCCTCCTCGCGCCACTTGCCGCGGCGAGCGCGTGGCGTTGTACTTCTCGTCTCACCTCTTCGCCCGCTCTTCGCGGCGCCGGGGCGCTCGCGTGGTCGGTCCTTCCCGCCCTGACTCTCTCACAGAGCCAAGGGCGCTTAGCTCCGGCCCTCTTTCACGTGCTGGTGCCCCTCGCCGCCTCCGCGTGGCTGAGCCTCGTAGCACCTCCCACACCCCTGCGCCTCGAAGGGGCCCGGGGAACGATCGACGCTCCTGAGAACCTGCGTACCGGTGCTCTTGCCCGCTTCGCTGTCGTCGGCGCAGCCCTCGTGGCATGCGTCCCCTGGGCGATTCTGCCCCTGATGATTGCCCTGATCATCCTGTGGCGGCGCGGCAGCGCCAGATGGGGAGCACTCGCGGCCTTCATGCCCGCAGCCCTCCTCATCGCTCCGACGATCTTCTCCGCCTTCCACTCTTTCGCTTGGCGGGCTCTCCTCAGCCCCTCAGGACCTGATGCGCCAAGCCTGGAGCCTGTGGCGTGGCAAGCGCTCCTGGGCCTGCCGACTCAGATCTCGCGCGTGGAGGTCCTTGCTCTCTCGCTCATCCCAGGAGCCCTTCTTCTCCTCGCGGCCCTGTTCGCTATCCTCCTTTCCCCCCATGAACGAGGCCGGGGGCTGCCCCTTGTCATCTGCTGCACGGCGCTCGCCCTCGCAGGAGGCGCAGCCCTGTCGCGCTGTGACGTGGGAGTGGAAGGGGCGCAGGTGTTGACAGCATGGTCTGCCCCTGCCCTGTCGATCGGCTCACTCGGACTGATCGGACTTGCCCTCAAAGCCGCCCCGAGTTCGCCCGCATGGAACTCGAAGGCCATGCGCCCCTTCTCCTTTCTCGCAGCCCTCGCATCGGTGCTTTTCCTCGTGTCTGGGACCGCTCCGATCCTCGATCGCATCCTCGATCACGACACACAAGCCTCCGCTTCAACCTCGCAGCGCCTGGCCTCCCCGACACTCAGCGCCTCCACGGACCTCGTCTCCGTGGTCAGCGCCCAAGCCCAAGCCTCCACAAGGGCTGGGCGCGTCCTCGTCCTCGACTCCGATGCTGAAGTGAGCACCTTGAGCCTTCGACTCTGGCGAGGCCAAGGCCCCTCCTTCCTTGACTCGACGCCGATCACCCGCGCCCAGGATCTGCGAGCACAACTTCACGGCGAGGCAATGGATCCGGCGAGCAGCGAATTGGCTGAACTCGCCCTTACCCTCGTCGTCTACCCCGATGAGGCCACGATCCGTTCCCTCGCCGATCATGGTGTCGACACGATCCTGATCCGCCCGGAATCTGCAGGCCTGAAGGCAATGAGTGATGCCCTCGATCGAGCGCCCGGACTGGAAAAAGTCGGCGACACCGACGCCGGTTCCCTGTGGAGGCTTCACCTCGACTCCATGCACACGGCTCGCGCAAGAATCATCGACGGGCACACATGGACGAACCTCGACTCAGGCACTCTTCGCGTCTCCGACGACCTACCGGAAGGATCGAAAGGACAGATTGTTCTCGCTGAACGCTTCGACCCCGGATGGAAAGCAACTCTTAACGCTCAGCCTCTTGAGGCCTCTACTCGCGGATGGAGCCAGGCCTTCACCCTCGAGCAAGCTTCGGGAGACCTCCTCATCACTCACGAGAGCATCTGGGCTCTGCCCTGGAAGATCCTCACCCTCAGTGCTCTCGCCCTTGCCGCGCTCTTAGCGATCCCCTGGAGGAGACGAGCATGAGATCCTCCCTGCCCGCTCTGCTTGCCCTCGCCCTCGCGCTCGGACTCCTCGGTGTAGTAGGCGCGCCGGGGCTCTTTCCGCCTCCCGAAGAACTGCGCAGCTTCGACGCTCCTGTCATGAGCGTGAAACCGAGTTCCGCGGTGCTCGCATGCCCTCCGGGGATCCTCGATCCTTTTGAACCCGAGGAAGCTGCCAACCCTGGTGCCATCTGGTCCACGACAGGGCTGGGTGCAGGGGACGAGCCTTTGAGTCAACTCGTCGTGAAAGCACCTGAAGGTGCGCACCTTGAACTTCCCTCCGGATTCATCCTCGCTGCCCAGAGCGGCGGTGAACTCCTCGGCTTGTCGGCGACCGGCTGTTCTGCCCCGCTCACGGACCAGTGGATTGTCTTGGGGTCGACGCAACTCGGCTCAGACGCCGTCCTCGTTTTGTCCAACCCCTCGCCGCTCCCCTCCAAGGTGACGATCAGCGCGATGGGGGCCGCAGGTCCGCTCGCCGCCCAAGCGCAGCCCCTGACTGTTCCGGCGCATTCTTCGCTCCCTGTGCTCCCACTCGGCTGGTTCGCCGATGAGGACAATCTTGTTCTTCGCATCCAGGCTGAAGGCGCCGGAGTCGCCGCATTCGCTCAACTTTCCGCCCTCGACGGGGAAGTCCCACAAGGAACGACCTGGACTTCGGCGAGTACTCCCACGAACTCTGCCGTGATCCTCGGCGTCGGCGGAGAAGAGTCAGCGACTCTGCGCATCGCAGTGCCCGGCGAGGAGCCCGCCACCGTGCGCGCCACGATTCTGGGGGCCGAAGAAGAAAAACCCCTCACTGAAGAGGAGATCACCGTTGACGCGGGAACGGTCCTCGCCATCCCCCTCGATGGAGCATCCGCTCAGGAGGCTGCGCTCGAACTCGAATCCGAGCAGGCGATGATCGTGGCAGTCGAGAGAACATGGAAGGGGGGAGCATTCCCCACTTCGACAACCCCCTGGCGCCTCCTGTCGACATCCCTGCCCTCAAAGCCCTTCACCTCCGCGAAGATCCCGGGGGCCGAAACACTTGGCAGGCTCGTGGCCTCCCAAATGAGCATGTCCACAAGGCGCCAGACTTCCGTGCACACCGAAAGTGGAATGGAGTCTTGGACGGCGAAACTCATGATCGCCCTGCCCCAAAGCTCGGGCGCAGGTAGCGCGAGTATCGAGGTCGCAGGACAGCGAGTCGAACTCCTCGAAGGCAGATCAACGATCCTTGATCTACCCGCAACAGACGCTTCGATCAATGCGAATACGCCGATTCGAGCGGCCCTGCTCATTGAGGCGGTGACGCCCAATGGGACAGTGCATGCGAGCTGGCCGGTGGGAACCGCTGGCCTGATCGCAAGGGAAGCCCAGGTCAGCGTCGAACCCTGATCGGCCTATCGGGAAAACATAAGGCCGTTGTGGCCTTGCAGGAATCCTGCACGGGCTGTAGCGCCCGTTCCGCAAGCCTGGGGGAGTGGCCTTTCAGCAAGCCTGAAGGAGTGGGGGATACTCAGGATCCCTTTCTCGCTCCCTTCCCGAAGGCAAAGGCCGCTCCCCTCCTGAGGGCGAAAGCCGCTCCATTCCAGAAGACGCGCTCGGGGCTTTTAGCGCAGCTCCTCCTCGAGCTCATCGGGCGGGATCGCCAGGACCCGCGAGATGCGCTCCACGAGAACCTTGCGGAGCGTGCGGGGAACATCGTCGTGTGAACGTAAAACGATCGGTAGGCGATATACGACGATCCTGTCTTTCAAGCCGCGGCGTCGATCCGCGTGGAAGACTCGTCCCAGCACCTCCGAATGGTCTTCCCAAGGTGCAGGATCTGAAGGGGGCACATCCTCAGTGGCGAATTCGATCGTGTACACGGCAGGCCACTTCTTCGCCAGATCGACGATCAGTGAGGTCGCGAGCGCATCGAAGTTCTCCCTGCGGGTTTTCCACGCGGGCGTTCCGGGGAAGAAGAGGGGGCCGCGAGGGCCGCGGCCATGAGGATCGCGTCGAGGATGGCGGGAGAGGGAAGGCACCTGCCAAGCCTAGGTCATACAGACCCGCCACTGAGGAGGACGCGTCCGTGCGGGGCTGAAGATCGACCCGTACCCGAAGAGGCCTGGAACTGAGCGTGCCGACAGCTGGGCCTTTGCCCGAGGAGGCGTGGAACTGCGCGTAGGGGCAGCTGGGCATCTGCTCGACGCTAGCTGGATCGAACGCGCTGCCTCGCCCCGAGCACGAACCCTGAGGCTTGCACCTGGGGTGAGAATCTCTCCCGAGCAGAAAGTGCCGTACCCTGGTGGGGTGATTTCGGCAAGACACTGCTCAAAGCCCGGGTGCCAACGCCCCGCAGTCGCGACCTTGACCTACGACTACCAGGACTCCACAGTCGTTTTGGGGCCGCTCGCGACCTTTGCCGAACCGAACGCTTACGATTTGTGCGATCACCATGCAGAGCACCTCACCGCGCCAAAAGGCTGGCAAGTTGTGCGTCTCGTGACGAACTTCGAGCCAGCCCCTCCCTCGGGCGATGACCTTCTCGCCCTCGTCGATGCGGTCAGGCGCGCTGCGGAAACGCAACGCCATGCCGCCCCTGAAACCCCTACGCAGTCTTCGGGCACGATCCGACCTGCCGCGAGGGAAGCGGAACGAGGGCCCTTCGCACCGAAGAAGGAGCCGGATACTTCCAGCCCCCTTGACCCGAACTCGTCCTACGCTAAACGCCGCGCACGCTTCACGGTGATCAGCGACGACTGAGGCTGTTGTTTCCCTCGACAAGGAGAAGGGGCAAGAGGGCACAGGACACCTCCACACAGGTAAATCTCGGGGGTCTGGGCGCCGGATCACGGACGGTGTCTCGGGAGACCTCCACGCAGGCGAAGCTCAGGGCCTCGGGTAGGTAAACCTCGGGCCTCGGGTAGGCCAATGCCAGGGCCTCGGGCAGGCGAATGTCAGGGCCTCTGGCACAAGATCCGCTGGCCTCAAAGTGAAGGACGAGGTGAAGGACAGGGCCTCGGAGCGAAGCTCCCGCTCAGCAAAGACGGAGGCCAAGACCCGAAACTGACACATCACCTCGGAAAGAGCAGAGCGAAGAACGAGCGCCTCTTTGAGAAGAACAGGCGTCTAAGGAACCCGCTCTATACCCCATCCCTGTGTCATGCATCCCCGCGCTGCGATGCGTCCTCTCCCATTCATCGGGCTTCGAGACACATCCTGCAGGGCACGGACGAGCTAACAAGAGGCCCGGTCTCCACAGGGCGCGGAAGCTGAGACAGGAGGTTCGGCCTATGTAAGGCGTGGAAGGTCAGGCAGAACGCTCGGCCTCGGAACTCAGCCGAGGCGAGCCTTGTACGCCTGCTCGAGGACAACCCCGAAATTCTCACGTCGCATGCGCTCATCGGTGTACATGAGGGTCAAGAAGGAAACAAGGAGGGGCATAGTCAGAGCCGATACGAGGGCCGAAAGAACAGCGGAGAAGGCGAGAGAAAGATCCGGGGCACCGAAGAAGAAGAGCCTCATAAGGGAAGACAAGATACTCGTCAGCGCCGCGATGGCGACAGAAACGAGGAGATAACGTCCAAGAGTCCTCCAAAAGACCCCTCTGGTGAGCTCCCACGAACGTTTGAGAGCCGGAAGAGGCCCGAGCCCCTCGAGGGTACAAGCCGGGTAGGCGTAGAGGAAACGGATCTGGACGAACACGAGACTCAGGAAAGCGACAAGCGTGCACAGCAAGGTGACGAGGACTATCACTCCGATCCGCCCCGGAGTGACCTCAACATCATTGATGACATCCCCGATGACACCGATCATGGGAAGCATTCCAATTCCGGACGCGAGCACAATAATCGCGAAGCTCATGAGGGTGAATAGGACTGCAGTGCCGATCATTGGGATGAGCCTGGGCCAAAAACGACTGAAGGCTTCACGGACATCCACTTTTCTGCGGATAACAGCATCTGAAGAGATGATGTAGAGAGGCCCCATCACCAGGAAACTCACGATTTCTATCAGGACCACACTGATGAAAAGACCAGAGAACAGGGGAAGGAAGAAACCGCTGAGAATACGGGGAACCTCATCAGCGGAGGCATAGCTGAGCTGCCTTGTAAAGGAATCCAAAGAAGAGAAACTCCAATAGGTCACGAACCCCTCGAATACGCCAAGAATGAGCATCGGGACGAGGGGAATGAGGAAGAGAGGAGCCGCAGCGAAACGAAGAATCTCGATGGCACCGCTGAAAAGCTCGCCAAGCCCAAGAGGACGGAAAGGGATCACAGGGCGAAGCGCATCCTTCGCAAGAGGCGGAACCCCCCAGTTCCCCTGCTGCGTCCACGCGGATTCGGGTGCTCCCGCTGGAGTCCAGGTCTGCGCCGAAGGGGTGTCCGCACCCTGCCAGCCGCCCCCGCTTCCCGGAGTAACAGGGGGCTGAGGCGCAGAGGAGAAGGAGGGGAATCCCCCGGGTGGCGGAGTAGTCATCGAATGGGCCTTTCGTCATCGGACTTGCGTATTGTCCCAAGAAATCAGCGAAGTATCCAGGGTGAAAACCCTGATGACAAGCCCTGGTTGTCTCTAATGCAGCGGGTCGGGCCCCATCCGTGATCGAATCGTGACACGATTTAGTGCATGAATTCACGCATTCTCGTGGTGGACGACGATCTTGCACTGGCCGAGATGATCGGAATCGTGCTCGGATCTGAGGGCTTTGATGTCGCGACCTGTTCAGATGGCGCGCAAGCTCTTGACGTCTTCCAGCAGGAGAACCCGGACCTGATCCTCTTGGACGTCATGCTCCCGGGCATGGATGGGATTGAGATCTGCACCAGGATCCGTAAGGAATCCGATGTGCCGATCGTGATGCTCACTGCCCGAACGGATACTGCTGATGTGGTTGCTGGCCTCGAAGCCGGAGCCGACGACTACGTTCCTAAGCCTTTCAAGCCCAAGGAACTTGTCGCCCGTGTCCGAGCAAGACTGCGAGGACGAGAAGAGGCCGTCGACGAACGCCTCGTCCTCGGCGACCTTGTCATCGACGTGTCCGGGCATACGATCCACCGGGGCGGCGAAGAGATCCTCCTGACTCCCCTCGAATTCGACTTACTCGTCGCCCTCGGGCGCGCCCCCTGGAAAGTTTTTTCCCGCGAGGAACTCCTTGAGAAAGTCTGGGGTTACCGTCACGCCGCCGATACGCGCCTTGTGAACGTCCACGTGCAAAGACTGCGGTCGAAGATTGAACGAGATCCAGATAAGCCCGAAGTCGTCATCACCGTGAGGGGAGTCGGGTATCGTGCGGGAACCGGAGCCTGAACCATCTGCTGGCCGTCACGGCCCCCACGAATCGGAGGACTCCTCTGCGAAAACATCGTCCTCGGGAGGTGCATCCCCCCAAACCCCGGGCACCGCTGAGCCTCAGCCTGTAGAAGGAACTTGCGAAACCCCGAAGGTTTCGACCAAGGGAAGGCGGGGGAGGAGTAAATGGGCAGACGAGCTGTTGCGCGCATTCACCCTGGGGATCGCGCGAATCAAAGGCACACGCCTGTATCGGCGCGTCCAAGCCTCCGCTCCAGCCAGAGCCGTTCGCTCCTCCCTCTCCTTGCGTTCCGCCCTCGCGATCACTGTCGCTGCGCTCGCGGTCATCACGGTCTTCGCACTTCTCGTCTCCGCTCAGCTTCGCACTTCCACTTTTGAGTCGCGGCGCACTCAGATCCTTGACGATGCGGCGTTGCGCTTCTCTTCTGCTCAGACGGTCTTCGATCAGTCGACCGCGCAGACTCCGGACCAGGTTCAAGAGACCGCCCGACAAGTTGTTTCAACAATCAACTCCTCCGCCGCGGGAGCCGGAGCGGTCTCAGTCGTCCTCTTGCGTTCCCCGGATGCTCATTCGAGTTTCCGCATCAATCAGATCACCGATGGGTCCACGGACCTGCTCATCAGCGAGAGAATGCGCACTGCTGTGCGCCAAGATGGCCGACCCCAGTGGCAATCCGTTGCGATCCCCATGGTGGATGAGGAAGACGCTCCCGGCATTCTCGTCGGGCACGTCGTCCAATTGCCGAGGGCGGGTAAGCACGAGCTGTACATCATCTATTCCCTCGCCTCTGATCAGCGTCAGGTCAAAATGGTGATTCGCGTCCTCTTCGCGGTGGCGCTGCCGATTCTCATTGGCTTGCCGATTGGAGCGTTTTGGCTCCTCTTCTCGATCCTGCGGCCCGTACGTCGAACAGCTGAGGCTGCCAAGCACCTGGCTGCTGGTGATCTTGAGGCTCGCGTGCAAGTTCGCGGAGAAGATGAGATGGCGGATCTTTCAATCGCCTTCAATGAGATGGCCTCGTCTTTGCAGAAGAAGATCCAAGAGTATGACGAATTGTCGCGCCTGCAGCAGCGTTTCGTTTCGGACGTGTCCCATGAGCTGCGCACGCCCTTGACGACGATCCGCATGGCGGATTCGGTGATTTGGGATCATCGCGAGGCCCTGCCCCCAATGGCCAAGCGTTCGGCTGAGCTCTTGCATGAGCAGACTGAACGCATGGATTCGCTGTTCACCGACCTCTTGGAGATCTCCCGCCACGACGCCCGCTCCGCCGACCTCGCAGCTGAGGTCATTGATCTGCGTCAGGTTGTTGCGAAGGTTGTCGCCATGAACGCGGAGCTTGCTGAGCGCCTCGGAGTCGAGGTCCGTTTGGGAGGCAGTGAAGAGCGCTGCGCTGTGGCGATTGATGACCGCAGGATCGAGCGGGTCTTACGCAATCTGCTCGTCAACGCCCTCGAGTTCGCCGAGGGCGGGCCCGTGGACCTGACGATCGGACAATCCGATACGGATGTCGCCGTTCGAGTGAGGGACTATGGGGTCGGAATGAGTCCTGAAACCGCAGCCCACGTTTTCGACCGCTTCTACCGAGCTGACGCTTCGCGTAAACGCACGAGCGGGGGAACCGGGCTCGGCCTGTCGATCGCGGCCGAGGACGTTGCTCTCCACGGGGGGATACTTGAGGCCTTCGGAGAGCTTGGGCACGGTGCTTCCTTCCTCATGACCCTGCCGAAGAAGGCTGGCGATCAGGTACGTTCCGAACCTTTGAAACTGTGGGAGGACTGATGAAAGGGCGCCCTCTGATCCTTGTTTCGCTGCTCGTGCTCGCCCTCTTCGCTGCGGCTTGCACCTCTTTGCCGAAGGCCTCTGAACCTGCGCCTTTCGATGTTTCTGCGCATACGACGAACCCGGTGGAACTGTCCGCGGATGGTCCCGCGAGGAACTCCGATCCAATGACCCTAGTCTCGGATTTCCTTCTTGCTTGCGCTGCAGGGACGAATGATGATTTCGCCACGGCTCGTCTTTTCCTCAGCTCCGATTCATCGCAGCGCTGGCATCCCGAGCAGCAAGTCCTCATCTACGACACGGCAAGTCGGCCTACTCTCACGCTCTCCTCACCCGCAGGGGAGAACACGGCCGAGGTGAGCATCTCCGCTGTGCCCGTGGCATCCCTTGATGCCTCGGGCGTCTTGTCACGAGCAGAATCTTCACAGATCTCCCAGACACTGTCCCTGGTGAAGGAATCGGGGCAGTGGCGTATTTCCGCTCCGCAGGATTCTTTCATCGTCTCCAAAGCGTCCTTCCTTGCTTCTTATGAGCGGGTGAATCTGTACTTCCCGGCCCACTCCGGCGATGCCCTTATTGCAGATCCTCGTTGGTTGCCCTCCCGCCGTCTCGCCTCCCACCTGATCGAAGGCCTCGTCGAAGGTCCCTCCAATGCTGTGGCGGATGCGGTGAGCAATGCGATCCCCGCAGGCACTACCGTGCCCTCCGCGCCAGTGGAGGTTACGGATCGCATCGCGAAAGTCCATGTGGAAGGCCCTGTTCCTCCAGAGGGGACGGCCCGAGATCTCCTCGTCTGGCAGATCACCTCGACCTTGGAACAAAGCCCCTCGATCACCCAGGTCGAGATTCTTGTCTCCGATGTTGAGTTGAAGGATGCGGCCCCATTGAAGGATCCCTCGTACCTGCTTGATACACGTTTGGGAATGCTGTCTGGGGCGATCGGGACCTTGAATGCGACGAAGCTCATGTCACTTCCCCTGTCGACTCCTCCTGCGGAGGGGGCTCGTCACCCCTCGATGTCGCCCGTTGACCGGGGGCTTTTCGCCTGGCGTGAAGGAGAAGAGCTGGTCGTCGAGAGGATCGAAGAGGACGCGACTCAGGTCAGGGTTTCAGTGGGGGGCGGAGGGGCTCCTTCGATTGATCGTTTCGGGTGGACATGGTCTGCCAAAGGGGGTGGGCTTGCGGCCGTCTCTTCTCAAGGTGAGGTCCTTGAAATCTCCGGCTTTGATCCGAGTCCTCTCTTTTCTCGCGTTGCCGTGTCTCCTGATGGTGCTCGAGCTCTGCTCATCGGAGCGGATCATTCGGATAAGTCTTTGATGATCGCGACGATTGTGAGAGATAGACAAGGCAAGCCCACTTCGCTGAGCTCGCTCAGTGTCATCGAGGGAATTGTTTCGATGGTCGAGGACGCCTCCTGGGCGGGCACAGATGCTTTCGTGGTGCTGCGCCGCAAACAGAACGAGGACGGGACGGGGAGTGTTGAACTCGCCGAAGTACAACTCGGAGGGTTTTTGACTGCATCTTCTGCGCCTGAGGGGGCTGAGGAGATCAGCGCGGGCTCGGGCCCGGGCAATGTGTGTACGAGGACTCATACGGGCACACTTCATTGCCGTTCAGGGGCGCTATGGCAGGACATGCCTTCGGGCCTCGTCGATATTCGCTACCCGGGCTGAAGAATCCACAGGAGCAGAGGTTCCTCTTTTCTGCACAGCTTCACGAAGGGGAAGGGTAAAGATGAGGGCGCTTCCCTTGACACTAGGCGCATGTGGATTGGAAGAAGTGGCGATTTTGTGCGAGAAGCTGCGAATCTGTTCCTTCCGACTCGCTGCGCAGGGTGTGGAGCTTGGGATGAGGTGGTGTGTGCGGAATGCGCGAAGCAGGTTGAGGCCCCTTGCCACTGGGGAAGTCTTGAAATGCCGGAGCTCTTTGCCATCTCGGATATCCCCTTGCTTGACGGGGGAGCATATGAGGGGCGGAGGCGAGGTCTCATTGTGTCGGCGAAGCATTCCCCCTCATTCGACCCTGAAGAGCTGCTACGACAATCGGGAATGACTCTTGGTCGGGAACTGGGGTGCATGCTCAAAATCGGGGTGCCCTCAGCCTTGGCGCAAAGCGTGGGCTCTGCTCAGGGGGAGGCTTTTGCCCAAGACGCGGGCTCTGCCCGAGACGTGAGTTCTGCCCGAGATGTAGGATTTGCCCGAGGACTGGGGTCTGCCCAGGGGGAGGCTTTTGCCCAACACACAGGTTCTGTCCGAGACGCGAGTTCTGCCCGAGATACGGGGTGTTTCCACAGGAAGGGCTGCACACAAGAGGAACGAGACGCGCGATTGGGTCGACACGCTTTCACAGATAACGCGGAGCGAAAAGAGGGGCTCGCCCTGGCGAAGGGTGCGGAGATCTGGATCATCCCCGCTCCTGCCAGCTGGAAACGCCGTCTGTTCGGACGCCAAGTCACTCCCGCCCTCGCTTGTGGGCTCGCTCAGGGATTGAGCCGGGAAACAGGAGTTCAAGCCAGAGTCGTCGAGGCCGTGGGATTGAGAATCGGAACTCCCTCCCAGTTCGGAGTCGGGGGTGCACAACGGCGCAAAGCGAAGATCGGGTCCATGCGTGCGCGCCTCCCCTTGCCTGAGCCCGGGAGGATCGTCCTCGTTGATGATGTACTGACGACTGGGGCCACGATGCGAGAGCTCGCAAGGGTGTGCGCAGGGGCTTTGGCCTGCGCAGTCTTCGCGAGAGTGAATCCCCCATCCCTATGACTTAGGTCATAATCTGGGTTATGCTCGTGCCATAGCCAACACGGAGGGGGATCTTTCCTGAAAGAGCCTCCGACGTGCACGGATGGAGGTGATAGCTCAGATCACGGCCCGAGGCAATGACGCGTTCGGGCATCCGATTTGCGGGCAATGGAGCCCGCCTGCTTCCTCTGGAGGAAAATATGGACATCACCGTCGTCGCGCGCAATGCGGAAATCCACCCGAACTTCCGCGCCTACGTCGAGGAAAAAGTCTCAAAGGTCACGCAGTTCTACCCCCGCGCGCAGCGGGTCGACGTTGAACTCACCCACGAGCGCAACCCCCGGCAGGCTGACACCGCTGAGCGCATCGAACTGACCGTCTACGGCAAAGGCCCGATCATCCGCGCTGAAGCGGAATCGGCGGATCGCTACGCAGCGGTCGATATCGCCGCAGGCAAACTCTTCGAGCGCCTCCGCCGCATGCGCGATCGCGCGAAAGACCACAGACGTCGCTACCCGCGCGAACTCGACGAAGTCGAGGTGATTGAAGAAGTCGCACCTGTCGAAGAAGTGCCCGTCCCCGAGGCTCCCGCCCATCTGCGCTCCGCCGAAGATCTCAAGGTCGGTGAAGCCCGCGAAGAGCAGCTCGGTGATTCGCCGATCATTGTGCGCCAGAAGGTTCACGAGGCTGCGCCGATGACCGTTGATGAGGCTCTCGACCAGATGGAAATGGTCGGACACCCCTTCTTCCTCTTCGTCGACAAGGACACGAAGCAGCCGTGCGTCGTCTACCACCGCCACGGCTGGACCTACGGCGTCCTTCGTTTGAACACCACGGTCGAATAGGACGGTGTGTCGCTCCACCACATCAATGTGACGCGGGCCCCGGCGAGTTTGTGCGCCGGGGCCCGCGTGCGACGTGTTGCACCGGTGGATACCAGTGAGTTTGTGCGCCGGGGCCCGCGTGGGCGTGTTGTACTGGTGGGAACTAGCGAGTTTGTGTGGAGCGCTTCGTCTGCGCTGGTCCACAAGTCGAACGGTGTGTCGCGGATCCTTGAAGAATGCCCAGGTCGAAGTTTGAATCCTCCGATGTGTGCAAGCCAAGTGTTCGACTTGTGGCCTTAGCCGGAGATGTCAGGCAGAGTGTGTGGCCTTGTCGGGCATTTCGGTGAAACCTGAGAGGGAGAACGGCGTACCCGGCGGCAGCTGCGGTGCCCGGTTTCGCGCGGGCAAGGGCCGAATAACCCCAAACATGATCTCGGTGCCATCTGGCACCTCCTTGCCTCGCCGAAACCATAATCGGGGTTCCCAGGCAGCAGCGGGTCCCCACGCATACGACCCCAAACATGATCTCGGTGGGTCTGAGCGTCCCTCGGTCCTGCCGAGAGTGTGATTGGGGGTTGTTGGAGAGTACTCGGTCCTCACGCGTGCGACCCCAAATATGATTTCGGTGCCACCTGGCATCCCCACGCCTCGCCGAAACCATAATCGGGGTATCAGAACAGGGATGTCAGCGAGTTTGTGCGGGGGCGTTTCGCCTGCGCTGGTCCACAAGTCGAGCGGTGCGTCTCCGATCCTTGAAGAAGTCCCAGGTCGAAGTTTGAATCTTCCGGTGTGTGCAGGCCCGGCATCCGACTTGTGGCCTTAGCCGGTCGGCTGAAGGAGGCGGAAACACGCGTCTTCGTGATTCTTCCCTGAGATTTCGGCGCCGAGTCGAGACAAAGCCTGGGAACTCCGTAAACTGGAGCGGCGCATAGGCGCACGCGGGGCACACCGCCCCGGAAACGAACCACAGGAGTCCCCGTGTCCTTGATCGACAAGATCCTCCGAGCCGGCGAAGGCCGCACCCTCAAAAAGCTCGACCAACTCGCCAGCCAGGTCGACGCCCTCCAGGAGGACTTCGAGAAACTCAGCGACGCCGAACTCCAGGCGAAGACCGCCGAGTTCAAAGAACGCCTCGAAAACGGAGAAACCCTCGACGACATCCTCGTCGAAGCTTTCGCGACCGTACGTGAAGCGGCCTGGCGCATCCTGCACATGCGTCCCTTCCATGTTCAGGTCATGGGCGGCATCGCCCTCCATAAGGGCAATATTGCCGAAATGAAGACCGGCGAGGGCAAGACCCTCGTCGCGACTATGCCTGCCTATCTTCGGGCCCTGACCGGCAAGGGCGTCCACGTCGTCACCGTGAACGACTACCTCGCCAAATACCAGTCCGACATCATGGCGCGCGTCTACTCCTTCCTCGGCCTGAGCGTCGGCTGCGTCCTCGTCGGACAGACACCCGCTGAGCGGCGCAAACAGTACGACGCGGACATCACCTACGGCACGAACAACGAATTCGGCTTCGACTACCTGCGCGACAACATGG
>ERZ773005.1007-NODE-1007-length-16580-cov-5.457912_pt1 | contig 16580 bp, 11 predicted proteins | sample MGYA00580666_ERZ773005 | MGnify/ENA primary metagenome ERZ773005 (study PRJEB29015, sample SAMEA2737999) | human oral metagenome | biome: human oral; feature: human-associated habitat; material: dental | place: China | collected 2061 ...
CCGCCGTGCCCGCGCCGCCGATGCCCAAAGCCGCCGTGCCTAACGTAGATTTATCCTCCGCCTTGACCGTGATGGCCGATTGATTTCCAAAGGAGGTGATGTCGGCGCGATTGAGCGCCGCGCTCGTCTGCTGACGCCCCACGCCCCCGATCTCGTTCCACGCCACCGCACCGCCGACCGCCGCCGCGCCAGCGCCTTGCAGCCCTCCGGCCACCGCGGCCTTCGTGCTGTCGTCGGAGGCCGTGACCGAAACTTGATTGACGTTTTCCAATTTCGAGCGCTTCTTTTTCGCTGTGGCGGGGTCGATGACCCCCTCGCTCTCATCGACGATGGCGCGGGCGTTGGTCTTTCCCTGATTGAGCGCCACCGAGCCGTTCACCGCCGCCGTCGAAGCGCCGCTGACCCCGGCGCTGACCGCCACGACGGTGCCGCTGGTTTTCGCCTCCACCGCCGTACGCCCGGCGTCAGAGCGAACCTCACTGCCCCGGAGGGCGGCCTCGGTATTGTTCTTGATGTGGTTAAAGGCCACGGCAAGCCCAGCGGCGTTCTTTCCGAAGCTGACCTGCCCGGCGACGTTCACATCCACGTCCGACGTCTCGGCTTTGACGGTCACATCATGCGCCGAGACCTGCGCATCCTCAATCGACGCACGGGTATCGTTTGCCGTGGACTGGACGCTGACGGATCCGGCTCCGCTGAAGTTGCCACCGCCCGCGGCCGCGCCCGCTGCCGTATTCACCATGACGGCATGGCTCTCCGCTGAGGAAGTCACCGCCGATGCCGGATCAAGGGCAGTGATGGTACTCTTTTTGATCTGCGCCGTCTTATCATTGTTGAGGACGCTGACCGCCGCCGATCCGGCGAGCCCCACCCCGTGTCCCGCCGTGCTGATGGCGGCAGTGAGCGCCGTGGTGACGATCGTCGTGCTGCCCGGCGCCGGGTCAATGGGGTCAACCCCTTGGTACGACTTATTCCCCGTGTTCGCAGGGTCTTTCGTCGCCGCATTCTTTTGCGCGTTCGCGAGCCCAGCCTTCCCCTTCGGGTCGAGGCCGTCCTCCACCAATTCATCGTCGAAATGCTTCGCCAAGTGCTTCGCGTCGTAGGCGCGATTGTCCACGCTCTTCGCCTTGAGGGTGGAGCCTTCGATGATCGCTTGGCTGTCGTTCTTCGTATTGGCGAGCGCGAGCGCCCCGTTGAAGGCGACACCGGTCTTAGCTCCCACCGCCGCGCTGACGCCGATGGCCGTGGTGATCTGGTTGTAGTCCGTGACGGCGAGGTTCTTGACGTCGCCTTGGGCGTCGAAGCTGCTCCCCGCGATCTTCGCCGTCACCGCGTTGTGCAGATCGTTCACCGCCACGGTGCCGCCGCCGCCCACCGACAGCTTGCCGCCGAGGAGCAGCTCGGCATTGACGCCGCCCGCGACTTGCGTATCGCTGTTGTAGGCTAAATTGGAAACGCCGCCGCTTTGGTTGTTCAGCGTCACGCGCTCCATCTGCGCCGTCACGTCGTTTTGCGCCTCATTGAAGGAGAACGCCCCCGCGCCGCTAAACGACGACGTCTCCGCCCCTGCTTTGGTGAGGGCGAGCGCCAGACCCGCCGCCACCGCAGCGCCGTCTTTTTGCGCGACGTTTTGCACGTCCTTGGCATTCACGATGGTGGCATCGGTGATTTTCGCTGTGACGTTCTGCTTGGAAACATTGAGCGCCGCCGCCCCCGCCAAGGCCACATGCACCTTAGAGGCGGGATTCGCCTCCGGCGCCTGCGGGTTTGTAGGTGCCGGCGCGGGCGCACCGGGTGCGGGCACAGCGGGCGCCTCTTTCTTCGCCACCTGATTTTGAAGGATGTCATTGCCATCGCCATCCTTATTGGTGACATTTCCGGCAGTATCCTTCACCGCTTGGGTGGCCTTCGACTGCTTCCACGTCGCCGCCGCCGCGCCGCTCCACGCGCCGACGAAGGACGCGTCCTCTGCCTTCACATGCACATCACCGGCAGCAGTATCACCGACATTCTTTTGTAGCGTCACCTTCGCCTTTTCAAGAGAGGCTTCCGTATCCACGTTGAGGACGTTGAGGGCAAAGCTCCCCGACCCGGCGATGTGTACCTTGGGCGCCGGTTTGTTTTTCGCCTCATGCTGCTTGATGGCGGCGCTGTTATTGCCCCCCTGCTTATTGTTCTCCGTCTTTTCTGCGGCGTCTTTCGTGCCCTTATTTGCCTCGGCCTGTGCTTCATCGGCCTTCTTGTCCGCCTTGTCCTCAATCGCCTTCGCCTTCTCGTCCTCTTGGATCGCGTCCGCCGGGGCCTGCGCCTTCGACGATGGCGCTTTCTCCTCGGAGAGGGATCCGGCGATGGCCAAGGTATTGATGACGCCATCCGTCAGGGCGTTCACGTCGAGCGAACGCCCGACGTATGTACCGCCCGCCGCGATACGATTCGTGACGGCGTAATCTGTCACCGCCCCCGAGGCTCCGACGGACGCCCCCCCCGCGCCCCAAGCCACGGCGCCCACCAGGTTCGTCATGACGGAATTGGAGCGGTTCAGAAGATCAATGGCGCCAAATTTCCCCGCATTTGGCCCGCCTAACGTCTTTGCCGTCAAGAACGCCCCCGGGGCGACGGTGATGCGGTTCGTGCCCTTCCCGCCCAGCCACGAGAATAGCCCGCTAAAGCCCGCGCTGCCGGATTTTCCCGCACTGTACGAAAGATCCGTCGCCACTTCGTGCCGGTCCGTGTGAAGGTCGATGGCAGCGCCCGTGATCTGAGCGCCTTTCCCCACGGTCACGGTGCTTTCCGTATCGTGCAGCGCCACGCCCAAAGTACCGCCCAAGGCGGCCGGGGCTTCCGTGTTCGCGCGCACCTTGATGAACTGATCCATGTTCTTGGCCAAAAGCGAAGGATTTTTAGGATCTTTCACAAGGCCCTTGACGAGATCTGCGATGCCCGCTAAATCGATGTTGATGTTCGGCACGCCGTTCATGATGACGTTGCTCTGCTTGACGTCCGACGAGAGGGACACCTTGCCCCCGAGCGCCGTGACCTTCGCGCCCTCGCCCACCTCGACAGCCGCGCGATTGGTGAGCATGTTGATGTTCGCCGCCCCGGCCACCGCTAATTCGGACTGACTGTCGCCCTCCGACCGAACGGAGGAACTGGCGGCAAAATTGGCGTAGTTTTCAGGCTTTGCAAACAGCAAAGCCTGACCTGCCAAGGAGCGAACCAAGGTGGCGATCTCCGTCTTGCCCTTCATGGACTTGGAGGAAAGAATCTTTTCGATCCCGGCGGCGGTGGAGAGCGCCTGCCGAAGGATATTCGTCACGGTGATCGTCTCATTGGCGAGATTTCCGACGTAATCGTCCACGTTCAGTCCCGTGGATTTTTTCAGCGCGTTGCGCAGATCGTTGAGGAGGTTCCCTAACTGCGCCATCTTCGTCTGGTATTCGGCGTTCTCCTCGTCCGATAGGCCGAAGAGGGTCTTGGCGTCCTCATAGGCCGCTGCATAATCGCCATACAGCTTCTTGAGGTCGTCCACAATCCCGCCCAAACGGTCGTACACTTGATAGCTTTCCGCCTTCATGTCCACCACGCCGCCCTGAATGTCAGCATGATCCGCCGCCTTGACGGCAGCTTCGTTTTCCAGTATCGCCACGGCGGCGGCCGCCCCGACCAAAGCCTTCGTCCCCGTCTGGGGATTGGCATTGACGATCTTCCCCATGGCAGCCACATGGGTATCCTTCAAAAGCGTCTTGGCGGAGAGCTTCACCGCGCCCGCATTCGCGCGCAGAACGCCCGTCGAGCCTACATGCACCGCAGCGGTATTCTTCTCCAACCCCACGGCGATGCTCGTGCCAACGGAAAAGAGATCCGCCGCCTTCTTCGTCTTGTTCGAGATGCTCCCTGCGACCTTGCCGAAGACACGATCTTTGACCGACCCCAAATATCCCTTGAGACCATTCTCTTGCACCAAATCCTCCGGTGCAGCCTGTGACGGCGCTTGGGTCGGGGTATCGTCAACGGCGGAATTATCGGCGGTGATGTTGTTTCTGAGGTGCTGGTTCAGCGCCGTCCCCGCCACGGCTTTTTTCCCTTCCGCACGCCCGTTAAACGCCACCTTGGCCTGACTGTCGTAGTCCAAAACGGAAATGGCCGTGCTGCCGAGAGCTTCATCGTTTGCCAGCACCATAGCGCCCACGTCAACGCTGTTGACGGCGATGGCCGTGGCCAAGACGCTGCTCTCCGTACTCTTCACCGTGGAACCTTGCGCTAAGGTCACCGTGGCTTCATTGTGTCCCGTCGCCACGGACACCGCCGCATTGAGGGCGGGCGCGGTGCCGGTTTTGCTGCCCTTCATGCCGTTGTCCACCGCCTTGGCGATGACGGCATCGACGGCCTGCGCCTGCATGTTGACGAGCCCCTTGGCTTCGACTTTCCCTTTGACCTCGACGGCGGCCTTGTTGTCCGTGCCGTTATAGACCGCAGCCGCGCCCAAGAACCGCTGCGTCTTGGGGAGCTTTGCCGCCTGGTCCTCCGGGCGCTTTCCCTCCGGCTCCTTCGCCCCCGGCTCGGCTGGTATTTTTTTTGGCACGATGGGATTCGGATCGGCACTCGACGTCGCGGCGGTGAGGACATTTTTCACGGTACTGTTGGCAGTGAGGGAGACGGCGGGGTTCTGTTGATCCTCTTTGAGTGCCTCTGCCGCGTCCGCGTTCGTCGAGACCTTCCCCTGCGCCTTGAGCTCGGCGCCTTCACCCACCGTGACCGTCGCCTCCGAGCCCATGTAGCTGTACATGACATCGACGTTCAGCGTGTCCTGCAGCTTCTTGATGGCGCCATAGCTTTTCCCGAAATGGCCTAATTTTTGTATATCCCCCGCATAATTGCTGAGTTTCGTGGAATCGTTGTTGCTGATGTACACATTGTCCGCCGTGGCCGAAGCCTTGATGGTATCCGCGTCCACCTTACCGTTCAGCTCGACGGTGGCCGAGGTGTAGACCACCTGCCCCAAGGGATTGTCGATGGTGCCGATGAACTCCAAAGCACTGTGGTGCATCTCCTTCGCCCAAGCGTCGTGGTTGTTGGACGCCGTGGCGGTAAAGAGCGCCTGCCCCCGCGCCGTGACTTTCGTATCCTTACCCGTCTTCACAGCGGCGGAGACCTCTCTCGCCGCGAAGTCTTTCAAAATCTTCTCTTCCCCGGGGGCAGCAGCTTGGGAGAGCGCCACCGCTTCCAATTTGATGTCGCCGTTCGCGGCCGGCGTGGCCACGAGATTGCCGCCCCCAATCCCGGAATGGGCGATGGCGTTGCCGTCAGCGTCGTAAATGTTGATCATGTTCACTAAGTCGGAAAAAGGTATCTCTGTGACGCTTTGGAGTGCCGCCGCGCCGCCTAACTCCACCGTCCCCGCCGTGAGCGCGATGCCGTCCACTGTGTTCATCTTCCCCGCGACATAGATGGTGCCTGAAGGATTGATGTAGACGCCTTTGCGGGACACATTCGCCGGCTTAAAGCCCATCCCGATGTCCTTTTTGAGTGCATCGTAACCGGCCTCCGTCGGCGTGATGACGCTGATGCTGCCGGCGTTCACGACGCCCTTTGCGCCCACGGTCATGCCGTCCACGCTGATGAAGTAGAGATTGCCCCCGACGTGGCCGTTTTTGACGGCGTTCACCGTGCCGTTGATGTCGATGCGGCTCCCCACGAAGTTGAAGAGGTTCGCCGACGTCGATCCTCCCGTCCTCCCGAAATGGAGGTTGGCGATGTGATTTTCATCGAGGGAAAACTTCTTGAAGGTATTGAAGGCGTTGGCCCCATACTGCTCGTCCGGCAAGATGTTCGTCACGTTCCCCGCCGTCGTGATGGTTCCAGCATTGGCCGCGTCCGCCTTTTCAATCTCATTGGCCCGCGCCAAGGGAGCGCCAAGAGGCGTCAGCATGACACTCGCCGCCGTCAACCCGGCAAAGAAGCGCCGCGCCGAACGGTGTGCGCGCTCGTACCTCTTCATCTTCCGCAAAAAACCAGCCATTTTCCCTCATCCTCCCCGAAAATTCGAGTTCCATCTCTATGAAACGTACAGTATACCATTATATGAATCGAAGGACGTCCTTCGACTATGCCTATCGCAGGACCGCCCGCTAAAACTGTGCCGTCATCAGCAGGTGGACCCGGGGCGTGCTCACCGTCGTGGGCATACTGCTGTAGCCGATCGTCCGGTACAGGGGCACCCCCACGGAAAGATCCATGGAACCCCACGAAGAGAAATTCGCCCGCAGTCCCAAGCCGACGGAAGCGAGAACGTGATGATCCGGTATCCCCTCGCCCCAGAGCCTGCCGTAATCTAAGAAACCGTAGAGGCGCAGATCCGGTTTTTTCAAGACGGGAACCGCGTACTCCATGGTGCAGGAAAAGCCGTTGGCCGCCCCGATGGCGTTCTCCTCATACCCCCGGATGCTGTACACGCCCCCCAGGAAGAACTGCTTAGAAGGGCGCATATCCTTGTTGGCGCTGATCTGCACGTTCGCCCGCGTTGTAAAGAGTTGCCCATGCGCCGCCCCCCGTTGATAGATACCCTGAAAAGCGTAGAAGTTGTAATTGGCGGAAGGCTTCGCCAACCGCGTCAGGGAGGCATTTTGCCAATGGCCGCAGGTAAACGCATGGCGATGGTAAAAGGCACTGCCCTTCCCGTAATGGGTGAAAGCGAGAGCCGCTTCCCCTTGGGTGAAGGTATCGTCGATCATGGGGATCCGTGCCTCCGTCATGTCAGTGACAGAATGTTGGCGGCTCAGGGTGAGGGACGCCTCCGCCTTCATGGCGGGTGTCACCCAAAGCGGCTGTGTGAAGGACGCCTGAAGGGCGTCTGCATGTCCCAGAACCGGGATGCCCCAATCCCGATACTGACCGGCCACCACCTCCGTGGTATTGGTACTATAGTCAAAGGACAGCCGCCCCCCGCGCTGCCCCACGGGAATGGAATAGCCAACGTTAAAGGAGCGCACGCCCCGGGTATGGAGGAGGCCAAGGGTCAGGCGGTCGCGCCAGCCTAAAAGGCTGCGGTTGGTGTAGTAAAGACCTTCGCGCCAGCGCCCGGTAGTTTCTCCTCCGGCGTTATCCACGTAGAAGGTGAAGGTTCCGTTCTTCGGCTCTTGGGCGGTAAGTTCAAAATCCGTCGTTCCCGGCGCTTCCCCCGCCTTTAAGGCGAGCTGGAGCTGGACGTCATTCGTGGTGTTGAACCAGCGAATCGCCTTATCCATATCCTGATAGCGGGGGATGGTGCCCGGCTCTATATCCATGCGGCGCTTGATGTACACATCCCGGGTGTGGTCATTGCCCCGCACCCGAACCTCGCCGACGCGCCCCTCAAAGAGAGCGATGTGAACCGCGCCTTCGTGAATGGTCTGGGGCGGCAGGTAGGCCCGACAGGTGAGATAGCCCCCCGCCTGATAGCGTGCATTGATCTTTTCGACAATCGCATAGAGGTCGGCCACCGTCACTTCTTGGCCGATGTATGGTGCCGCCGCTTCCGCCCCCGCTCCGGCGGGGAGGACAGCGGAAGGATCGACGGTCACGGTGCGCAGGGTAAAGCGCAGGGGCGGCATCGTCTCCTCCGGTGGCGCTGTCGCGGCACCCTCTATGGCACCGCTCCCCGCCGCCGGCCCCGCCTCTAACTCCTGCGCCAAGCGGGCGCGCGCCCGCTCTTCCTGCTGGCGGCGCAGCTCCAAGCCGCTGTCCGCGCTGGACGGAATCGGCGGGGGTGCGGTCCATCCCATCGTGGAGCAAGAAAGGCCCAAAAGTCCTATCATCAGACCTATCACTGTCTTTCGTCGCACTTTCCTCATCGACAAACACGCCTCCCCATCGAATATCGCTCCCGTGCCTTCCCCATTAAAAAGATAGGACAAGCGACTCTATCTCTTTTTTAATTTTAATTATATAAATCGCTTCCATCCCCGTCTATAAACTTTCCCTAAACAGGCGATTTCCTCCCTAAACAGGAACCATCCGCGACGGAAAAGGAACGTGCCTTGCACCATCTCGTGCCGGGAAAGATCATAAACGCCCTGCCCAGCCGCAAGCCTGGAGAAAGAGGCATGTGACCTGGCAGGGCGTGTTCTACAGGTACTGATTTCTAAACATCCATTCTTTGCGGATCCCCTTCCTTGTTGTCGGCAAAAACGCCGTTTTACGCCAACGAAAAACCCCCGGCGCCAGAAAAACTGTCGTCGGAGGCATAAGAGGGGCACACGTCGGGGAAGGTTATTTCACTATTTCAAGAATGGTCGCCCTGGGGATGCCCCCACGGACGGCTCCACCGCTTTTCCATCCTTAAAAACCACCATTGGGAATGCGCATGACATCAAATGCAGGAAAGAGACCCCCTCACAAAATCGCGTATTTTTCCCGAACGATCGCCTGTACCTCGGCGAAGGAACGCACCGGCGGAGACGGTACAGGATGGGAGCCGAGCATTTTTTCCAGACAGCGGAGACTATACCAGCGGCCGAACTTGTACCCGCAGCAACGCAGCTCCCCCGCCAGACGGTAGCCGAAATGGGCGTGGAAATCGGCGCTGTTCGCCGTCAAGTATTCGTCCTCGCCGTTCTCCGGCCAGGCAACCTTGGCATAAAGGTTCTGGACGTTCATTTCTCGCAGAATATCTTCCATTGCGCGATACAAGAGACCGCCGATCCCCGCTTTTCGCCGTGTCCACGCCAGGTAAATGGAAATCTCCGCGGCCCAATCGCAGGCCGCCCGCTCGGCGAAGGGAGCGGCGTAAGCGTAGCCGAGGGGAACGTCCCCTTCTTCCGCCACAAGGTAGGGATATTTATCTATCACCTCAGCCATGCGCCGGGCAAATTCTTCCGCCGACGGCGCTTCATACTCAAAGGATATGGCAGTCTTTTCCACATACGGCGCGTAAATCGCCGCCAGCGCCGGAGCGTCGTCTACCCGGGCGCAGCGCAGGCGGACGCCATTTTTTTCATATATCTGAATCATAATTCCATTCCTTTCCCGATTTTAGAAGAGACGGCGCGTTGTGGCGTAAGCTTTTCGCCCATAAAAAACGGTCGGAAGCAAGCGCTACCGACCGAAAATTATTCCGCAATCCTATTCAGAGCGCCGGCTGCGACTCCGGCTCCCCGGCAATACGCACCGCCATCTCGCTGTGCCCCTGGAACACGCCCCCATCCGCGATATTAAGGCTGCGCACTTTAACGTCCCCTATCAACTGTCCCGTAACATAGATACTGAGATTCCCCTCAATATCGGCGTTACCAGTCACACTCCCGGCCACAATCAAGCTGTTTGCTTTGACGTCGCCGTTGACGCAGCCGCTTTCGCCGATGACCGCGTCGCCATTGACCGAGAGCCCCCCGTCTATCCGCCCGTCGACGCGAATATTTCCGCCGCCGGCGATCTGACCCGTAATGATCGTTCCCCGGCCGATAACCGTCTCAATATCGTTGCCGACGGAGATATCCACTTTCTTTTTCATGCTTTCAAACACGCTAACCGCCCTCTCCCTAAATACTGCCCAGTCCCTTCTCCCAGCGTCCCTGCCGGTACAAGTTAAAGCTTAAAGATATCCCGCAGGATTGACCGGTTCGCCGTCAATCCTCACTTCATAGTGAACATGCGGCCCCGTACTAAAGCCGGTGCTGCCCATAAATGCGATGATCTGCCCGCGCTGAACGACCTGTCCCGGCGAAACGACGACCTCCTGGGCGTGCCCATAGCGGGTTACGATCCCATTGCCGTGATCGATATCCACCATGTTGCCGTAACCGCCGGAGTTCCAGCCCGCCACGAGGACGATGCCATCCGCCGTAGCCGTGATCGGCGTCCCGTAATCATTGGCAATATCGATGCCCGGGTGAAAATCGCTGCCGCCCCAGCGCAATCCATACGGTGAACTCACATCACCGCCTGCCGGCCAGCCCGTCGGAATCATCCGGCTGATCTGCTGCTGGTAAATCACATACTGCTGTTTCTCCGCCAGCGCCGCCCGGATCTCCTCCAGCCGGGCCCGGCTCTTTTCCAGCCGCTGCTGAATATTATCCAAAGCCTGCCGCACATTTTTGACGTTTGGCGCGATCCAAGGGCCGCCCTGCCCGTCATGCTCCGGCTCAGCGATCGATTCTCCCCCGAACAGCTCCACAGCGTTCGGTTCCGTTGCCGGCATTTCTGCCGTTGGTTCTGTTGGCGCCGCTTCGCCCGAACCTATACTTTCCGGCACCGGCTGCTCCGCCGCCAGCGCCTCCGGCGGCAATCCCGACAAACGCTGCAGTTCTTCTTCGATCTGGCTGAGCTTTTCCATCTCGTCCTGCAAAGCGTTCGCCTTTTTCGCCAGCTGCGAAAGCTGCTCCTGCTGAATATTATTCACCTGCTGAAGCTCGCTGATTTCCGCCGCGTTCGTCTTTACTTCGAACGCGCTGTACGTCGCGTAGCCGAAAGCTCCGACGAACAGGACAGCTCCGGCTGCCAAGGACGCCAGTCCGTATTTGAATACACGAAGCGGCAGGCGAATACTGTGTATCGTCTGCCCTTGATGCGGAATAATCTTAATCGTGTACTCCCGGTGATCTTCTGGCCGTATCTGACCTTCCAAAAGAACCCCTCCAAACCATAACCTAAAAAACGATCGACAAGCCATATTATACCCTGCCCACGAAACGCCGGTCACGCTTTTCGCGCCTTTGTCAAGTGAGAGGTATATTCACCAAGCTCTCGCTAAGTGTTCTTATTATACCATATCTTAGGGAGAAATAAAAAGCCCTGCTCCGTTTCCCTTTCTGCCGGAGAAAGCCGCCAATCACCGCCTGCCGCGCCCCTCCATCATAAAATAAAGAAAAAGCCCCGGCTACCCGGGGACAATCGGACTATTTAAAGATCAGGCAGTTGCCAGTCAATCGGCTTTTGTCCTGTGCTTTCAAGAAAAGCGTTGACCTTAGAAAAAGGCCGGCTGCCGAAAAATCCGTAACTCGCCGAAAGCGGACTGGGGTGCGGCGACTCGACGATGAAATGGCTCGGATTATCAATCATCACTTTTTTCTTTCGCGCCGGAGCGCCCCACAAAATAAAGGCCAGCGGCTTTTCCCGCGCGTTAAGGAGGGCGATAATTTTATCCGTGAACGTCTCCCAGCCCTGCCCGCGGTGCGAATTGGCCTGATGCTCGCGTACCGTCAGCACCGTATTGAGGAGCAACACGCCCTGCTCCGCCCACGGCTTTAAACAGCCGTTGTTCGGGATCCGGCACCCGAGATCCGTTTGCAGCTCCTTAAAAATATTAATCAAAGACGGCGGCGGCGGCACTCCCGGCTGCACGGAAAAGCTCAGCCCATGCGCCTGCCCCGGCCCATGGTAAGGATCCTGCCCTAAAATGACACATTTCACCGCCGCGTAAGGCGTATAATGGAGCGCGTTAAATATCGCGTACATATCGGGATAAACACGCTGTGTCCGATATTCACCGATAAGAAATTGCCGCAGCTTCATGTAATAAGGCTGCTTTAGCTCCTCGTCGAGATACTGCGCCCAGTCGTTATGGAAAATTTCCATGCCGCTCCCTCCCGGGAAAATTTTCTTTCATTATATCATAATTTCCCGCCTCCCAAACGCCCCGCGGAAAATCTCCCGCCAAGGAAAAAGCTGCCCCGGCTGAGAAAATGTGGTACAATGCAATAAGTCAGACGCGCGCCGCACCAAAACGGCCGCGCGAAAAAGAGGAGCCGGTTCTGTGCAAAAAGAAAAAATTCTGGCGCGCCTGCGCCATCTTTACAATACCAATCCTTTTGTCCATCTTTTAAATATTGTCATCGACGACGCCGGCCCCGGCTGGGCGAAAAGCCACATGGACGTCCTGCCTCACCTCGTCAACATGGACGGTCTCCTCCACGGCGGCGCCTTAGGAACTCTCATCGACAATCTCTGCGGCGTATCCGGACGCACCTTAGGCTACAGCGTAGTGACCCAAAACATCTCCACCAGCTACATCAGAAATATCCCCGCGGGCAGCACCGCTTACGCCGAATGCGAGGTGCTGCACCACGGCCGTAGCACCATGGTTATGGCGGTAAACGCTTACAGCGCCGATCACCGCCTTCTCTGTCAGGCTGTCGCCACCATGTTCATCGCCGAGACGGACGAGAAATTCCAAAATATCTGGGAGGAGGCCGATATTCCTTGATACCAGAAGAATGCCTCGCTATCATTCAGGATATCTTCAGCAGCAATCAGTTCGTCAAACACTGCGGCATCCTCATCGACGAAGTGGGCTGCGGCTGGTCGAAGCTCCACATGCCCATCTCGGGTGATGTGCATACGAATCTTACCGGCTTCGTCCATGGCGGCGCCCTCTCCACTCTGGCCAATACTGCCGTCGGCGTGGCTTGCTGCACTGTCGGCGCTCGCACCGTGACCTTGAATATCGTCACCGACTTTATCAGCAACCTCCGCGCCGGGGACACCGCCTGGGCGGAGGCTAAAGTCACCCATCGCGGCCATCGAACGATCGTTCTCACCGCTGAAATCTACGACGACGCCCATAATCTCCTCTCCAAGACCATGGCCTCCATGTACGTCAAAGGCGAGGACGACCGTATCCCCGCCGAGTGGTAACCCGGAGGATTTTATCCGGTGAACAGCAAAGCGCCGCCTGCCAGACCGGCTAAACGAACATTGTTCAGCGCGTCGTCCGTCCGTGGTGCGCTCTCGAGCGATGACTTCTCTATTGGCGGCGCGGCTTCTTCTCCGCGGGTTTTCGTAGCCTCGGGCGTCGTCGTTTCCGCTTCTGCCGCGCCTGCCGCCTGCTCTTGGTCAGCCGTTTTCGCTTGTCGGTCCGCGTCGTCCTCTCCCTGGCGTTCCTGCACAGGCTGGTTCTTCTCCGGCTCTGGCTCGTCCGCTTTCGGCAAAGGTTTTCCGCAAGCCGCGCAAAAATTCGATCCCGGCTCTGATTCCGCCCCACAGGAAGGACATATACGTTTTTCTTCCATGACAGCCTCCTCGAAAAACAAAACCGCGGCGCTCAAAGGAGCGAAGCGACCTTGAGCGTAAATATCTCGATATTCATCACGGCGAAGACCAGCACGGCAATTGTCAAAACGGTGAGAATATATGCGGGAATCTTCTGCGAGCCAATCTCCGCCGTTTCCATGAGCGCCAGGCGGCACTCAGTCAAAAGGCTCCCGACGGCGATACCAGCCTGCTTTTTCGCTAAACGGCAGGAAGCGCACGCAACAACCGTCAAAAGCGCGCCTGCTAAAAGGAAGTAAAAACCTATGCCCGTCCCGATCAGCTTGTCGGCAAACGAGTGCAAAAACTGCATAACAAACTGGGCATCCCGGTTCTGCATCTGTTCGAGAAGCGCCATCGTCTTTTTCATGTCCCCCAGCGCCGTATATAATTTATAATACAGTCCCCCAAAAGTCACCAGAATGCCGAGGCCCACGGAAAGCGGAATATTATATTTCTCTTCTTTAAAGTAGCAGGCGGCAAAGCAGCAAAGCGCCAGCAGGAGAAAACTCAACATTTGACTGACGTTCATGAGGCTGGTGACCGCACTCAAAAGGCTGATGCTGACCAGCGGCAGCAGCACGGAACCGGCTGTCATCCCAAGCCCGATATAGCCTGCCTTTTCCCAAAGTGTCCGTCTGGCTGCGGCCGGCTGATTTTCTTTATTGGTCGCTGACGCTCCCGGCACGATCGGCGCTGCCGCCGCCGGTGCCGGAGGCGCTGACGTCTCCTTTTCTCCCGCTTCATTTTTCTCCTGGGGCATGCCGCATTCGGGGCAAAAGCTGGCGCTGTCCTCCAATTCCGTTTGGCAACGCATACAATGCTTCATATAAACCATCTCGCTTTCTCTCATTATCGATTAACTGCCGGTTACAATTTCTTCCTCATAATAAAGCTCGCCGGTGCCGCTCGTTTCCGCTTCCCAGGACGGTACCTCTTCTTCATAAGAAATTTCCGTCTCTTCCGCCCGGCGAACGGTTATATCCCGGAAACCAAACCAATTTTTCTCCTTGTCCCAAAAAAGTTTATAGCGCGTCGGCGTTTCCCGTCCGTCGCCGGTGAATGCCAGCATGAGGTCGTGGTCAGCGTCGATCCACATTTGCGGGTACGGAAGCGGGCTGTGATAATCCCGGCTGTCCACATACTTTTCCAGCTTTCCGGCTGCCGGATCATACCCCATCAGCACGGCACGCGGCGTTGTCTCCAGAGAAACGAAGATGCGGTCTGTTCCCTCGTCACGAAAAATTTTGAATCCGTACCCCGTCGCGCTCGCCGGACAATATCCGTCCGCGATGCGTTTGTCATTCCACCAGATAATCAGATGATATTTTTTCTGATCAGAAGCCATCCAGAGCTTACGGAAACGTATCTTGAATTTTCCTTCATCCGTTTTATATACCTTCTCCCACGCCTCATTTTCCGACAAGCGCAATACGCCCGTCGACGCCAGCAGGGAAAACGATCCGGCACTGACGGTCGGCGCGTACCCAGCGAGCAGGCAAAAGAGCAGCAACAAGATCCCTGACTTTTTCATTCTTCCCTCTCCCCTCTCCTCATCGCTGAACGGCTCTCCTCACACCCCAGCGAATCTTATGGGCATTGATCGTATAATTATTGAAATCCTCGGCCGGAGCCTTTCCCACCAGCCGGAGCGTTGCGGTGAAGGAAAACTGTCCCGGGGGAAGATTCATATTGGTAATGTTCTCCTCCTGCAAAAAGTCGATAAAGCTCTCAATTTCCCGGTCAAAGCGGAGCAATGTCACATCGAGCAGCATATCCTTAATGCTGGTCACGAAGTCGCCAGTCCCGTTGTAAAACTTCCCCCGCAAGAGCAGATCCTGGCCTTCCTTCCATACGCTCCCGACCAGGAATACAACCTCTTTTTTCTCCAGCAGGGCACGCTGTTCCGCCTCGTGCCGCTCGCGGTACTCCTGTCTTTTCTCTATAACATAGCGTTCGTCAAACGCCAGTTTTTTCTGCACATAAGACCTCATTTGTTCCTTAGCCGCCGGATAGGAGAAAACGTTTGCCACCTCCTGCCCCCCGACATCGAGACCGGTCGATGCGGTATTAGCCGCCGCCCAAGCCGCAGAAAAATCACGCTGTAAAGCGGTGAATTTATCCCGCGTTTCAAGGTCAAAAACGTATTCCGTCGACTGCATGAGCGCGGCTGACTTAGCGAAAAACGCCTGATTTTTTTCCAGTGCCGCCAGAAATTTCTCGTGCCGGTCTTTCCATTTTTCGGGCGGAGTCTTGCCCGCAACCTCCTCGCGCAGCTTTCCCAGCCGTTCCGCCACCTCTTCCATGCCCTCTCCGGCGGCTTTAGCCTCGTCTGCCGCCGCATCGCCTGATAAAGCGTCCAGCGACGCGAAAAGCGCCTTGCTGTCCGTCATGATGGCAAGAAACTCTTTCTCTTTCGATTCATAAAGCTTCTCTGTAACCATCCCGAAGGACCAATACGCGACAGCGACGACAGCAATCAGCGCCAGAATCAGCTTCGTCTGTTTACTCATCGGCGCAGACGGCGGCGTGTCGCCCTTTGGCGCCGTCGTTCCGGACGTTTCCGGCACTGTCGGCACCGTAGGATCAATTCTCTCTGGCGCTGCTGCGATAGTTTCCCCCATCGCAGCCGGCCCCGCCGAACTTTTTGACGTTGCTGACTCGTGCTCCAGCCCTGTGGCCGTTCCCGGCGCGGGTCTTCCCGCTCCACATTTCGGGCAGAACTTTCCCGTATTCCCCGATGTGCCGCAGGCAGAGCAGACCCATGTTCCCTCTGGTGCGCCGCACTTGGGACAAAACTTTCCGGTGTTGCCCTCCTGACCGCAAGCCAGGCAATTCCACGTTCCTTCCGGCGCCCCGCACCGGGAGCAAAACTTTCCCTTATTATCAGGCTTTCCGCAAACCTTGCACAGCCAATTGTTGAGAGTTTCTTCCATACCCGCCGTCCCTCCTCACTGGCGTTCCTTCCGTTTCCCGCCGCTCACAGTTACCGGAAAAACTTTATGTTTCCTCGAAAACCTGAACGATTTATCCTCAGTGTAGCCTAATAATTCCGGAGCGTCAACTGCGCTCCGAAGAAAATCCCTGGTTTTCTTATTTCGATCGCCTGATTTTATCCGTCAGATCCGATTGCGTATGAACTACTGTCCCCAAGCCACAGCGCGGCTTCAGGTGCTGACATATTCTCCGGACGATAGCTCACGCCTCCCGGATAGCGCGCGCGATCTTCTCCGCCGCTTCTTTCAGCTCGCCTTCCGTATGCGTCGCCATGAGCGCCGCCCGCAGGCGGGCGCTGCCCCGGGCGACGGTGGGATAGCGAATGGCCGAGAGAAAGATGCCGTTCTCGTAAAGCCTTTGCGCGACGCGCATCGCCCGGTCTTCGTCGCCGATGATGATGGGGACGATGGCCGAAGCGCTCGACGCGGGAATCCCCGCATCTCTAAGGGTCTGGCAAAAGAGCCGGGTGTTTCCCCGGAGCTGCGTCACCCGCTCCGGTTCTTCTTCTAAAATCGTCAGCGCCGCCTGCGCCGCCGCCAAGACGGACGGCGCGAGGCTGGTAGAGAAAATGAAGCTCCGAG
>ERZ773005.1009-NODE-1009-length-16564-cov-6.717790_pt1 | contig 16564 bp, 14 predicted proteins | sample MGYA00580666_ERZ773005 | MGnify/ENA primary metagenome ERZ773005 (study PRJEB29015, sample SAMEA2737999) | human oral metagenome | biome: human oral; feature: human-associated habitat; material: dental | place: China | collected 2061 ...
TCCTCACCGATGAGCATCGTGAGCATCGCCTCGTTGATGACGACATCGAAGCTCGCATCCTCGAAGGGAAGCGCGAAAGCGCTGCCGCTGACGACGGAGAGTTTGTCTTCGAGCTTCTTTTTCTTGATATTTTCACGCGCTTTTTCGAGCGCCGCCTCATCGAGGTCTATGCCGACGACTTCGCAGCCGTACCGCTCGGCGACGAGGATCATCGTCGTCCCCATGTTGCACGCAACTTCAAGAACTTTGGACGACGGCTCGATCTTCGCCTTCTCCAAGAGCCAGTTCGTTGCGTCGATGCCGCCCGGGCGCAGCTTCGTCTTCCCCATTCTCGCCAAAAAGGTATGTCCTGCTTCACGCATGATCGTCATCTCCTTTATATAATAGGCAGTTATCTCTATTGATTCTCATTATAGTAAGGAAAAGACAAAAAGTCAACAGTTTTCCTATTGAATTTATATGATTTTTACATCTGTGCCGAAAGCGCGGCGCAGAAGCTGTCCGTTTTTTACGACAGGACTCAAGCGCGTGCAGTAGACGTTCTTTCTTGCTATAATAAACACAGCGTTTTCTCAAGACGAGAGAATGGTGTGCGATACAGGGAGGAGTACCCCACAATGAAACCATACGAAAAGTACATGTTGATCAGCGACCTTGACGGTACAATCGTGCCGCATGGGAAGGCGATTTCTGCGGCGAATGCGGAGGCGATTCGCGCTTTTGTCGCGGGCGGCGGCCTTTTTGGCATCGCGACGGGGCGCACGCCCGAGGCGGCAGGCGGCTATGTCCGTGGACTGCCGATCACGGCGCCGAGCATCTTCTTCAACGGTTCCATGCTCTACGACTGGCAGGCGCGGAAGGTTCTCGCGCAAAGAAATTTGCAGGGCGCAGAAGACTCGCCCAATATCTGGCCGCGCTTCGCCGCCGAGTGCTTGAAGATGTTTCCGCAGGCGTGCGTCGAGGTCTATACGGAAGAAGCCTGCTGCATCGTCAGCCCTGAAGAGAACGACGATCCGCGGCTCGTTCGGGAGTTCTATCGCTGCCGGCATATACCTCTTGCCGACGTTTCCGACATGCAGCGGACACCGTGGCTCAAACTCCTCGTCTGCGATGCGCGGCCCGCGCTGCACCGTGTGGAGCGTCTTGCGAAGAACTTCGGCACAGCGAGTCTCAGCCACCACTTCTACTCCGAGGCCAATTATTATGAGTTCGTCGCCCAAGGCGTATCGAAGGGCGCCATGATCGAAGAGATTCGAGGGCTTCCCATCTGCCAAGGAAGGCGCATCATCGCTCTTGGCGACTACTTGAACGACCGGGAGATGATCGAGCTTGCCGACATCGGCATCGCCTCGGGCAACGCGCATGAGAGTATCAAGCAGGCCGCTGACTTCACGGGCTGCCGGGCGGAAGATGATCTCGTCGTCTGGCTGCTCGCACATTTCGCTGAAATCACGGCGCAGAAAAGCGCGGATTGATGCGCCGCGTTCTTCCGCTCCCCCTGCGCTCCGCGCCGATCGTCTTTGCACAGGTCATGCGGCAAAACTGCCGCATCATGCAAAAATCCCTGCCGTCAATCGGACGGCAGGGATTTTTCTTCAAGGGTGACCTTTGAGAGTAAAGGCGAATGGCAGCAGTTCCTCTTTGGTCACGACGCGGCGCTTTCCCGCGAGGTTGGCGAGGATGATGCGCTCGACGGCGAATTCGGCGATGACCTGGCGGCACGCGCCGCACGGCGAGCACGGCAAAGCGCCGTCTGCGACGACGGCGAGCGCCGCAAAGCGTTGGACGCCCACGGCGACGGCGCTGAAAATGGCGGTGCGCTCGGCGCAGTTCGTCAGGCCGTAGGAGGCGTTTTCGATATTGCAGCCCAAGAAGACGCGCCCGTCGACCGCGAGGGCCGCCGCGCCGACGGCAAAGCCCGAATACGGCGCATAGGCATGGGCGCGCGCTTTTTTGGCAAGCTCGATGAGAGATTCATCGTCCATCTGCGCCGCCCTCCTCTTCACGCCTTGTCATGGCCACGCGGATCTCAGCGAGGAGCGTGTCGCTCATGACGTCCTTTGCCGCTTCCTCGTGCGCCGCCTCGGCATGGCGGAAGCTTTCCTTCGTGACGCGTGCGAAGATGCGCGGGCGCTTTGCAGGCGGCGCAGTCCCGACTTCGATCGCCGCGAGGCAGCGCGAGGCGGCGGGCGCGAGAAGATTCTCTGCGTTTGCGTGAAGCTCTGCGATGGCCTCGCCCGCCTCGACGGCTTCGCCCGTCTTTTTCAAGATGCGAATGCCCGCCGCATGGTCGATGACGCTTTCCTTCGTCTCGCGCCCTGCGCCGAGCATACAGGCGGTCCGACCGATCGTTTCGGCGTCCATGTGCGTGATATAGCCCGACCTCTCAGCGCGGACTTTCAGGCGGAACGCCGCCTGCGGCAGTTTTCTGGGATCGGCGAGGCAGGAGGCGTCGCCGCCCTGCGCCTCGACCATGGCGGCGAAGGCGCGAAAGGCGCTGCCGTCCTCGACGGCCTTCTCTGCAAGCCTTTGGCACTCGTCAAAGCCGCCGCGCCCGATGAGGCGCAGCATGTCGGCGGCGAGCGCGAGGCTGACTTCCCTGAGGTCGGCGGGGCCTCTTCCCTGCAGCACTTCCATGGCTTCGGCGACTTCGAGCGCGTTGCCGACGGCAAATCCCAAGGGCACGTCCATGTCGGTGATGACGGCAGAGGTCTTTCTTCCCGCGCCCTCGCCGATGGCGACCATGGCACGCGCGAGCGCGAGCGCATCGTCGAGCGTCTTCATGAAGGCGCCGCTGCCCGTCTTGACATCGAGCACGATCGCCGCGCTGCCCGCCGCGAGCTTCTTGCTCATGACGGAGGCGGCGATGAGCGGAATGGAGTCTACCGTCGCCGTGACGTCGCGCAGCGCATAGAGCTTCTTGTCGGCGGGTGCAAGCTCGCCCGACTGCCCGATGAGGGAGATTCCCGTCTTCTCGACGACGGCGAAGAATTCCTCGCGCGAGAGCGTCGTCCGAAAGCCCGGAATGGATTCGAGCTTGTCGACGGTGCCGCCCGTGTGGCCGAGGCCGCGCCCGCTCATCTTGGCGATGCGGCCGCCCGCCGCCGCGACGACGGGGCAGGCGATGAGCGTCGTCTTGTCGCCGACGCCGCCCGTCGAGTGCTTGTCGACCGTGGAGCTTCCGAACGCCGAGAGGTCGACCTCGTCGCCCGAGGCCGCCATGGCGAGCGTCAAGCCGCGCATCTCCTCCTCCGTCATGGAGCGAAAGCAGATCGCCATGAGCATCGCCGCCATCTGATAGTCGGGAATCTCGCCTTTCGTGAATCCTTCGACCATAGCGCGGATCTCGCTTGTCGCAAGCGGCTCGCCGCGCTTCTTCTTCGTGATGAGATCATACATGCGCATGGAGATTCCTCCCCCCAATTATAAGGAGAACGGCACGAGACCGGAGAGCCAGCCCATGAGGCGCAGCGTCCAGCCGAACCACATCATGACGCCGAGCGCGACGAGCGAGACGCCTGCCGCCTTCTGCACCAGCGGCAGGAAACGGTAGAGCGTGCGCACGCGCTTTTCGAGGCGCTGCCAGAGGAGCGCGAGCACGAGGAACGGCAGGGCGAAGCCGAGCACGTAGAAGGCGAGCAGCCAAAGCCCCTCGACGACGGTCGCGCGGCTTCCCGCATAGATGAAGATCGCCGCGAGGATCGGCCCCGTGCACGGCGTCCAGCCGACGGTGAACGACATGCCCAAGAGGAACGAGCCGATGAGTCCCTCCGACGGGCGATGCAGGAACGGCCGCCATTCGCGGTAGAGGAAGCGCGGGCTGATGAGTCCCGAGAGGAACAACCCGAGGAGCGCGAGCACGACGGCCCCCGCCTTTTCCAGAAGCGCGATGTGTCCTGTGAGGAACTGCCCGAGCACCGTCGCCGTCGCGCCGAGCGCGAGAAAGACGACGGCGAAGCCCGCGAGGAACGCGGCGACGTTGCGAAGGAGCGCACGCCCTGCCGTGGCGGATGGCACCGAAGCGCCTGCCGCGCCGCTTGAGCCTGCAAGGATCAGCACGAAGGTCGGCAGCATCGGCAGCACGCACGGCGAGATGAAGGAGACGACGCCGGCGAGAAACGCCGCGCCGAAAGAGATTGCTTCCAAAAGAAAACCTCCTATTTTGCCGCACGCACGAGCGCCGTTTCCAGCTCCGCCGCCGTCGTGCCGCCAATCTTCTTCAGCAGGATCGTGCCGTCCTTGTCGACGACATAGGTCGTCGGGATGGCGCGAACCTTGTAAACTTCCGCCGCCTCTCCCTTGAGGTCGAGGAGCACGGGCATCGTGTAGCCGTTGTCCTTGAGGAACTTGTCGACGACGTCCTTCGGCTCCTGCAGGTTGACGGCGTAGAACGTGACCTCGCCCTCGTGCTTCTTGGCGAATTCGTTGAGTTCGGGCATCTCGGCGCGGCACGGCGGGCACCATGTCGCCCAGAAGTTGATGACGTAGATCTTCTTGTCCATGGCGGCGTTGATCGCGACCTCCGAGCCGTCGAGGGCGGTCGCCTTGAACGGCGGCGCCGTCCCTTCCACGCCCTCCGCATCCATCGCCTGCTCCGCCTTGGCTTCCGCCTGCTTGCCCGTTTCCTCCGCCTGCGGGCCGCAGCCTGTCAGAAGAAAGAGCGCCAAGAGAGCGCCAACCATTCCTTGTGCCGTTCGTTTCGTTTTCAAAGTGAAGTCCCCCTCCGTGTGATTTTCTAGGCTTATCATCCTAAAACAAGACTCTTTTCACCGACCTCCGACGGGTCAGTTCATACATTCTTCCCCTGTATCCTATAATATTATTCTACGGAGGAAAGTTCTCAAGGTCAAGGAGAAGAAGATGAGAATCCCTGATTTCATATATTTTTCATGTGATGACGTGAACCTGCACGCGCAAACATCCGCTTCGCAGACATTGTGTGCCGTCCTCCCGACTTGCTCTCTTGGGCTTTCGTGATACAATAGAATTAGGGATTTCATCCCGTATCGAAAAGATCGGCAAAATCGCGTCAAAGAAGAAAGGGAGCACATAAAATGACAAAGAAAGCAAAGGTTTATTTCACCGATTTCCGCACGGACGTCGGCACGAGCCTGACGAAGAAGCTGCAGCGGCTGTGTCTTGCTGCAGGCCTAAAAACGATCGAGCTTGAGGGCCGCTTCGTCGCCATCAAGATGCACTTCGGCGAGCTAGGCAACCTCGCGTTCCTGCGCCCGCAGTACGCGAAGGCCGTCGCCGACCTAGTGAAGGAGGAAAAGGGCATTCCTTTCCTGACGGACTGCAACACGCTCTATCCGGGCAGCCGCCGCCATGCGCCCGAGCATCTCGACTGCGCGAACATCAACGGCTTCAACCCGACGACGACGGGCTGTCAGATCATCATCGGCGACGGCCTGCGCGGCACGGACGAGCTGGAAGTGCCGATAAAGAACGCCATCGTATTGAAGACGGCGAAGATCGGCCGCGCCGTCATGGACGCCGACGTCTTCATCAGCCTCACGCACTTCAAGGGGCACGAGCAGACGGGCTTCGGCGGCGCGATCAAGAACATCGGCATGGGCTGCGGCAGCCGTGCGGGCAAGATGGAGCAGCATTCGTCGGGCAAGGTCGGCGTGCACGAGGAGCTTTGCCGCGGCTGTCGGCGCTGCGCGAAGGAATGCGGCTCGGATGCGATCTCCTACGTCGAGAACAAGGCGGTCGTCGACAAGGAGCTTTGCAAGGGCTGCGGCCGCTGCATCGGCTCGTGCACGTTCAACGCGCTCTACAACGAGGTCTGGGACGCCGCCGACATCCTCGACCGCCGCATGGCGGAGTACGCGCAGGCGGTCTGTCAGGGGCGGCCGTGCTTCCACATCAGCATCGCGCGTGACATCTCGCCGAACTGCGACTGTCACGGCGAAAACGACGCGCCGATCCTGCCCGACATCGGCATGTTCGCCTCGTTCGATCCCATCGCGCTCGACCAGGCGTGCGCCGACATGGCGCTGAAAGCGCAGCCGATCCGCAACAGCAAGCTCGGCGACCACCTCGCCAAGCCCGATTGGCAGCACCATCACGATCACTTCCTCGACTCGAATCCCAACGTCTGTTGGGAAGAAACGCTCGTACACGGCGAGAAGATCGGTCTCGGCACGCGCGACTACGAGCTTGTCGCGCTGAAATGATTTGCACCGCCGCGCCGAATGCGTTAAAATAAGGCAAAGGGTGCAAAAAGCCAAGGGAAGCCCGTGCAAACTCGCACGGCGGCGGCTCCCTTGGCTTTTTTGTGCATATATCTCAAAAGGAGGAATTGCCTTGCGCATTGTCATAGTCGGTGCGGGAAAGCTCGGCTACAGCATCGCCGAGCTGCTCGCGAACGAGGAGTTCGATGTCGTGCTCGTCGATCAGGATGAGACGCGCCTCGAAGCGGCGAAGAACACGCTTGACGTGCTGACGGTCGCGGCAAACGGCGCCAGCCCCATCACGATGGACGATCCCGATATCCGCGCGGCGGACATCCTCATCGCCGTGACGGCGGGCGACGAGGTCAACATGGTCGCATGCATCCTCGCGAAGAAGCACGGCATCACGCACACGGTCGCACGCATCCGCGACATGCAGTTCCTTTCGGAGGCGAAGGAATATCTGAAGCAGAACTTCGACATCGACCTCATGCTGAATCCCGAGCTGATCACGGCGCGCGAGGTCTATCGCATCCTCATGACGCCCGCCGCGCTCGACGTCGAGGATTTCGCAAGCGGCAAGGTGCGCCTCTTCGAGACGAAGGTGACGCGCCACTCGCCCTTGGCGAACATCCCGCTGAAGGATCTCGAAATGCCCAAGGCGATCCTCGCGGGCATGATCTTCCGCGACCATCGCATGATCATTCCGCACGGCGACGACTGCCTCCTGCCGCACGACAACGCCTACTTCATCGGCGACCCGAAGGAGATTGAGAAGTTCAGCGAGACCTTCGTGCAGCGCGATGCGAGAAAGCTCGAACACGTCATGCTCATCGGCGCGGGGCGCACGGGCCGTTTCCTCGCCAAGATGCTCGACGAGGCCGGCGTCGCCGTGAAGATCATTGATACCAATCGCGAGCGCAGCCGGCTGGCGGCGGAAAAACTCGAAAACGGCCTGGCCATCTGCGGCGACGGCACGGACATCGACCTCCTCATGGAAGAGGGCGTCGCCGATGCCGATGCCGTCGTCTGCCTGACGGAGGACGACAAGCTGAATCTCATGCTCGCACTTTTAGCCAAGCACTTGGGAGCAAGAAAAACGGTCGTGCGCGTCGCGCGAAGCGAATACGTCGATCTCATGGAGAAGGTCGGCGTCGACATCGTCCTGCCGACGCGCCTTCTGTCCGCCTCCGAAGTCCTCGCCTTCGCGCGGCGCGGCGGCGTCGTTTCGGTATCACTCCTTGAGGGCGCGAAGGCGGAGGCGGTCGAGGTCATCGTGCAGGAAGGCGCGCCTGTCGCGGGCATCCCTCTGATGAAGGCGCATCTGCCGCGCGAATGCCTCGTCTGCGCCTATGTGCGCGGCGACGAAGCCGTGATACCAAACGGCGCTTCGGTGCTTCTGCCCGGCGACCGAACCATTCTCTTCATCCAGACGCGCTTCGCGCAGAAGGTCATGAAGTATTTCAAGGGCAAGGACTGAAATGGACGCACGCATCATCTTCTTCCTGCTCGGGCGCATGGCGTTCCTGGAAGGCGCGGCGCTCTTTTGCGCTTTCGGCCTCTCGCTCTTCTGGGCGGACGAGCACCCGCTCTCCTTCGGCGTGCCTGCGGCGCTCTCCTTCGTCCTCTGGCGCGTCTTCTCCCATCTCTCCAACGGGCATCGCCACACGATCGGCGTCACCGACGGCGCCGTCTTCCTCTTCGCCGCATGGCTCTTGAACTCGCTTTTAGGCGCCCTGCCCTTCTTCCTCACAGGCGAGCTTTCCGCGGCCGACTCCTTCTTCGCGAGCGTCGCGGCTTTCACGACGACAGCGCTCCTCTTCACGCCGACGGGGCTTGAAAGCTCGCTCGGCTTCTGGCAGATCTTTCAGGGCTGGATCGGCGGCATGTACTTCCTGTGCCTTTTGGTCACGATCATGCCGCAGGTCGGCGGCTGCTTCGGCCTGACGCTCTCGGCTCGGCAGGGCACGAACTTCAGCCCTCTCTTGCGGCGCATGAGCGCGGCGGCTCGCAAGATGGCGCTCCTCTACGCGGCGTTGACAATTCTCTCGCTCGGCCTCTTCTTGCTCGCAGGCGAGAGTTTCCTGTCGAGCGCCGTGCTCGCCCTGACCTCGATCTCGACGACGGGACTCGACCCGCGCGGCCTCGTGCTGAAAGGGAGCGGCGTCACGACGGAACTCGCGGCGGAAGCCGCCATGCTGCTCGCGGGCGTGAACTTCCTCTTGTGGCAGAGGGCGGCGGCGCGGCGCGACGTGCGCACGCTCTTCTTGGACACGGAACTGCGCTTCTTCCTCCTCGTCGTCTTTTTGGGGGGCGCGGCGCTCGCCTGCTACCTCGCCGTCGTCGGCGTCTACGATGTCGAGCACAGCCTCCGCATGGGCTTCTTTCATGCCATCTCGTTCGCGACGACGACGGGCTTTGCCGCCGCGCCGCTCGCCTCCTGGCCAACCTTTCCTCATGCCGTGCTGCTGCTTCTCGCGACGCTCGGCTCTTCGGTCGGCGCGGTCGGCGGCGGCTTCAAGGCGATGCGCCTGCTCGTGCTCATCAAGATGGCAAAGAGGGAGATCCTGCGCACGATTCACCCGCGCATGATCGTCAACGTCAAGATTGACGGCAAGTCCGTGCCGCACAAGCTGCACGGCAGGATCTTGAGCTTCTTCTTCCTCTATGTCGTCGTGCTGATTCTCGCAACGCTCGGCCTCGCGCTCGCTCACATCGACACCCTGCCCGCCATGGGCTTCGCCGTCGGCTGCCTGTCGGGCACGGGCACCGTCGTGACTCTCCTCTACGGCGGCAAGGACTTCCTGCTCCTGCCCGGCTGGGTCAAGGTCTTCGCAGGCTTCTTGATGATCCTCGGGCGGCTGGAAATCTTCTCCTTCTTGATCCTGCTGCGCGCAGGGATCGACCGGCTGCATAGGCGGCAGTGGTGAATTCACTCGAACGCGCATGCCAGAGCCTCAAGACCCTTTGCAAGTGTCGCCTGCGGGCAGGCCGGCAACCCGGAAAGGCAGAACGTCCTCGGGATAGCCGCGCTCAACGGCGAAGTCGTATTTGAGGCTGTTCGTATGGCGGCGCTCGATGATTTCATCAAAGTTGAAATTTTCAGAGGCAGGTGAATTTCCTGAGATTCACGGTCTTCAAGGAACTATGCGGATTTTTCATGCGGGAAGTTTGAGGCATTATATTCAAGAATAAGAGGCATGTCAAAGAGCTTTCGTCGTACGCCCTCCTTTTTCAAACATCGGGCAGCTGCCAGTCGATCGGCGTCTGTCCCGTGCTTTCGAGAAACGCGTTCGCGCGGGAGAAGGGGCGGCTGCCGAAGAAGCCGCGGAAGGCGGACAGGGGACTCGGGTGCGCCGATTCGATGACGGCGTGCGGCGGGGCGGCGATCATCGCCTTCTTGCGGCGTGCGGGCGCACCCCAAAGGATGAAGACAAGGGGCTTTTCCCGCTGGGAAAGAAGCTCGATGATTTTGTCCGTGAACCGTTCCCAGCCGCGCCCGTGGTGCGAGGCGGCGGCGTGGGCGCGTACGGTCAGCACGGTGTTCAGAAGCAGCACGCCCTGCTTCGCCCACGGCGCGAGGCAGCCGTTGTTCGGCCTTTTGCAGCCGAGATCGCTCGAAAGCTCCTGGAAGATATTGACGAGCGACGGCGGCGGCTCGACGCCCGCCTGCACGGAGAAGGAAAGCCCGTGCGCCTGCCCTTCGCCGTGGTAGGGATCCTGTCCGAGGATCACGACCTTCGTTTCGGCGTAGGATGTGTAGTGGAGCGCGTTGAAAATCGCATACATGTCGGGAAATATGCGGCGCGTGCGGTACTCCTCTATGAGGAAGCGGCGCAGTTCCCGGTAGTAGGGCTTCTTCATCTCGTCGGCGAGAAGGCCGCCCCAATCGTTTTGGAAAATCTTCATCGAGCATCACCTCTTCGTGCATTATATTATAACAAAGCTCGATATTTTTGTAGTGAAAATTTAGGAGGAATCTGCTATACTATAGTCAGTGTCGAATTGTATCATTAGGCGGTTCGTCTGATGGCCGTAGGAGAGGTGTTGGAAATGAATCCCGTCATGCGCTGCAGCATCGTCTTTTTCCTTGCCCTTGTCATGCTGTTTGCGCCGCAGCGTTCGCTTCATGCGATGGATTCCGCGCCCGTGCTGCGCGTCGGCTGCCTCGACGCCGCTTCCTTCCCCGAAGGCTCGCCCGAACCGCTGCTTTTCAGCTATGTGAAACGCTACCTTAACGAGGTGGCGCGCAGCACGGGCTGGCAGTACGAATATGTGGAGATGGACGAGTGGACGGCGCGCGAGATGCTGCGCGAAGGGCGCATCGACATGTACTTTCCCGCGCGGGAGATGCCGGGCGACGAAGCGGAATTTGCCTTCAGCGTGGACGGCGTGGCGTATTCCATTCTGTCCCTCTACGTGCGCGAGGATTCCACGCTGGAGCCGGACAATCCCGTTGCGCTCGCCAACCTGACGGTCGGCGTGCTCGATGACGGGCTGCATTCCTATGCATTGTCGCCGCTCGTGCGAGAGCAGGGCGTCCGCGTCGACGTCGTCGAGCATCCGACCGCCGACGCCCTGCATGAGGCTCTTGCACGGGGGGAGGTCGACGCCATCTTGGACAGCGCGAGCCGCCGAAAGGACGGGGAAAAGCTTCTGCTGCGCGTGGCGCTCATGCCCGCGAAGTTCATCGCGGCGAAGAAGCGGGAAGGGCTGATGAAGAATCTCAGCGACACGATCCTCTATACGGAAAGGGTCAATCCAAGCTTTGAGACGTATCTGGGCGAGGCCTTTCTCGATCGTGCGCAGAATCAGCTCGTGCGCTTCAACACATCGGAAAACACCTATCTGGCGAGTGCGCCGCCTCTGCGCGTTGCCTACGTCGGCGGCCATGCGCCGTTCTTCGGCGAGCGCTTGGAAGGCGGCGTGCCCGAGGGCATCTATCCGAGCCTGCTGCAGGCTCTCGGCGAGGATCTGGGCCTGCAATTTCGCTTCGTGCGCGCCGAGGACAACGAGCAGGCTCTGAAGATGCTGCGCGGGGGCGAGGCGGACATCTTCTTCTGCGTCTACAACAATTTGTCGTCGATGCAGGATCTCCTCTTCACAGCGACTTTTTCCTTGGAGGATTTCTCCTATGTCGTGCGGCGCGGCGCGGGCGACATCCCGATGGGAACGGCGCGTGTCGCTCTGCCGCGCTGGTTTCACGGCATGCGCACCTATCTGAACATGCAGCATCCGAACTGGCAGATCGTGCCGGTCGACGAGCCTGCCGACTGCCTGCGCATGATCGAGGAGGGCAGCTGCGACTTTGCGCTTCTGCCCTCGCTCTTTTTGCAGCAGAGCAGCCTCTTGTCGATGCATCCGAGCCTCGTCGTGCTCGCGAGTTATTCGGAGGAGATTCCCGTGAGCGTCGCGATTTCGGGCGAGCAGCCGCGCGTCTTGCAGTCCGTCCTGACGAAGGGCATATTGAAGATGGATTCGCGCCGCGTGCAGGAGATCGTCAACGAGCATATGACGGGGCGGCTGACGCTGACCGCCGTCGTCGCGCGTTATCCCGTGCAGTCGGTGGCGCTCGCCGTCATCTTCCTGCTCTCCGTGTTCATCGTCGTGTTCCTCATCGAGCGCTCGCGCGTGCAGCGGCGCCAGTCGGAGGTGCTGCTCGCGAAGAACGAGGAACTTGAGAAGGCGATCGAGGAGCAGAAGAAGCTGATGCGCGCGCGTGACATCTACAAGCAGGAGGCGGAGATCGATCCTCTGACGGGGCTTTTGAACAAGAAGGCGGTTCAGGCCGCCTGCGAGGAGATGCTGGCAGGCTCTTTGAAAGACGGGGCGTTCCATGCTTTCTTCATCATGGATCTCGACCACTTCAAGGAGATGAACGACACCTACGGACATCAGGCGGGCGACGACGTCCTGCGCCGCTTTGCCGAGGACGTGCGCTCCATCTTCCGCCAGTCGGATCACATCGGGCGCTTCGGCGGCGACGAGTTCACCGTGCTCATGCCGAACGTGACGACGCTCGTCGCCGTCGAGCATCATGCACGCCAGCTCATGACGGCGGCGCAGGAGCTTGAGGTGCGTGACGACCGCTCGCTGCTTTCCGTGAGCATCGGCATATCGCTCGCGCCCATGCACGGCACGACGTACGACGAGCTTTTCATGGCGGCGGATTCGGCCCTCTACGACGTGAAGCGTGCGGGACGCAATGGCTGGAAGATTTACGATGTGCAAGAGGACGGAGGAGCTTTATGCCCGAAGTAAGAATGAAGGAAGAGTCGCGGCGCCTCTTGGCGAGAGCCGCCCTTGCGGCGCTCCTCGTCGCATGTGCGGGAACGCTCGCGCCGCTTGCAGCGCCTGAGGCGCGGGCAGCTGCCGCGCAGGACGCGAATGCGCCGGCGGAAGCTGCCGCGCGGAAGGATGCCGCCGCGCCCGTATTCGTCGCGCGTCCGCACTTTGCGGCAGAGCTTCCCGCCGCGGTCAACGAGAAGGCGGCGGAGGAGGTGCGCTTTTCTATCGCCGAGCCTCTGAACGAGCCGATCTTGGAGGAGGAGGCGCCGCCCGAGAGCGTCGAGATCCTGGGCGCGGCGGAAGCGACGCCCGAGCAGATGACGGCGTTCATCCGTCGGCGCAATCCGCAGCCGAAGCTCGCCTGCTCCGTCGAGGAGATCGTGCGCCTCTACTACGAGGAGGCGGCAGCCGAAGGCGTGCGTGCCGATGTCGCGCTCTGCCAGGCATTGAAGGAGACGGGCTTCTTCGCCTACGGCGGCGACGTCCTGCCCGAGCAGAACAACTACTGCGGCCTCGGCGCAACGGGCAACAAGGCGAAGGGCGCGTACTTTGCCACGCCGCAGCAGGGCGTACGCGCCCACATCCAGCACCTCATGGCATACGCGACGACCGAGAGGCCGCACGCGCCGCTCGTCGATCCGCGCTACGACCTCGTGCGCCTCTATCGCAGCGACATCTACGGCAAGATCAGGACGTGGACGGGACTCAACGGCGTCTGGGCCGTGCCCGGCACGTCCTACGGGCAGGATATCCTGCTGCTGCATCGCGAGGCGACGACGCCTGACGCATCGGACGCTTCGCTCGCCTTCGCTGAGAAGAAGCTTCGCGAAAAGAAAGACGCCGCCGCCTATGTCTATCGCGCCATCGTCTTGGCGAAGCGCGGCGAGAACGACAGGGCGGCGGAAGACTTGGCGGCGGCTCTTCGGCTTTCGCCGAAGAGTGCGGCGGCGCTCTACGACCGTGCGCTCTTTTTTGCGGCAGCGGGCGATGAAAAGCGTGCGAAGGACGACCTCGAAGCGCTCCTTCGTGCGCATCCCGATTTCGCCTACGCCTGGTACAACCTCGGCGTCATGAATCTCAAGGCGGGCAGGAACGATGCCGCCATGCGCGACTTCGAGCGCGTGCTCGCCCTTGTGCCGCAGTCGGCGAACGCCCGGAGCAACATCGGCGTCGCCCTCGTGCGCGAGAAGAAGTACCAAGAAGCATGGCGAGCCTTCGCGCAAGCTGCCGAGATCAATACGGCGAACCCGACGGTGCTGCAGAATCAGATCATCTTCGCCGCGTGCCTGAAGGAATAGGCGGCGATGCTTGACGTATGGCGCCGCCCTTACAGAAGCCTGGCCAATCGGTCTGCGCTTTCGGCTTGACCTCTTGGGGCTTCATGGTTAAACTATACGCACAAAAGGAGCTGTCGCATACGTCGGATTCGACGCATGCGACAGCTCCTTGTTTTTGCGAAGGATGCGCTATCTCATGTCCGCTTCTCGTGCAGCCAGATCGAGCGGATGCCGGAGCTGTGCTCCGGGCAGATGTAGAAGGCGAGCACGGCGTCTGCGCTGTTGTAGAAATAGCCGCAGACGGGCGGCGCGCTGTGCCCGCATTCGGGCTTGGGGATATAGCCGTAGGCGGTATTGAGGTTCTCAAGCGTGCTGTCCAGATGGATGCCGCTCGGCGTCTCGATTTCTTGCGCCTCGTCGGACGGCCTTTGGCTGTAATGGTTCACGTTGTTCACGCCTAGATGCACGCCGATGACGCGGCAGGCGTCGCCCTCATCGCGGTACTGCACGACGAGGGAATCGCCGTAATCACAGGCGAAGGTGTGGACGGTCGTGCCGCCCCACTTCGTCACGCCGTCCGCGATATGATCGCCCTCGCCGTAGTCCGCTTCGACCTCCTCCATCGTATCGCCGAGGCGGATGCCGCCGAGCGCCATTTCCTCGTCCGCGAGTTCTGCTGCACCGCCTGCGGCGGGAAGCAGGAGAAGCGCGAGGAGCAGCGTGAAAAAGAACGCTCTGATTCTCATGGGGAAGACTCCTTTCCTTGTCAATGACTTTAGAAAGCGCGGATAAATTCAGATCCGTCTTCACATATTTGGGCGACTTCGTTTTAGCAGATCATCCTTTATTTCCAAAGATCTGCTTGATGCCGCTGCCTACTTCGCCGCGTCCTTGACGTATGCGGGCGAAAGAGAATCCTCTGCCGCAAATCCGGAAGCCGCTGTCAGCTGCCATGCGGAGAAGGCGAGAACAGCGAGCGCGAGGACGGCGAAGACGATGGCGAGGATCAGCTTCATGCCGCGCTCGCCCGCCGCGCTCTTCTGCCTGAGGATGAAGAAGAGAACGGCGAGCGCGAGAAAGCCGATGGCGACGGCGGCGGTCAGCGCGATGTGCGGCTTGTTCCACAGGCGGAATTCTGCCCGGATGTGCTTGTCGCCGCCTGCGGCAAGCGTCGGGGAGAGATCCCAACGCAGCGTCTTGCCGCCGTCTTCCGTGCGATCCGCATTGTGCTTTTTGGGCGCTTCGGGAAGCGTCAGGCAGAATTCGTAGTGAATCTGATCGAGGAAGCCTTTCATCATGGCCTGAGCCGCCGGATCGTCACTGTCTGCACCATCGCCCTTTTCACTAGGCCCTGCATAGAGATCGAGCGCGTAAGCGTCGCAGAACCACGTCTTCTTCTGTTGGACGCCCGCAGCTTCGCCGTCGCGGCGCGTGAAAAGGTCGCCGCCCTTTTCGGCGAGCGTCTTCATGTCGGGGTATTCCGAAGTGATCTCGAAGCCTGTCTTGTCGCCTTCGCGGATCTCCTCGACGGTGGCGGAGGAGTCTTTCTTCTTCATCTCGTTCGTCGCTTCGACGATCGCCTCCTTGAGAAAATCCGTGCCGAGAAGCCGCGTCTTCAAGGCGGCGGAGCCGTCGGCGCGGATCGTGAGATTCGCCTCGCCCTTGAAGCAGCCCGCCGTGAAGACTGTGACGAGCAGGAGGAAGAGGACGGGCACGAGCGTCCGCGCTCTTCGCAGAACGTATGCTTTTGCTGCCATGAGGAACGCTCCTTCGCTGTCAGAGGTCGATGCGGTAGATGTTCGCGTCCGTCTTGTGGTCGATGAAATAAATGTGGTTCTCGTCATCGACCGCGGCGCCGGCAGGCTCGATGTTCTTGCCGTTGAGCTTCAGCTCGACGTCGCCGACATACTTGCCGTCCTTCTTGTTGAAGACGCGCAGGAAGCCTCTGTCGTAGAACACGACGTAGTCCTTCGTCGCGATGGATTGGCGCTCGGAAATCTTGCGCTTTTGTGCCGAGTCGGGGATGCCTTCGTTGCACTCGAAGGTGCGGATCTTCTTGCCGTCCGGGCCGTACATGTGCAGAGGCTGCGTCCACTTGTCGCTGCCGCCGCCGTGCGTGGCGAGCGTCGTGATGTAGAAGCCGTCCTTGTCCGCGCAGATGAGGTACGAGTTGTTCTCCTCGTCTGCCGCTTTGTTGTTTCGGAGTTTGCCGAACTCGTCCTTGGAGAGGACGGATTTTGCATCCTTGAGGCCTTCCTTGGAGATCGCGCCGGACATGATGTCGACCTTCGAGGCGAAGTCGCCGCTCGTATAGGCGTCGTGTGTGCCGAAGACGGCGCGCACGACGCTCACGCCCTTCAGCGTGAAGGTCGAGGCGGCATTGCCGTCATAGCAGCCGATGTTCCCGTTCTTGGTTTTGTCAAGATAGTAGATGTTCGTTCCATCCGAGGAGATTCCCTCCTTCGCGACAAGGCCGAGATCTTCGACCGAGGCGACCGCGCCATCCTTGAGAACCAGCTTCTTCAGATGGTAGCCGTTGTCCGCCTTCTCGTAAGCTAGACCGTAGATCGCGTCCTTCGTCACGGCGAGGTTGGAATGGAAGCCTTGCAGCTTCTCGGGGAGCGCCGCGCCCTTGTATTCGTAGAGCGGCACGTCCCTGTCGCCGAGCTTGAGCTGGGCGACGGCTTCCTTCGGCGCGTCAGGGCCGAGGCTCTTGCTGCCGAGCATGCCTCCGCCTGGGCCGCCCGAGCCGTCGGGGCCGCCCGAGCCGCCCGAACCGCCGCAGCCCGTGAGGAGTGCGCCGCAGAGAAGCGCGGCGCT
>ERZ773005.1013-NODE-1013-length-16499-cov-32.859949_pt1 | contig 16499 bp, 15 predicted proteins | sample MGYA00580666_ERZ773005 | MGnify/ENA primary metagenome ERZ773005 (study PRJEB29015, sample SAMEA2737999) | human oral metagenome | biome: human oral; feature: human-associated habitat; material: dental | place: China | collected 2061 ...
GCCGGGCGCCACGATCCGGCCTGGGCGCCGGGAGCCGCACCAGGGACGGCACCGGGTGCCTGCCCCGGAACCTGCTGCTCGGCGCGTGCGGCGTCGAGCATGTCCTGGTTGATGAGGACGGTCCGGGCGTTGAACTCGTCGCCCTGATTGGGGCGGGGCGAGCCGGAGGTCGGCGGCTGGGTTGCGTCGTGGTCAGACATGAGGTCCCTCTCAGTCGAGTACAGCATCACGCTATCCCGGATTGGCGCGGGAAGACACGCAGGCGCTCCGATCGGCCAGAGGCGAACGCTCTGACCGGAGCTGATTCACGTGCCCCAGTCAGTAGGCGCGAACCGCAGGCGATTCGCGGACGCACGATCCACCCCGAGCCTTCCGGCAGGCCACTCCGACGAACAATACCGGAGGTTCGACAACGAAAGCCCCGGCATGCTACGCGCTGGGGCTCTCGCTCTTGCGGAGATGGGGAGATTCGAACTCCCGAGGGGCTTCCACCCCAACCTCCTTAGCAGGGAGGCGCACTAGGCCACTATGCGACATCTCCATTGCCTTCCCACAGCTCCGCCGTGGGACGCACGGGCAGCCTACCGGGAGGACGCCCCTGCGAGCAAACCGCCCGACGACATGTCGCGGGCACCTTGGCCTGAGGCGCCCCAGCCGCGAGCCGGATGGACGGCCTGCGGCCGTCACTCACGACCTGACATCTCCGGATCCGCCACCCCGAGACCTCCGGCCTGCACCGGGGTCATAATGTCCCCGAAGCTCATCATGTGGCGACGGGAGACATGCGCTGTGCACTGCGAGGAAGCGGAGAGAGGTGAAGAGCCGATGAGCGGGGAGACAAGTGCTCGGATCACGGCCTTCCTCACCGACCTGCGCGAGGCACTGGAAGGCGCGAGCGACCCTGCCCGCGCGGAGCAGCAGCGGGCGTACCTGAAGTCCGAGATGGCAATGTACGGCGTCGGAGTCCCGGAAACGCGACGCCTCGCCCGAAGGGCTGCTGGCGCCCATGCCGACCTATGGGCCGAGGCCGCAACCTGGGAAACCGCGCTGCGGCGCCTGTGGGACGGGGCCGCCCACCGCGAGGAGCGCTACGCGGCCCTGGCCATCATCCGATCCAAGCTGTCCGCGTCACATGCTGGACGCATGGAGTCCCTGGCGCTCTACGAGCATTTTCTGCGCACGGGGCAGTGGTGGGACCTTGTCGATGAGACCTCCCACGCCGTCGGGCTGGTGGTGCGTCAGCACCCGGCTGCGGCGGCCCGCATGCGCGTGTGGGCCACCGATCCGGACATGTGGGTGCGGCGCAGCGCCATCATCTGCCAGCTCCAGCACAAGGCCGATACGGACCTCGACCTGCTCACCGACGTCATCGAGGCCAACCAGGAGGACTCGGAGTTCTTCATCCGCAAGGCGATCGGCTGGGCGCTGCGCGACTACGCGCGTACGGACGGAGATTGGGTGCGCGCCTTCGTCCAAGCGCATCCGGGCTTGTCCCCGCTCAGTCGACGCGAGGCCCTCAAGCACCTGTGAGAACGGGGCGACGGCGTCCGGAACGGTTGGTCGCCGAGGCATGTGTAGACAATGCACAATGGAGATGCGAGACGCGTCCCACCAACCCCCCATCTCCTTAGTGCATGTACCACAGGGGATTGATCCCCCTGGCATCGAATTGGATTCTGAGGTCACATGGTTACACCGAGACAAGCACCGAAGTCATCCCAACTTCAATCTAGACAAAAGGAGGCATCTCCATGCGATTCACAAAGCAAAACCTCATCAAGACCGCCGCCATCGGCTCAGCATTCGTCGGCGCACTGGCGGTCGCGGCGCCGGCCTCGGCGAACTCCTTCGGCCCCACCGATTCACACGGCGTGGTGAAGGTCAGTTACAACGACGGAGAAGACGAGTTCTGTGTGACGGGAAACTATCACCACGGTTCAGTGGTATATCTCGTACCAGAAACGAGTGGCCGCGGGCCAAGCCACAAGATTACGGTCAGTGATGGGGAAACCAAGTGCGTCAGCCTGGCAACCGCTTACGAAGACAGCCGGTATTACTACCAGACGGGAATCCCGCTTATTGGAGGAAGGTATAGCGCGGAGTACTTCTACAGCTGACCCGGGCACATCCCGAATCACTCTCCTGACGATCGCGGCGCAGCCGCCACCTCGCATCCCCTCCCACGACACTCGAGTCCTCGGCAGCACTTCTGCTGCCGAGGACTCGAGAGCATGTTCACGTTCCTGAGTAAAGATCTTGCAGGCTTACTCCAGATACAGCTACACACTGATGGCGGCCCGATGCACCTCAGCACACCCCCTCTTCTTACGCAGACCATAGGGGATTGATCCCCCTACCGCAAGGATGGATTCCAAGGTCTCATAGTCATACGGCAACAAGCACGATGCACCCGGACTTCAGCACCCAACAAAAGGAAACAGTCACTATGCGATTCACAAAACGAAGCCTCGTCAAGACCGCAGCGGTCAGTTCAGCACTTCTAGGAGCAATTGCTGTCGCCACACCAGCCTCCGCCAACTCTTTCGGGCCGACCGACTATGCCACAGGAGGCTACACAAAAGTCAGTTACGACGACGCGAACGACCAATTCTGCGTCACAGGAACCGGCACGGATTACGCAGGAGTCACCGTAGCACCATCAAACGGGCGACGAGGGCCGAGCTATTATATTTCAGTGGGCCCAGGGGCAACAAAGTGCGTCAGCCTAGCACGAGCCTTCGAGGACACTCGCTACTTTTATCAGGCAGAAAATCCTCTGACTGGAGGAAATTACGATCCAGTCCAATTTTACAGCTGACCTGAGCACGTCCTGAAGCGTTCGCCTGACGATCGCGCCATAGCCGCCACTCCCATCTCCCCACTCCCGCGACACTCGAGCCCTCGGCAGCCGAATTGCTACCGAGGGTTCGAGTAAGCATGAGATGGCGGAGATCTTGCAGGCTTACTCCAGATACGGCTACACGCTGGTGGCGACTAGGCGCGCGCTAGAGGCAGCACTGGCTGGGGGCAGGCAGGCTGAGCAGCAGGCAGACCTCAAGCAGCGCAGCCTCCTGGTGCGGTTCGGGCGGCGAGGCATCGAGCAGCTGGTGGCCGACCACCTCGACCACGGGCTGACCTACACGGAGATCGCCACGAAGTACGATGTGGCGCTAAGCACAGTCGGCAAGTACATCCAGCAGGCCAAGCGCCAGCGAGCGGAGGCGCTCACGTAGTCTCCGCAACAACACGTTTCCCAGGTCACTCCCAGAGTACGCACGGCAGCCTCTCCCATGACACGCGGCAACACCTACATGTCCTTGCGACCGGTAGCCCATCTATAGGCACAGAGCGTGCCCGTCGGGCAACTTCGGGGCAGACCACCCTCCATACCGATCGTGGCTATCAGGATCACAAGAGCCATCGGTCATGAGGCCCAACAACCACACCTCAGCGTCGGACATGCCGCCAATATTACGAATTGATCACTTCCGCCGTAACCACACGAGCCTCTCGCGATAATCGCCCATGGTGCTAGCACTCCAGCAGCCCATCCGCAGCGACAAGAGAGGGAGCAAATGCCGCGTCACACCGCAACCGCAATCTCCTTCAGGTACTACGAAAAATACCGAAGAAGAGCGCCAGACTGTGACCTTCGGACTCTCCCTGACGGAACAGACTTCTTTGACTTCGCTGTCGAAGCATGGAAGGGAGTTTCCGACAAAGATCACGAGCGCGAAAAAGTCTATGACATCACAGAGCCGGTAATCCATGGGCGCATAGCACTACTGAAGGGCCGCATCGGCCATTACGGAGAACCAGCTCGCATTCGAAATATTGACGATGATAAGATCATCATGAAGCACAACGGCAATCTCGTCAACGAACCCGAAGTTCGCCTTGTGCTTGCCGTACCCGACACGCGCCCTTGCCTGCAGGCGTATATGGTTGTCGAGATGATCCAAGAAGGCAGCCTTAAGCGACCATATGTGGCAGCTTTGCGAGAACTATGGAATACAAAGTTTCCCAAATTCACTCTCAAGGTGGACAACATCGTCGAGTCGGAGTCCTGGCTTAAGACGGCCGAGATGACTAAAATAGAGGTCAAGTATCTTGATCAGCAAGCCGATATCGCAGACCAAGGGGAAGAAGCCATCGCAGGCAACGTCACCTCCATTCTCAAACCAGCAAAGGGTAAGTACTTCCCAAGACCGACACTCAACCTGGTGCGCGACAACAAGAAACTTGCTGGCCGCCTTGTCGGGCGCAGCGATGACGACAAAGAACCCGACTCGATCTCTGTCACGATGGAAGGCAGCGGCAAAACCAAGACATTTGCCATTGATGAGGAACGAACCCCCATGGCACGCTGGCTCTTCTCGGACTACGGCACACCAGCACTGAGTGACAACGCCCACATTCGCAGGTGCGCCGAGGAGGTCAATGACATCATGGAACGTGTCGGTGGGCGGTGGGACACTAGCTGGGAGCACTAGACAACGGAGGTGGTGCACGATGGCCAGCAAGCTCGACGTTCGACCTGTAGTGGAGGATCATCTCGGCACGCTCGTCAACCAAAGCCGAGCATCCAACGAACCATCCACCAACTTATGGGACTACGTCACTCAATTCGGTATTCCTATCGCATTGGGCGCCCTTGGCGTTGCTAGCAACCTCACGCTCAACAGTGCATCCAGCCTTCTGGCTGGTGCGGCCATCTTCACCGCATTTTCGTTCGGCCTTGCGATCTTTGCTTTCCAGACAAGACAAGCAACAGTTGCCACCAAAGGTTCACCTCAGCTCCGTCTACTGGATGAATTTTTCTACAACATCCTGTACTCGGTGCTTGTCGGGCTGGCATTAACAGCGGCACTGATGGTGTGTGCTGCGGCAAGTGATGGCAACGACCAGATAGGTCGTTGGGGTGCTGGAGTAATAATCGCGCTAGGCATCCACTACCTGCTTGTTATCCTTATGTGCATCAAACGGCTCCGCGCAGTCTATCGAAATATTCAACGATAGTTGCTTAACTTACTTAACACGACAATCGCACTACGACAATACCTGCAATGCCAGTTGGGTAACTATTCGCCATGTCAGAGGCATTTCGAAGAAAATCACCTCTACCGAAGTTTTCTGGATCGTCCAGAATCTCAAGTACATAATCTGGAGCGATCCATCGGAGTGGTCTCAGTACGTGGGGAAAGTAGGGAATGCCCCAATGGCCCAAGTCATCAGGAAGATGATCGAAGACAGGGCTGAAGTAGTCGTACTCCTGCCGGTATATCGGAGCTTTCGTATCTAGCCGCACATCGGAAAATGCGCCCATTCGTGCTCGCAACACTCGATCGATCATAGAGCGTGTTACCGCATACGTTCCATCTTGTCGTGTTTGCAAGAAATCCAACAGCTCAGGCACCAACTGACGCTTCATCGTCTGCCACAGAGGTGCAGACTTATTTGGAAGTGTCCACAAATCTTCAAGGGCCACGGATGCTTCGTACGTGGATTTCGCGTCGCTGATCGCCCAGTCTGAAGCGAGCAACGCAGGCATAAGAGAGATCGTTCGTCTCATGCATATGGGGCAGTGACCGCGCTCTCGATGCTCGCGAGAGCACCGTTCCCAGTTCCGATAGTCACCGCCACCCAAATACAAGGCATATACCGGCAGAAGGCCAAGCGTATTTGCAGTGGAGCGGAGCAACTTATACTGCGATCGTTTAAGCTGGCCACTGGAATAATTAAAGCCAAACCACCATTTACCTTCGGTGATAGTCACCCGTTTGGCTTGAACCAGCATGCCGTATGCGCCCGCATCATCCACCCACCACCAAATCCAATCTGCACCACTGATTGCCTCGGCAGGTTGCGTAAAAGGAACGACGGAGACAGCCTCAGCTTGAGCGACCTGAGACATCAGAATTTCACTAACCGTCGTCTCATTCCAGCGTAAACCTGCCTGCTCGCACACCGTCATGTGGTTTACGGAGCAGGTTCTGGCCTTTCTAAAAGCTCGCTTGATATGCACGGATCGCACCCCTCAAGCAACCTGGCATCGACGTCGATTTTTCACGGTTGTAGTGTAGCGACTGGTACCAGCACTCGACCACACATATTAGTCAAGCGCTCCAGTACGGCCGGCGGTACCACACACTCGTCTCTCCACGCTCGGCCACCAGCTGGTCGTAGCGCTGGCGGTCGGAGACGACGGCGAACTTGCGGAAGCGGTGCCGCGGCGTGACGGTGTACTCCCAGCGGACACGTAAGTCGAAGAACGGGGTAGGAGCTACGCTCCTACCCCTTGGTATACCAAGGGTCGCGTCGACGCGGGCGTCGTACCAGCGCTCTTCGGCGGCCATGGCTTGGTGGCGGATGTCGGCATAGACCTCATGACCAAAGGCTGGGTCGCCGAAGCGCAGGCCCAGACTGGTGCGGGCCAAGTCATCCAGCAGCGTGGGTGTGGCAATGCGCGCGACGTCCTGGCGGTCAAAGCGGAAGGCCTCGATGACAGCATCGCGCAGAGCCGGTGCTTCCTCATGGATCGTCTGGCGGAAGCGCTCGGTCACCGCCCGCTCCTGATCCCGCCGGAAGGCGTACTCGAAGAACGTCGACAGCAGCCCCGCGCCAAACAGCGTCCCACCCAGCTCGCCCAGCGGCAGCGCATGCAGCCACTGCCAATCTCCCAGCCGCAGTGGTGCCAGCCAAGCGTTGAGCATCATGAGGAGGATGCCAGCCAGCGTGAAGGAAACGGCCAACAAGGCGGCTTTGGCTTTGCGGAGGCGGTGGTGGAGGGGTGGATCTATGTTGGGCATTACTTTAATAATTCTAACATTAAGTAACTATACCTGAAAGATTGACGCCAGAACAAAGCCAAATCACATGTCACCCAATTTGATTTTACTGTATACTTTAGGTGGGTCATTAAGTTGGACACCCACCCCACCTGTATTACCGTAAGTTGGAAAGATATGGAAGATAGCGAACCCGACCAGTACTCAAAGAGTGATATCACGCAGATTGTCAACGTCATTAATATCGTGGCCGCCGAAGCGAATCAGCCGTGGGTGATTCTTCAGAAACTCGGAGAACGAGCTCATGCTGAACCAGATTTCGAAGACAATCCAGGGCTTCCATACGCTGAGACCGCGCTTGCCTACAGTTTTGTTGAGGACAAGAAGAATCCTGGGGCCGTGGTGCTTGGCGTACGTCTATCCGGCGCAAGCGATGAGTGGCCGCTAGCATTTAAAGATGTTTCCTCAATCGAAAAACAAGTGTGGTGCGAAATTGCAGAACAGTGCACACATCATCTAGCGAAGGCACACATGCTGGATGTAGCACTATCATGTGGCGCAATCCGTGGGCGCGACGCCGCTAAGGAGATCGCTGAGCTCTATCTCACCGTTGCTCAAGATGTCAACATAGAAATATACTATCGAGGCGGTTGCCTACGTCGTTGTTGGAGTATTGCTCGTTCATATGGCTTGCATACATTAGAAGCGCAGGCAAGGAGTTCGTCCTACCAGATGGCGCACCAGTTGGCGCAACTTATGCTCAAACCATCTGAAATCCCTGTAGGAATCCTGCTGCAGCCATTTGAAATAATTACCGTTGATCCACGCTATGGCGATTTTAGTGCCCCTAATCGGCAAGAAGTGCAGACTCTGCTGAAGCAGATTCGTTCCCGGTCGACAACTAACGTGTCGACCCTTGAAGGCGTATCCGAATTGCTTGTCAGAGTGGCGAGTACAGATTCTGAGCGAAACGAAGCACGCCGCTCATTGATAGAGAGCTACCTCGCTTTAGGCGAGAGCGCGAAAGGGATGATCGCTTCCTCATATTTTGAGGAAGCGGCCGGAAAAGCCAATAAGCATGGGTTCATCGACTTAAGAAACCGCGCAGTACAGTTGTTGCAGGCCGTGCCGTATGAAGACCTCGGCATGCAAAGACTTCCAATTGATTTACGAATCCCCTGTTATGCCATTGATGCAACACTGGCTCGCTATAGACATGCACGAGACGTGCTTTCCGCGCTTGACGTCTGGCTAGCTGGCACATGCCCCACCGGATCTTACGAAAGTAACATCAACTTTGCCAAGGAAAGAATGGATGGCTCTATTCTTGCTGCGATAACCAGAACAACGTTCAATGGGAATATGCCAGTAAGTACAAGTGCAGGCGCAGAAAGCGCGGTTGTCGAAGCGACTGAGCAACAGGAACGGATCAACGCCGGAATTTATGGGCAGACGCTTGCACATGAGCTTATAGCGATCAAGCATCAGCACCATGTCGTCTCACCCGAAGAAATTGCAGCTCATCTGGTACAGACCTATCGATGCGACTCGCAACTTGCTCTTGCGCTCGGGCAAGCCATCGTTAGTTTCTGGGACGAGCGCTACACCGACGCTGGACGTGCTGCGTTTCCTCTTGTCGAAGCAGGAGCTCGAGGCCTTCTGCTATTGCTTGATGACCCACTGTATCGAATCCAAACAGGCAACGCCGGAGGGCACTTCCCGTCACTCGAAAAGTACGCTGAAAAACTTGAGCGGCATAGCTTCGATATCGATTGGCTTCGGTGCATCCGCAATCCTGTTGCCAAGTGGCGCAATGCTCTTGCCCACGGACATCAACTTCAATTAGCGGAATATGAGGCTGCCGTGCTGCTGCGTACCGCCGCACTGCTCGTTGTCTTGACGTCGAGTAACTCCTCCGAAAAAGACAAAGAGGAAATCGATACGAGTCTTCGCAACCCAGTACGTTGGGCGGCCGATCAAGCCGAACTTGTACAAAGGTGGGAAAAAGTGTGGATGCCAGTATGGGAGCATAAAAGTAACACAACTGATCTAAAGGAGTCACGATGACGGAGCACAGCGAACTGAGCAGCGACAAACGCGAGCAGATCCGGGGTCGACTCAAGCAAGAGCAGATGATTGAATCTGCCTTTACGAACGGCGATGGCCCATGGACGATTGTGTATGACGACTGGCGTTTCGACAATGATGACAACGGCGGTCGATATATGGCGTTTGCTCAGCCGAGGATGCGCGACAAGATCCTTTCGCACGGCGGTTGGGATTTTTCAAAAGGAGACGGATTTCCTGGATTTGTGACGAACGGAGAAGAAACAAAGTATGCGAAGGGGGATAAACTACCCGAGTTTGAGCCTCTCGTAATTTACCAGCACTATTACGGTGTCGTTCCTGACGAGTTGCATATTTCAGAAGAGTTCAGGCTCCTGATGAACCTGTGGCAAGATCCGAAGTCTGGTGACTACTTTGAGATCAAAGATTATGGTTCGAAAGATCCTGCCGTCCGGTTCCAAGACAAGCGAATCGAAGTACGGACGCCGCTATTGAAGCGCTATATGGCAGCTCGGCAACTTGATGCTGTGCTATTCATCGACACGAGGGCGTCTGTTGAATATGCTGGCGATGTCGCAGATTTTTCGGATCTCGAGTTTGAGGGACAAATTGGCGATGAGCTCATGTATCTCTCACGAAGTGTTGGCAGGTTACCGCTTAGTGATGTGCGTGTTGGCTCACTGGTATTCGCCAAGCGGATCCTTTCCGCCCCGCCCCAGGAAACCTGTGGAATCTGGCCTTGGGACGAGACCGATCCGGCGGACTACCCAGAGTTCATCATTGGCGAGGACGAGTACGGAAAGCCAGTCAAGTACACATGCGATCCAGATCGTCTTGCCAACTACTTCGGCAAAAATCCAGACGCACCTCATTACCTCACACCAGTGTTCTTCAAACCGGAGGTGCTCCAGAGATACTATGACGACTCTAACTTGTACACAGTGAGTGATGGGCATCTATCATGCGCTTCCATGTGGGGCGTCAAGATCGACAATGGCGACCCAAACTGTGTTGTCGTTTTTCTTGGCGACATTGGTTGCGACATTCCTACAAGCCACCGAGCTCACTGGCTCTCACACAACGTACCGCCAACGCAACGCATGAGCGACGTAGGCGTGCGACGAGCCTTCTTCGGGCAGTTCGTAGAAAGTGAGAACCCAGAACACCGCTTCAAACTAGCGTACGACCAATTGCAGAGCTCATGGGACGAGCACTGGGGATGGCAGCTCCATCGCAAAGCAGAAGGGCCAGACGCTGGCGTGCTTCAGCGCCTGCGTATCCCCGTCAATGACACCGATGCAGAACTTCGCACGCAGTCGATAAATCTCGCACTTGTCTTAGTAGATTATCTCAACGAGAAAAAGTTGGCGTCGTACCTGTCGGACGTCAAGGGCGACAAAGGCATCGCCAAGCTCAAGAAGTTCCTCACGGCCCAGTCATACCAACATACCGAACGCGACGTCCGTCTGCTGCAAAGAATCCAGAGGATGCGTTCACGCATTGCGGCACACTCATCAGGCAGCAGTGGACAGGCCTATCTAGAGGAAGAGCTCGGGAATGATACGCCACAGGAGTACATCGCACGACTCATTACCGAAGCAACGCAAATGCTGGTTGACCTCAGGGCGTTTGCGGAGGAGCAGTCGAGGCAAGACTCGGACTCATAACCATCGAAGCCCCTTCTTTATGTAATGGCGCTGTTGTAGGCTTTCTCATAGGGATGGGGTGCCAGTCGCCGCATAGCGACCGTGATCCAGTCGGTGGCAAAGGCTATCGGCACTCCAGATGGATCCGGGCACTCGTCGACGATGGAGGAACGCTCTCACCGCCGCTGCCGTTACTCCTCGCGAGCAGCCGCCAGGTGACGCCCGATGGTCATGCCACTGAAGCCCAGCCGCTTGGCGATCTCAGCGATGGTCAGGCCCTGCTGGCGGAGGAGGATCGCCTGGGCACGGTTGTCGTCGGTGAAGCGGTGGCTGCGCTCCAGCCCTGCCTGCCCGCGCAGCCGGTAGACCGTCGAGCGGTTGACGCCCGTCTGTCGGACGATCTCCTTGACGGGGACGCCAGCACGGTACAGGTCGACCACCTGTTGGCGCTGCTCGGGTGTGAGAGGCCGGAACTTCGTCTGCTTGATGCGGCCAACCTTGCGCGGCGACCGTGACGGCGTGTCGGGCGCATCACTCTCACCGTTCGGCCGCTCCCCCACGCTAGTGGCCGGTGCGGTGCATCGTCGTTGCAGGGGCTCACCTTCTGGCTCTGCCGCATCTGCCCCGTGAGACGGCATGGACTCGTCCGCATCGTCCACCGCGCCATCCTCTTTTATCTCGAGCGCCGGCGCTGCGCAGCCGACTACTACAGGGATCAGCCAGTGCAGCCTGCACGTATCGGATTCCTAATTCCACTCAACAAGCAGACGTGCAAGACTTTCATTCCAGCTAGTCTTGCCGCTCTCGCGGACGATAACATCATTTGCGTTGGCAAACTTCGTCCACCACGGTGGTAGCGGCGCACTTATGTGCGCTATTGCTGTTGACATTGTGACCCTCAACTACATTGGAGATGTCCGCCGTTCCGCCATTCATCCTTTTCTCGAGCACTTAAAGGTATACTAGCTAAATCGAAGATATGCCGGCGCCAGGCCGACCACATTCTACCTGTCACGATATCGTGGTTTACACCCGCGCACCAACATGCTTAAATAGAAGTATGACTGAAAAAGACTTCCAACGCATACAAGAACTACTAACCACTAACTTCAACGCCATGGAAGAGCGTAACGCTGAGCGCTTCGACAAGATAGACAAGCGCCTAGACGGTATGGAGAGACGGCTCGATAAGCTGGAACATGAGATAAAGGACGTGCGCAGCAGAATGGAGGAAGGTTTCGACGCTATCGGTGCTCAGTTTAATGAGATTGACAACCGATTCGCACAACTGGACGAGAAGATCGATCGCAACCATCAGGAAGTGACCAAGCGGATCGACGCACTCAGTAAAGACATCGAAACCCAGCATGAAGACGCTCTCCAGGCTCAAGGTGCACTCAAGCTACTCACCACCCAGCACGAACAGCTTGCGGGCCGGGTGGCGATTATCGAGAGCCGATTACAGGCGGCGTAGCAACATCATTGTTTTCACAGAGCGATTCTGCGCCCCAATGAGTTGACTGAAATTAACGAGCACACAGCTCCTGCGCGCTTTCGCTCCGACCAGGCAGCATACTGCCAGAGACGATACGCCCAGACCGATAAACAGCTTGAAGGCCCGCACGTCTAGCCGCTGTTACCAAACCGCAACGGTGCAGCCCCACTCACCACCCTCACGACAAGCTATCGTGAAAGCGCCCCGATCGGGCGCGATGCCGCAATGGCTGCGACAGGCACACCATGAGGAACCCATCATGTATTTCAAATCCCTAACCATCACCAACTTCAAGTCTTTCGAGGGCGAGCAACAGATCACCTTCTCCAAAGGGATCAACTATATCGTTGGCGATAATAACTGCGGAAAGTCTACAATAGTTCACGCACTGCGCTACCTCATTGAGAACGTCGGTGAGCAGTCAAGTTTACAGAACAAGTCGACCATTGAAGACTTGTCGGTGGAAGCAATTTTTGCTGGCCAAGAATTAATCGACATTGTTCGTTCAGAAAAGTACAAGAAACTCGCAAAGTACTTAAATAACGACCAAGAAGAGCCCTACTTTAGAGTACGTCGATCACCAAAAGTAGAGGCAATAATACAGGGCAGCAAAACAAAAACACTTGACGGAAAGAAGATTACTTTCTGGAATCCTGAGACGCAAAAGTTCGAGAATCCGACCGGTATCGACGCGCTATTCAGGTCATTAGTCGACCTCGTGCCGGTGCTTGCCGACACCACTACTTCTGATATCGTCGATTTCGGTACTACCAAAACCCTTGGGAAGCTCATCGCTGCAATCTCACAAAAATTCCAAGACACCAAGAGGTGGAAGGAATTCCAGAAAGCCCATGCAGAGGCATTCTCAGATGGCGAGGACTCTCTCTCATCGCTGACCGCCGGCACGACCAGCGAGATTCAAGAACTTGTACAGAAGCAATACGGTCCTGCCGAAGTTCGGCTCGACTTCGCCCTTCCTGATGCTACGACCTTCATCAAGGGTGGCCAGCTACTCGTCACGGACGGCAACTATGAAACTCCGCTGTGCGACAAAGGTACCGGGATGCAGCGTGCCGTCACGTTGGCGCTGATTCAGGTATACTCGAATATGCAGCACAAAACGAAAGAGCATGCACCCCTTACACTTCTCCTGGACGAGCCCGAAACATGGCTTCACCCTCGTGCGCAGATTCAGCTCGGAGAAGCACTGGCAAGAATCTCTGAGGACGAGCAGCTGTTCCTCATTACGCACTCGCCGTACATGCTGCGCTCATACCGCCCAGCACAGCACAAACTGCTCATCCTTTCGCGCGAAGATAACGTGCCATCGATTCGGTACTCGGACGAGCTTGGACTCGTTGCCAACCAAGAGCCTTCTCTAGGTGAGATCACCTACTTTGCATTTGGAATTTCTTCGCCTGAATTCCATGATGAGTTGTGGGGTGAGATACACTGCCGTATCGACCCAGACAGCGAGTCTGAGCTAAATAGAACATTAAATGAAAAGTACGGAATCGACAACAAACATACATGGATTAGGGAAGGAAAGAAGGGCTTAAAGTATGAGTCGGCAACACTGCCGTACTACATTAGAAACTCAAGCCACCATCCAGAGAATAAGCACAACAAGCCATACACCGACGACGACTTGGCAAAGTCGACCGAGAGCCTCATCGCAGTACTGAAGGCGCTACAGGGCACGCAAGTTAGCAACCCGTAAAAAAGGCTCAGCCACTCACATCAAACACCGTTGCCTACCAGAAGGCTGTCGGTCGCGCACCTGTGGAACGTGACGGGGATTTTCCGCACGTTCCACAGGTGGCATGTCTGCGCCATCAGTTCGCAACGGTTCGCATCCGTGTTGATACTGAAGAAGCTGGGCACCATGTTCTCGACGCACAGCCACCACTCAGCTGGCCGCACGACAGAACATCACGGATGTCGCGGCTGAGCGGCACAACGCCGCTGACAGAACATATTAACTGCTCAATATGTTGCGTAAGCTCACTACACGCAGAAGCCCGGCCTGCTGACCTCACCAGCTTGCAACACAATCCCACTCTGAGAGTTAGGCACGATATTCATCTGCGTGTCACTGGCGCCCTTCACTACCCTCCGCTGCCGCTGCTCACCGATGGTTCCGCTCCTACCTCTTGGCATCAAATAGCACTATGTATTCCAGACGAGTTGCATCACTCTAGATTGCTGGCACGGTGATTCAAGATTGCCGACGCAGCATCTCGCGCGCCCACATCTATGATTGTGAAGTATGAGTATACGGTTGAAATTGAAGTTAGCGCTAGTACTACGGCGATATATTGTAGGTTGAAGATGCCACCAGAAACGATCCATACGCCGACCAACGAGAATGCACCTATAATAGCAAAGGCGCCTCTGAGCCTGAGATCTTGACGTGCCTTGATCGACGCAGAGATTGCGAGCATCCTTTCTGATTCAACACTAATCTCTGGATACCCGTAGTCTTTGAGTATTTTGTTTGTCTTGCGGATTATGCGTTGGATGTCCAGACTTGACATATTCCCACTGTACGGCAATTAACAACGATAGATGCTGTATTTTGTGCGTGACTCACATCTCATATAACAAGGACAAGATAGTTCACTGTTCTACATGTGAAGACGGTGCTCACGACTCTCAGAATCATCACAGAACGAAATTCTGACGCACGATATTCGGGAATATGACGTCATCGTGCGCTCGACGAAATGGTAACCGCACGTCAAGTCTCAGATCAATCCAGATACGATCGCATGCGGCGAAGATCTGCGGATGCTGCATCCATCGCTTCTATTGCGTAACGAAGGGTGACAGCTACTTCTACATGCAGGTCAAGGAAGACACGCGCACCGGCCACAAGGACTTCATGTCAGTTTTTGATAGGAAACCGCGCTAAAGCTCACCAAATAAAAATCTCCCGCTGTGTGGCTTAGAAACCACCCGCCGGAGATCCTGGTGACACGGTGTTGGCCTGTGTCTACCTACGATAATATGCTTTTCTTCGGCTATGTCAATAGTAGTTTTCAGGATTCACATCAAATATTGATCACCGCTGGCAGGGTACGCAGACGGATCTTGTGGTGTATTCGTGCTCGTGCCGACTTCACCTTCTACGAGCATCAGAACTGCTAGCAACGCTAAAGTACTTGCCGGGCCCAACCTGCGGCGGCAACGAGAGAAGACAAGTAGTGGCGTACTGACTCTGTCTGTCTCCACTCCCCTAGCCATCAGTCAAGCCTGTGCCGCTACCAGATGCTTGCTCACCGTATCCCGCCCGAAGCCGAGCTCCAGGCCAATCTCGATGTAGGTACGGCCCTGGGCGTGGAGCTGCCGGGCACGCTGGAGATCGTCGTTGGTGAAGCGTCGCTTGCGGCGAGGTGGTTGCGTGGCCTGGCGGCAGACGGCCTTCACCGTGGAAGTGGATGTGCCGACCTGCCGAGCGATCGCTCGGGCGGACATGCCGGTGGGCTCCAGATCGAGTATCTGCTGCTTCTTCGCTGCGCTGATCGGACGGCAGGCCGTCTTGCGGATGCTGCGGGCTGCAGTGGTCTCGCTTGCTTCCGACGTAGGCGCTACGCTAGTCGTGCTCGATTCCGGAGCCACCTCACCCGCGATGAGGCGCTCACGGAAGGCGAGCAGGGGTAGCCAGTTGTTCGGATTGATGCTGCCCAGGTGTACCAAGGACGTTGCGATCACAGGGTTTCATCCAGCCGCAGCGCCCACAGGAACCGTCCAGAGCGCCATCTCGCCGCGTTTAAGCCTCGCTTTGCGGTGCGAGCTCCTGGAGGGCATTTCGCACGTCGGGAGCCATCTGGGAGCGCTCGATGTAGTGGCGCATGGCGATGCCGGGATCGTTGCCGAGCACGCCTGATGCCGTCTCCGGGTCTCCCACGAGGGTAGCTACGGTCCTGCGGAACGTGTGGGGGGTGACCCATTCCAGGCCGGTGCCGGCGAGCGCGAGCTTGAGCGTCTTCCTGACTGTTGCCGGGTCGCGGACGGTGCCCTTTGATGAGGGGAAGACAAGGTCGCTGTTGGGGCCGGTCACGGAGCGGCGCAGCAGTACCGCCAGCCCGAAGTCGGGTAGGAGGAGCGTGCGCCGGGATGATGATGTCTTGGGGTGGTCCTGCCTGAATGCTCGGCGTGGTTTCTCGGCGGTGAGGGACACGGTTCCGCAGATGGTCAGTGTGCCGGCGTCGAGGTCGACGTCTTCCCACCGTAGGGCGAGGACCTCGCCGATGCGTGCGCCGGTGGCGATGAGGCTGTGACCGCAGAGCTACACTCTGCGGTTCCTTGTTCCCCACCGATTCCTCAGCGGGAAGCAGGCGCGGGAACACGTCGCCCTGAACCGCAGCGAGGGGCCTCCCAGTGATAGGTGGGAGACCCCTCGACGGATCAGAACCGGTGCTCAGATTTTGTAGTCGCCCGTCTCGCCGACGGTGTGGACACGGATCGAGTTGGTCGAGCCGGGCGTGCCCGGAGGCATTC
>ERZ773005.1015-NODE-1015-length-16474-cov-16.783056_pt1 | contig 16474 bp, 12 predicted proteins | sample MGYA00580666_ERZ773005 | MGnify/ENA primary metagenome ERZ773005 (study PRJEB29015, sample SAMEA2737999) | human oral metagenome | biome: human oral; feature: human-associated habitat; material: dental | place: China | collected 2061 ...
AATTTGTATTATTCTATTCAATCTAAGTCCAATTGCAATGGCTGCGGACTATGCGAATCTTGTCGGGCTTCAATTATACCTTCTATTCCCCTGCCCCTCCTAGATATGGAAGCTCATTTGATTATTCTATGGCTGTAAGATACGACCTTTTTGGAAGTGCCTTGCAGGCAAAGCTGAGAACAAGAGTTAATCAGCATATAAGGGTAGAGTATCTGGATGAGCTGGGCACTCCTCTAAAAAGAGCCGTAAATCTTAAAGGAATCACCGGCACCTACTATAGAATTAATAAAGAGGATATCCCCAATTACAGCTTAGCAAATATAGAGAAGGATACCGGAGATATAAATAAGCCGATAATCAGGTTTATATACAGAAGGAATCCGGTTGTACAGGTTTCAAGTAAATCAGCAGCAAATACTATAAGCACTCATAGCCGAAGACCGACAAGAGAGGTAAGCAGGCGTACAGCAAATAGAAGTGCATCAGTTAGAAGACCTGTAAGCCGCACGCAAGATAACGCCCGGAGGAAATCCGTAAAAGCCAAGAAGGACCCCTTCCTTGAGAACACAGGGATGAATGCGGATGAAAAGAAAATATTTATAGAATATCTGAAAGCGGTAGAGAAGAATGCCAGGAAAAAGTATGGAAATAATAGGGGTAAGATAAATCACGAGATTGCAAATGCTTTAATATATCCAGTATATGAGGGAGATATACTACAATCAAATGCAAATAAATTGAAAAAACCGAAAGTGTCCGAAGTTATGTATGATAATGTCGATAATCTTTTAAATGCTGCATACAAAAAGAATAACTACTTAGTGGATATTTCTCATATGGCATGTCCGTTAGGTTCCTATGAAAGTAGCAATGTTAGAAAAGAATTTGTCAAGTTTTTTACGGGGATGCCATATTTAGTAACAAGAAAGGATAAATTCTTTTACCTAAACTCTTATACAGGCGATTTTTGGACGCATATGGGTAAAAAGGATCTAAGATCCGACAAGGATGCAATCATCTTGAAGTATCACCCAAAGTATAAAGGCAAGTTGTACAGCAGAAGCATTATAGATTATTACAACCAGGAAAATCTATCTGAGAAAAGGAGAAGCTTTTTGAAGAAGTATTAAAAATACAGGCAGGTCCCGGGGGAACGGCGAAAGAGCAATTATTTTTAAATAATTTTTTTGCTACAGCCTCCATAGGCGGTCTCGGATTGCTACTGTACTTTGGAATTATTAAAATAGACAAAGCAACGATAAAGAGAGTATTTTCCGCATATTTAAACAAGGATAAAATACTTAGAAAGGTTGGATGGATATACACAAAAAAGGCAGCATATCCGGCTTGTGCAGAGACGTCGAAAGGGCTTAGAAAGAAATTTAAATACAAATTTAAAAAAACAGCCACTAAAGCCTTGCGTCCTGTGAAAAGAATCGTAAAAGGAGCATTCAGAAAAATAAGACATGCGGCTAAGGTGGTACGAAAGACAGTTGTAAAGACAGTAAGAAAGATAAAAAAATATACTTCAAGAGTCATAAAGAAGCGTATATCTAAGGTAAAGAAGAAGCTAAAAAGGCTATTTAAGAGGAAGTAAAAGCAACATGAGAAAATATATAACAGCATCCTTTAGTATAGTATTTATAATCGCAGGACTGATCTTCCTATACCACAGCTGGTACATCGACTATAACCTTAGGAAGTACTCCGTTTATTATGCAAACAATATGGAACATAAAGAAGGGACGCATCCTGAACTTGCTATGGCGATGGAGAATATGGGAACAATCTATAGGCCGAACAAAAAAATATACGATACAGAGATAAGGCGGGATATACCGTATATAATAAGTCTACAAATTCTGAAAGTGTTATCTTACAGTGCAGTTTAAAAGAACAAAAGTATCGCTACATTTATTCTAGATTATCATTTCAATGAAGTATTTAATCTAACCCTTGCCTATGACGGATCAACAGGTTTAGAGGAAATAGACATCAACACCATAGACCAAGAAGCCCTTTACAAAGATATCTATAAGAACTTCGGGTTCCTCGTAGAAGCCAACGTCAATCGCAAACCGCTAATCAACATGCAAAAGCGATTTAACGAGAAGTACTACAAACGATTCAACTGACAGTGAGAGGGGGTAAATATCAATGAATCAGAGAGATAGATTTATTATGATTACAATTTTCAATGCTTATTACTAATACTGCTTTTAATTAAGTATGAATCACAATTTTACGCTATAAATTTTTTCCCTATCGCTACCATAGGTGTTTGTTTATGGGGAATTCTCGAGAAAAAAATAGTTTGTCAAAATATCCGGGCTATAGGACAAAAAGGGTGGGGACAAGACAAAATGTAAGGGAGCACAGATGATCTCACCGGTACATTTTGTCCGGCCTATAGCTTCTTCCAAAAATATACAGACGCGGCAACCATTGAAATTTCAACGACTGCCGTGATTTCTACCGACTCTTTTTGTCTTATTACTCCAAATTTTCAACGACCACAGCGAATTTATCAACTACTTTTGTCCTGTCGCCCCTCTTTGCCCTATCGATCAGCAAGAACAATCAACTTTTGCGAAACTGCCTGCCGCCATCCTATAAGCTCCGACAGCTGAGGTCCTGTCGAGTCTCGGCACGGAAGGCGGTAGAGGAAACAGATTTGCAAGAAACTAAATTGCTCTTGTGTACTCCTTGAGCCAAGCGAGCTCTGCCTCATTCATGTAAGGAGCAAGCTTCTCGTAGCACTCTCTGTGGTAGCTGTTGAGCCACTCCTTCTCCGCCCTGTTGAGCTCCTCCGGATCGATACCGTCGAGGTCGATCGGTACGAAGTTGAGGGTCTCGAAGTGCATGAACTGTCCGTACTTGTTCTTCTCACCCTCTACTGTGAGCAGATTATTCTCGATACGGATTCCGAACTCGCCCTCTTCGTAGATTCCCGGTTCGTCGGTAACCACCATGCCCGCCTCAAACCGGTGGTGCTCATTCTTGGATGGCACGATGTACCAGCGAAATCCTGTTGGCGGCTCGTGAATACTGCCGAGGTAACCGAAGCCGTGTCCTGTACCGCACTGGAAGTCCAGGTTCATCTCCCAGATCGGCTGTCTGGCGAGGACATCGAGCGACCAGCCGTGGTTACCGTACAGGAAGTTGGCAGCTGACAGGTGTTGCATCGATCTGTATACTGCTGTGTAATATCTCTTCATCTGCTTGCTGATGGATCCGAGGATTGTGGTTCTGGTGATATCTGTCGAGCCCTCAAGATATCCGCCGCCAGTATCGCTGAGAAGCATCTGTCCGCCTTCGAGCACAACGTCTGACTCCGGTGTAGGCGAATAGTGCATCATCGCTGCGTGTGCGCCGAATGCATGAAGCGGCTCAAATGAATCTCTTATGTAGCCATCCTGTTCGCTGCGGAGTTCTGTCAGCTTCTCGGAAGCGCTGAGCTCTGTAATCTTCATCTTGTCGTAGTTGGTCTTAACCCAGTAAATGAACTTTGTGAGAGCCACGCTGTCCTTGAGCTCTGCGTTTTTGATGTTCTTGATCTCGACATCGTTCTTGATAGCCTTCATGAGAATTGTAGGGTTAGCACCCTCTACAACCTTGCATGGAAGGTTCCTGTACAGAGCGTAGTTCATCTTCATAGGGTCGATAAGCGCAACCGAGCTTGCGTCGATCTTCTTGGCATCCTCGTAGATCTCGTTGTACGGATGAACATTTACATTGTTCCCTGCCAGCATCTTGCGGAGCTCACCGTTGAGCTTCTTCTCATCCACATAGAGGTCTGCGCTGTCCTCTCTTACGATTACATACGAGAGAACCAGCGGAAAGAAATCGATGTCGTTGCCGCGCATATTCAGTAGCCAAGCTACATCATCCAGAGATGCGATTAGATGAACATTAGCACCTGCCTTCTTCATCTCCTCGCGAACTCTATTAAGCTTGCCGGCAGTGCTCTCACCGCTGTACTTCTCCTCGAGATACCAAGCCGACTCCTCGGAAAGCCCCGGCCTGTCCTTCTAAATTTCTGAAATTAGCGCCTGCTCATAGTCGATCTCGACAGCCTTGCCTCTAAGAGCCTCTTCATAGGCCTGTCCGTCCCCCATGGACAGAACTCTTCCGTCAAAGGCGACCTTACCGCCGTCCGGCACCTGCTGAGCAACCCATTCAACGGTTCCGGGTGTGTCATCGACGAACATCTTCATCAGCTCGACGCCGCTGCCGGCACACTCTGTCATAACCTGTGTAAAGTATCTGCCATCAGTCCACAGTCCTGCCCGATCCCCGGTGACTGCAACTGTTGCGTATGAGCCTGTAAATCCGGTTACGAAACGGATAGCCTTGAAGTGCTCTCCGACATACTCGCTCTGATGAAAGTCGGCCATAGGGATAACGTATGCATCGATTCCTCTCTCAGCCATAATCTGTCTCAGCTGAGCAATTCTCTCTGCTGCTTGTGTCATGATATCCTCCCAAACACGATGCGTGCCTAAAATTAATAATATCGGTTGTGAGTATTATAGCACTCCCGTGTGTCAAATAAACGATAGTCGACGCGCTCTTAATTCGAGCAAACTACATATTCTGTGTATTAACAGGGTGTTCCTAATGTCTCATGGAGGAGATCATCATAATGCACTTCACAGACGATTCTATGTACCCCTAAAGTGCTACTAATATCTCACCGGGAGAGAAATCATCATAATGTACTTCATAGATGTACCCTCAGGGATAGCCTGTCTCGGTTTTCATAGATCAGTTGACAATGTCTATTGATAATATCTCGCATATGATAGATAATTTATATATGGTATTAGATATAATTATTGTGGTTATCTTCTTAATATGTGCACTGCGCGGCAAATCGCAGGGCTTCCTCGACTCGCTTGTCAGGCTTGCGGCCATCTCCGGCGGAGTCATCATCGGCATCCTGAACACAGATCGTCTCAGGTCGCTGCTCTTTGCGTTGCCTATTGACGACATCATGAAGCTCAAGCTCACCAAGAAGTTCAACGGGCAGGATATCGATTTGCTCAAATTCATCCCGAAAGTGCTGCGCACCAAGTTTGAAGACTTCGGTATCGACGGCATAACCACGACTGTTAATCGTTTTACAAACCTATCTATCACGATTATCTCGTTTTCGATTATAGTCGGGTTGGTGTGGTTTATCTCTGTTCTGCTCCGACGCAGGATATTGAGTGGCAGGAAGCACAAGAATCTGCTTGGAACTGTCGACTCAAGTGTGGGGCTGTTGTTCGGGGCTATCAAGGGCGCGATTCTCATATTTCTGCTATTGGCACTCATGTTCCCGCTTGCAACGCTGTTCACCCCGGAACAGATCCATGCTCTCAACGAACAGCTCAACAACTCTTATATCGCCGGCTATCTCTACGATGTAAATCCGCTTATCTACTTCATGCATAAGCTATATATTTAACAAATCACTATGCAAAAGCATGACACAAAATAAACTATTGCTGTCATGCTTTTGTTCATTGATTGTGGTGTTTTGCTATGCTATATTTTGAGTGTATTCGATGCATTTAATCAAAACGCATTTTTTCACTTACACCCAAGGAGGTACTCTTGATGGATAAGAAAACACCCCTCTATGACACACACGTCAAATACGGTGGCAAGATTGTATCGTTCGGAGGCTTTGCGCTCCCTGTGCAGTATGAATCCGGTATCAAACAGGAGCACATGGCTGTTCGTACAGCATGCGGCCTGTTCGACGTGTCCCACATGGGCGAGATTATCGTCAGCGGTCCTAAGGCTGTCGATTTTCTCAACTATATTCTGACTAACGATTTCACAGATCTCAAGGTTGATCAGGCTAGATACAGCCCTATGTGCAACGAGCACGGCGGTACAGTCGATGACTTAATCGTATATAAGCGTGGCGAGAACGATTATTTTGTAGTCGTAAACGCCGGAAACAGAGACTCGGATTTCGCCTGGATGGTCGACCACAGGATTGACGGAGTCGAGCTGGTCAACGCATCCGAAGACTGGGGACAGCTGGCGCTGCAGGGACCAAAGGCCGAGGCGATATTGGCTAAGGTTGCAGATCCGACGCTCATCCCTGCCGGATATTACACGGCTAACTTCGACGCGGAGATCAAAGGCATCCCATGCATTTTATCAAGAACCGGTTACACCGGTGAGGACGGCTTCGAGATATACATGGCAGCGGATAAGGCTGCAGATATCTGGGAGATACTAATTGAGGCCGGCAAAGACGACGGGCTGCTCCCATGCGGACTCGGAGCTCGCGATACACTGCGCATGGAGGCTGCTATGCCGCTCTACGGGCACGACATGAATGAGGATATCTCTCCTAAGGTTGCCGGATTGGGCTTCGCTATCAAGATGGACAAGCCGGACTTCATCGGTAAGGCCGCTATTGAAGCAGCTACGCCACTCAAGGTGAGAAGAGTCGGCATCAAGGTGACCGGTCGCGGCATCATCAGAGAAGAGTGCGATGTATACAGGGACGGCGAGAAGATCGGATACATCACATCCGGTACGTTCCTTCCTTACCTCGGCGGCTCATACGGGATGGCTATCGTGAATTCCGACAAGCGCGAGATCGGAGCAGCAGTTCAGGTAGACGTTCGTAGTCGCATGGTTGATGCGGAGATGGTAAAGCTTCCTTTCTATAAGAGGGAAAAATAATCGCATAGGGAGACACACTTCCGACGCGTCGGTACAGATCGAGAACCGAACCCGAATTTACAGGAACGAAGCTGTAATTGCAAAAACGGAGTCGTATTTGGTTGTATTTGCGAAAGGACAGCCATCTGTACATATCAAAATAAACACTTTATAGATAAACAACATATACAAAGGAGATTAAAAATGGCAGATTTAAAGTATTCAAAATCCCATGAGTGGGTTATGGAAGAAGGAGACCTATGTGTTATCGGTATTTCCGATTATGCTCAGCACAGCCTCGGAGATATAGTGTTCATCAATCTTCCTGAGGTCGATGACGAGGTTACAGTCGGCGATGCATTTGGCGACATCGAGTCGGTAAAGGCCGTTTCCGATGTGCTGTCCCCGGTTACCGGAATCGTAGCTGAGATCAACGAGGAGCTTTTTGACGCACCTGAATCGATCAACGAGGATCCATACGGTGCTTGGCTCATCAAGGTTAAGGACGTAACCGAGACAGAGGAGCTTCTCTCCTCCGACGAATACGACGAGTTCGTAGAGTCAGAAGAGGCATAAAGCGTAGGCTTTCACCCTTTCACATAAGGAGGTTCAATTTGGGTACCTTTATTCCTAACACAAAAGACGAGCAGCTCCGCATGCTGTCTGACATCGGCTACAAGGATTGGGACGACCTGTTCAAGGACATTCCTGCCGACGCCAGAATCAAGGGCGAGCTGAACATACCTGCCGGCAAATCCGAGCTTGAGACGGCTCGACTCATGGAACAGATGGCTGGCAAAAACGTAGTGTACGATACTATTTTCCGCGGTGCCGGTGCTTACAACCACTATATTCCTGCCGCAGTCAACGCTGTAGTCAGCAAGGAGGAATTCATCACCGCATATACTCCTTACCAGGCTGAAATCAGCCAGGGCATACTTCAGTCCATATTCGAGTATCAGACGATGATATGCGAGCTGACCGGCATGGATGTGTCAAATGCTTCGCTGTATGACGGGGCTTCCGCAGCTGCCGAAGCATGCGCTATGACCAAGGACCGCAAGCGCAGCACCATCTACGTGTCAGATACTGTGGACAAGAGAGTTCTCGAGGTCATCAAGACATACTCATTTGGAAGAGAGACCGGTGTTAAGGTTGTACCTGCCTGCAAGGAAGGGGGAGCTACCGACACCGACGCTCTGAAAGCCGCACTAGCAGAAGACAAAGCGGCTGCGTGCTTCCTGATGCAGTACCCTAACTACTACGGCATAGTTGAAGATGCTGACGTGATCGCTGAAATCGTTCATGAAGCCGGCGCTCAGCTCATCATGAGCGTTAATCCAATCGCGCTGGGAGTGCTCAAGACTCCCGGTGAAATCGGCGCAGACGTAGTTTGCGGCGAGGGACAGCCTCTCGGGCTTGGTCTGGCTTACGGCGGGCCGTACCTGGGAATACTCGCTACAACTGCCAAGAACACACGCAAGATTGTGGGCCGACTCGTCGGCGAGACAGTTGATTCCCGAGGCGAACGTGGATTTGTGCTGACTCTCCAGGCTAGAGAACAGCACATCCGCAGAGAGAAGGCCAGCAGCAACGTTTGCTCCAACCAGGCTCTCTGTGCGCTCAAGGCCGGCGTGTACATGACCGCAGTCGGACCTGCCGGCATCAAACAGGTTGCGACGCTATGCTCATCCAAGGCGCATTATCTGGCAGCAGGTCTCACCGGTGCAGGCCTTGCGCTCAAGTATGACAGGCCATTCTTCCACGAATTCGTGACAGTTTGTGCTGACGCAGATGCTGTTCTAAAAGCTCTCTCTGACAAGGGTATACTCGGCGGACTGAAGCTCTCGGATACCGAGATACTCTGGTGCGCTACCGAGCTCAACACCAAAGAGCAGATGGATGAAGTTATCGAAATCGTCAAGGGGGTGAGCAGATAATGAAACTTATATTTGAAAGAAGTGTTCCCGGCAGAGGTCAGGACATATTCCCTGCCTGCGATGTAGATATCTCTCTGCCTGACGTACCTATGAGAGACAGTGCGCCACATCTCCCTGAGGTGTCTGAGAGCGAGATGGGGCGCCACTACACGGCTCTTGCCAAGGAGGCTCACGGAGTTAACGACGGATTCTATCCGCTCGGCTCCTGCACTATGAAGCACAACCCGAAGCTTGACGATGCGGTGGCTTCGCTCAAGGGTTTTATAGACATTCACCCTCTACAGCCTGTAGACACAGTCAAGGGTTGCACCGAGGTCATGGATACGCTTGAATCATACCTGTGCGAGATCACCGGTATGGATCACATGACATTCCAGCCGGCAGCCGGTTCGCAAGGCGAATTTACAGGACTGCTCCTCATCAAGGCATACCTGCATGACAAGGGACTGTTCGACAAGAATGAAATCCTGATTCCTGACTCAGCTCATGGGACCAACCCTGCCAGTGCTGCGATGGCAGGCTTCAAGGTTGTTGTTGTCAAGTCCGATGACCACGGCAGCATTGATATGGATGACTTCAGGTCTAAGATCGGCGACAAGACCGCAGGTCTGATGCTCACCAATCCTAACACTGTCGGAGTATTCGACGAAAATATATTTGAGATCACCAGACTCGTCCACGAGGCCGGCGGTCTCTGCTACTACGACGGCGCTAACCTCAACGCTGTAATCGGACTTGTGCGCCCGGGAGACATCGGGTTTGACGTAATCCACCTCAACCTGCACAAGACCTTCTCGACTCCTCACGGCGGTGGCGGACCGGGAAGCGGTCCATGCGGATGCAAGGATTTCCTCGGCCAGTTCCTGCCGGGACTCACAGTCAAGGATGGCAAATACGTTCGCGCCGAGAAGAGCATCGGAAACGTTACCGGCTTCTACGGCAACTTCCTGATCAGCCTGCGAGCGCTCGTATACCTGACATACATCGGTGGCGACGGCGTGCCTGAGCTGGCCCGCAACGCTGTGCTCAACGCCAACTACATGATGGAGAAGCTCAAGGATCTGTATCCGATGGCTTACGACCGCACCTGTATGCACGAGTTTGTAATGAGCCTCGAGAAATTCCACAAGGAGAACAATGTATCCGCACTTGACGTGGCAAAGGCACTCCTCGACTTCGGAATTCACCCACCTACGATGTACTTCCCACTCATCGTAAGCGAGGCTCTCATGGTTGAGCCTACCGAAACGGAGTCGCGTGAGACCCTCGACGAGGCGATTGCGGCATTTAGACAGATCTACGATTCGATCATCAGCTCGCCTGAGTCGGTATCGGCATCACCTGTCACAACCCCTATCCGCAGATTAGACGAGGTTAAAGCAGCTAGAGAGCCGGTTCTAAAGTTCGAATTCAAATAAATTCAAACAGCTTCGCGCCTTTGCACGTTCACGCAGGGCGTGAGAAAAGAGACATAAGCCCTGACAGATCTTAGAGTACGCGTAAGTGCGACTGTCTGTCCGGGCTTGATTTAACTTAACACTATAGCAAGGAGCTACATCTACATGAATCTAAGATATACCGAAACAGATTGCACCAACCCGTTTATCAATCTCGCGACCGAGGAATACATGACCTTCCGTGCGACGGAGGGCGAGGTCACCATGTACCTGTGGCAGAACGCCAACACGGTCGTTATCGGCAAGAACCAGAACCCTTGGCGCGAGTGCAGAGTCGAATCGATGAAGGCAGGCGGCTGCAAGCTCGCCAGACGGATCTCCGGCGGCGGCGCAGTCTATCACGACCTCGGCAACCTGAATTTCACATTTATCGCCAGGGAGGACGAATACAACATACCTAAGCAGACAGAGGTCATACTCGAGGCTGTTCGCATCCTGGGTATAAATGCTGAAAAAACAGGTCGCAACGACCTCACTATCGACGGAATGAAGTTCTCCGGACACGCATACTACCGTAGCCACGGCTACTGCTACCATCACGGCACGATTATGTTTGACGTGGATCCGGCACCGCTGGGAGAATATCTCAACGTGTCTGCTGCCAAGCTCAAATCCAAGGGCGTAAAGTCAGTACGCTCCAGAGTTACCAACCTGATCGATCACAAGCCGGATATAACGCTCAAAGAGCTTAAGGATGCACTCTATGAGGCATTTGCCAAGGTGTATGCCGGCACTCCGGAGCGATTCGATACCCCGTCTCCTGACTCGAATACGGAGCTCAAGGCTCTAGTGGATAAATACTCCTCCGAGGACTGGAGGTATGGGCGCAAAATTCCGTTTACTACATCTATTACCGAGAGACTCGATTGGGGAGGAATTGACATTGAGCTGCAGGTCGAAGGCGGGTTTATCAAGGATTGCGGTCTGTATTCAGACTCGCTTGAAACTGCGGTTTTTGATGAGCTGAGAGACAAGCTGCTCGGCTGCAAATACAACAAGGCAGCGATGTCCACGCTCGTGGAGGGCATGCTGCCTTATGCACCCGCATCTAAAGAATATCAGATCTGCAGCGATATTACTGACCTGATTGCTGACGGAATTATGTAGTCCGTAATTGCGAACCTGAGTGTGGCGAATCGATTGCTGCAAGCATCGGTTACTGATGCTGATCGGTAAACGTGAAGCCGAGCGCGGCTCATAATCGCCCGCGCACGGTATATCTGCTGATAAATATGAATATGAAAAGAGGAAGACATGACTGAATACAATTATGATCTGGTTGTCATCGGAGCCGGCCCCGGTGGATACGAGGCCGCCTTTGAAGCTGTTAAGTACGGTATGAAGGTCGCTGTAATTGAGAAGGATAAGGTCGGCGGCACCTGCCTCAACAGAGGCTGTATGCCTACCAAAACCATCATGCGCTCGTCCGAGCTTGCGAAGGAAGAGAGAGAGGGCGACCGCATAGGCATTCGCGCGTCTGCCGTTGAGGTAGACCTCGACGCTGTTCGAGCACGCAAGGACGAAGTGCTTGATGTCCTACGCGAGGGCATAGAGTCCGGGCTGGCCAAGGCTAAGATCGATCTCATACATGGCCTCGCGCTGGTCAGGGATGAGCATACTGTATCCTATACAGATGCGAAGACCGGTGAATCAAAGGATGTTTCCTCCAAATTCATCCTTATCGCCACTGGCGGCAGTCCGTTTATCCCGCCTATCAGCGGCGCCGAGCTCGAGGGCGTAATGGACTCGACTGAGCTCCTCGAGCAGGGCGGTACGCCCTTCGATGATTTTGTAATCATCGGCGGCGGCGTTATCGGCGTTGAATTTGCCAATGTATATCATGGCTTCGGTTCTCATGTGACTATTGTAGAAGCCATGGACCGCTTGATCCCTACTGTTGATAAGGAATTGGCCCGCAGTCTGAAGATGAGCCTGCAAAAGGATGGAGTTGAGGTTCTGACCAAATGCCCTGTTGTCAGGATTGAGCAGGCGAAAGGAAGACTTGCGGTTGTCTACACTGATAAGGATGAAGAAAAATCGGTGCCTGCAGATGCTGTTCTGATGGCTGTAGGCAGGCGTTCAGATGTACCCGGCCTGCTGTCTGACGAGCTGCAGCATCTTGCAGGCGAGCGCGGCCGACTCGCCGTAGATGAGCACTATCGGTCGGCGAGCCCGAGCATATATGGCATCGGAGACGCAATCGGCGGCATCGAGCTGGCTCACACAGCGACGGCCGAGGGTCGCAATGCCGTCGCCCACATGAACGGAGCAGAGCCGCCAATCCGCATGGACACAGTCCCAACCTGCATCTACTCGATGCCGGAGATTGCGTCGGTCGGCATCTCCGCGGACGAGGCCAAGTCACAGGGGCTTGCCGTGATAACCAAGAAATACGCTATGGGAGCCAACGGCAAGACCGTCATCGAAGACCTCGGCCGCGGCTACATCAAGCTGATAGCCGATGCCGACAGCCATATATTGCTCGGCGCACAGCTCATGTGCGGCCGCGCTACCGATCTGGTAGGCGAATTGGCGCTGGTAATTTCCAACAAGCTGACACTCGAAGACATATCTTCCACAATCCACCCGCATCCAACCTTTGTGGAAGCGATAGCAGAAGCAGCCAGATAATATCAGCTGCCCAATTATCTCGGAATAAGCTTCAGCAAGTGCGTTAGCTCATACTTCTCCATATTTATACGAGGCAACGACACGAGATAGAGTCGTACAAATAAATACATAAGTTGAAAATCGTTTGCCGTGATATGTGGCAAACGATTTTTTATCATTATGCTAAAACCTCCTCAAAACCATTCTGCGGAACTGCTCTTTACATTACCTTATAGAATATCTACCAAATATATTTAACTGTCCCAACCTTTTTCATTAAATATATATTCCTTTATTCTAAATAGGCTATATAGAGGAATACTCCACTGATGAGTTCTATCAACATAGGTATCGCCTATATTCTTTAACGATGTCTTGAATGCTATCTCCGGTTTAAATCTACTGCAAAATAAATTTAAGCTTTTTGCTTTTGTATTTTCCGCAGATTTTACTTCAATTGGAACTAAAAGTCCTTCATAATCAGTTAGAAAATCAACTTCAGCATCAGCCTTTGTTCTCCAAAAATAGCATTTCATTCCCATTGAAACTAGTTGTGTCATCACATAATTCTCTGTTATTGCACCTTTGAAATGTATGAAATTTGAATCCCCGTCCAATACAGTCCTATAATTAAGATTCGATTTTCTCCGTAGCAAACCCACGTCAGACATATATAATTTAAAATATGTTGCATCTGCCATACCGGAAAGCGGTAGCTGCGGATTGTTCACTAAATGCAAACGATACACTAATCCTGAATTTACCAACCACTGCAGCGAATCCTCAAGATCTTTCGCTCTTGCACCCTTTTTTACATGAGAAAAAACAAATTTATTGTTCTCTTTTGCAATCTGCGTGGGTATAGAATCCCATATTTGTTTCGTTCGATTTGCCTCGGTGTATGAAGCATATTTGCCAAAATCATCGGGATAATCCCTCAAAATTCTATCTTGAATCATTTCTGCTTCTTGATAATTATGTGTTTCGCTCCAAGCACTTACCGCTTCAGGCATTCCTCCAACTATGTAATAGTTTTTCAAGTGTCTCTCTAAAGGAATAGTATATAGAGCAGGAAGTTCCCTTTCCAATGGCATACTGTGCAATCCTTTAATCAAGCTTTCTCCACCATCTGCTGTAACAAATTCGGAAAAGCTCATTGGGAACATCTCTAAACGATCAACCTTACCAACGGGGAAAGAAATCCCCTCGTGCTTTAGTGCAATACCAAGGAGGGAACCTGCTGCAACTAAGTGAAGTTCCGGCATATTTTCACAAAAGTATTTTAAAGACGAAATCGCCCTCGGGCATGCCTGGATTTCATCAAATATCAGCAAAGTTTCTCCGGGCGTTATCTTTCCGCTTGTATTCACGATTTCAAGTTCTCTGATAATTCTCTTTATATCAAAGTCATAGTCAAATACTGATTGTAGTCCGGTATTTCCATCAAAATTGAAATACATGTGTTCTATAAATTCATTTTTTGCAAATTCTTTAATAATATATGTTTTCCCGCATTGCCTCACACCTGTTATTATCAATGGTTTTCTATTTTGTTTTTCTTTCCATTGAACAAGCTCTGCCATAATCTCTCGTTTCATAACACACCTCCGACAAAATTATTATATATTTTATCGACCGAATAATCAATTAATTGCACGTTTTTTCAACCGAATAATTGTTTTACTATATATTTTTTAGACTGAATAATCGCGTTATATTGTTTTTGTCTATGATTCTTTACCAAACCCTTGCCTTCGGCTGTATCCTTCCCGCCACCGGGCGGATTCGAGACTTTCACCCGTTAGAACGTGCACTCGCCGGGCGCACCACCACCTCAAAAGGCGCCCACCGATTGACTCGGTAGGCGCCTTCCTTAGCCCCATACATAGTTACACACCCTGCTTTTCTTTCAACCCATTATTAAGTCTGCTTGTTTACTTATACTATTTATTGCATGTTTGACTATAGATTAGATAAGGCTCTTTACGAAAGCTACAACCTCTCCCATATCAGCCGTCGGCTCGAATCTTGCAACAACGTTTCCATCTCTATCTACAACGAACTTGGTGAAGTTCCACTTGATGTTAGCGTTGTTTCTGAAGTCAGGATCCCCCATTGCCACAAATTCCTCGAACTTCTCCTTATCAGGGAACTCGCCGAAGCCCTCAAAGCCCTTCCGGCTCTTGAGGAAGGTGTACAGCGGAAGTTCATTCTCACCGTTTACATCCGACTTCTTCATCTGAGGGAAGGTTGTGTTGTAATGAAGTGTGCAGAACTCGTGGATCTCCTCATCGGAGCCCGGAGCCTGTCCACCGAACTGATTGCAAGGAATATCAACGATTTCCAGTCCGGAATCGTGAAGCTCCCTGTACATGCTCTCCAGCGGCTCATACTGTGGAGTGAATCCGCAGCCGGTTGCCGTATTAACGATTACCATTACCTTTCCCTTGTTGTCAGCCAGGTTCAGCTCGCTGCCGTCAGGTCTTGCTACTTTGAAATCATAAATGTTAGCCATCTCAAATCCTCCTGTGAATATCTCTTATGTAAATAACAAATTTCAGCTTCTATTTTGAACAATTCAATTTTATCACATCTAATTGCATTGTCAACACCTTTTCTGAAAAAATATTCCCTCGTAGCTTCTTTGCTACAAAGATTTCTTCTGCTGTCAGATTTTCGCATCCTACTCTCTCGCTCTCAATCATACTTAATCTTAATTGTAGCTTCAAAAGCTCGCGTCAAATCCCCGATTTTAATTACGACGGTTCCACTTGCTATTACCGCATTCACTCCGTCGCACTATCCCGCTGGTCCTAAGCCAACCTCCTTCACACAGCATACCGGAGAACAGATAAGTATTTATAATTTCTATATGTTTCAAGCTCTTATATATTGATTCAATACCAGTTGTTCGACCGTCACTGATATAATTTTATCAGTATATTTTAACTTATTTATGGAGGTAAAAAATGGCTGATTATCGTAAAATGTGGGAAGATCTCGGCATGGATGTTGAGAACCACGATGTGCTATGTAGCGTTCTCCCCGGAGCTATTGGAGATGTGTTCCTTTCTCAGGAAAACAGACCTGAAAGCATGGATTACTTCGACATGGTTCTTGCTGATGTTCACGGAATTCGTCCGGCTGAGCTCGTCGAATTCAGGAAGCAGGGCGGCAAGGTATTTGGAACCTTCTGCACATACGTTCCTGATGAAATTATCTTTGCGGGCAACGGAATAGCAACCGGACTCTGCGCCGGCTCGCAGTTCTGGGTTCCCGGTGGAGAGAAGTATTTGCCGGCAAATACATGTCCGCTGATCAAGGCTATGCTCGGCGCGAGATTTGACAGGACATGTCCATTCTACAGGCTTGCTGACATCTACATCGGCGAGAATACATGTGACGGCAAGAAGAAGGCATACGAGATCCTCGGCACGGACGTTCCTATGCATATCATGGATTTGCCACAGATGAAGAGAGACAAGGACATCGCTAAATGGGCTGACGAATGTCATGACCTGCTCGAGATGGTTGAGCGGGAGACAGGCAACAAGATTACTCCTGAGAAGCTCGCTGAGAATATCCGGAAGATCAACGCTAAGCGTGCCGCGCTCAAGAGACTGTACGACCTGCGCAAGAACAAAAACGTTCCTATCAGCGGAACTGACACCCTTCTTATCTCTCAGATTGCTTACTACGACGATCCAGAGAGATTCACAACTATGGTTAACAAGCTATGTGACGAGCTCGAGAAGAGAGTTGCTGACGGCATTTCGGTGTTCCCTGCAGGAACTA
>ERZ773005.1019-NODE-1019-length-16427-cov-6.992060_pt1 | contig 16427 bp, 18 predicted proteins | sample MGYA00580666_ERZ773005 | MGnify/ENA primary metagenome ERZ773005 (study PRJEB29015, sample SAMEA2737999) | human oral metagenome | biome: human oral; feature: human-associated habitat; material: dental | place: China | collected 2061 ...
AGCGTATCCTTGGTAAGGATAAGGTCACCAGTTCAATCCTGGTCATCAGCTCCATATAACGGCGGCATAGCTCAGTTGGCTAGAGCATGCGGTTCATACCCGCAGTGTCCGGAGTTCAAATCTCTGTGCCGCCACCATGAAATGTAAAGCCCCCGCGTCGAAAGGTGCGGGGGCTTTTTGTTCAGGAAAGCTTTTTGCTGCGTTCATCCATTCACGGCATCATGGTGAAGCTGGAGAAACCATGATTGGGCGAGCGCCGCGCGGGGATTTTCGAGGAGCTGGGCGCAGCTCATCATGTGCAGCCGGCCGGACATGTCGTATGTTCGATGGAAGTCACGATAAAAATCTGTCCGTTCAAAATCCTCGGGGCGCATCTCTCTGTGCGCAGGGGCGCCGTCGAAAATGCTGGCAGAGGTTGGAACTTCCTCGACTCGATCCCAGTCAAAGACGTTGTAGTAGCCGCTTTCTTCAGCGAGATTTTTAACTTTTACTTTGCCGTTGACGACAGCAATCTGCTGATAGGAGTCGATATAGGAAAAGTAACCGTAGTCGGATTCGATGTGCGTCCGCGTGCAGATGTTGTACCAGCGTGTGTCGTCTTCTCGGATTGCATGGAGCACGTCCAAATTATTGAGATCGGGACAGCCATAGCCGTTTTCCTCCTCAGGAAGCCGCTGGAGGCGCCCGTCCGCAGCGATTTCGTAGACAGCCATGCCGAGCGCCATGGGAATGTAGTGGAAGGGGCGCGGGATGACGCCCTTATCCTCCGTCGGCACGGCGGCGTGGCGAAAGAGCAGCTCAAGCCGCCCGTTGCCGTCGAGGTCGGTGACGGCAAAACACGTTTGTCCGGGATCCATATTCAGCAGATAGGGCTGCGGCAGTTGTCCCTTGTCCCGGAGGGCGACGAATTCGTCCTTCCAGAGATTCCGGGCATCGGCAATCGCTTGGATCTGTGCCTCCTCAGAAGCGGGCATCGCAGAGATATTGGCTGCTGCGAGTGTAAAAGCGGCAAGCGCCGCCGCGATTTTCATGGCAAGCTTTGAGGAAATATGTTCAGCCGCCACGCGAAGCGGCATGAGCTGCTTCGCGCCCGTTTTCTGCGACATCTTCATCAAGGAGGCGCGCTGTACATATGTCCTCACGCCCTTACAGAAGCCTAGCCAATCGGCCTGCGCCTTTGGCTTGACCTCTTGGGACTTTTTGGTAAGCCTTTGCAGCATCATCTTCATCCTTTCATCTGAATGGACGCCGGCTAGAACTTCACTTCGGGGACGGCATCCGCGCCCTCTTTTGCTTGGAACTGGGGCTTCTTCGTCATGCCCATGAAGCCGGCGAAGAATACGCCGGGGAAGGTCGAGACGCGCACGTTGTATTCGCGCACTGCCTCGTTGTAGTCGCGGCGTGCGACGGCGATGCGGTTTTCCGAGCCGGAAAGCTCGCGCATGAGTTCGAGGTACTGCGTGTTTGCCTTGAGGTCGGGATAAGCCTCGGCGATGGCGAAGAGACGGCCGAGTGCGCTCGTGAGCTCGGCGTTCGCCGCATCCATCTGCTCGACGCCCTGTGCGCCTGCGAGTTTGGTGCGTGCATTGACGACGTCCTCAATGACAGCCTTCTCGTGTACGTCATATCCCTTGACTGTGTTCACGAGGTTCGGGATGAGGTCGCTGCGCCGCTGCATCTGGTTCTCGACCTGTCCGTACGATGCGTCGACGCCGATCTCCGCCTCTTTCAGTCCGTTGTACAGGGAGAAGGCTCCGCCGAGGATGAAGATAATGACGACGATGACAGCGCCGAGCGCGATCAGTCCTTTGTTCATGTTGAAAACTCCTTTCTGTTTCTGCCGATCGAATGACCGAGCAAATATAGAATGGTTCACCAGCTGTCCGAGGAGCCGCCGCCGCCCGAAGAGCCGCCGCCGTAGCCGCCGCGGGAGGAACCGCCGCCGCTGCTGCTGCTGTTTCTGTCGTTGGAAAAATCTCTGTCTCTGCGCGAGGAGCTGCCGCTGTCGGAGCCGAGCGCTTGGTTGAGGATGCCGAGAAGCCAGTTCAGGATGACGGCGAGCACGATCATGCTGACGATGGCGAGGAAGAAGATGAGGACATTCATCAGGATGCTCGGTTCCTCTTCTTCATTCGCGGATGTTTCTTCAAGCGTCTCGCTCACATCAGCGCCCGGTGCGACTCCTGCGGCACGGTAGGCGTAGGCGGCAAGCTTCTGATAGGCATTGAGCACACCCTCGGAGTACTTCTCGTCGCGGAAGTACGGCTTCATCTTGTCGAGGATTTCTCCCGCTCTGCCATCCGTGATCTCGCCCTCAAGGCCGTAGCCGACTTCGATGCGGAACTTGCGGTCGTCCTTGGCGATGAGCAGAAGGACGCCGTTTTCTTTCTGCTTGTCGCCGATACCCCAGCTGCGGAAGAGTTTGTTCGCATACGATTCGATGTCTGCATCGCCCAAGGTGCGGACGGTCACGACGACGATTTCCGCCTTCGTCTTTTCGCGCAGATCTTCGCCGATCTTCTCGATTTGTGCACGATTCTTAGCTGAGACGATGCCTGCCGTGTCGACAACGTATTCCCTCTGTGCAGGCTTGGGCAGCATCTCGCCTGCGGCATCCGCAGGCGGACTGCCGCAGGCGAGGATTGCCGCGATCGTAAGGAGAAGCGCAAAGAGGGTGCGCAGTTGTTTGGCGCAGTTCATTTTTTGCATCCTCTCTGCGTTCTACCAGCCGCCCGATGCGCCGCCGCCGCCCGAAGAGCCGCCGCCGTAGCCGCCGTCTCCGCTGTCGGAATCGCCGCCGAAACCGCCCCGGTAATGATCGTCATCGTCGTCGTCGTCATAGCGTCCGCCGGCGGGCGTGCCGCCTTTCAAGTGATCGTATCCCGGCAGGTTGATTTTGCCGAGGGTAAGGAGGCTTACGAGAGCCGCGAAGGCGTACCAAGGAAGCAAGATCATGCCGGCTCCGCAATAAAAGAGCAGTCCGATGAGCAGAATCGCGACGAGGCCTCCGAGTATATAGACGTAGAAGGGTTCGCTGCCGCCCTCTTCGATTGATTTCGGAACCGTGACGCCGTTTGCTTCGCACAGTTCTTCGCCGAGCAGAGCATAGCCCTTGGCAATCGCTTCGGAAAGGTCCTCTTTGTCATAGGGGAAAGAAGAAGTTATGCGATTGATGACGTACTGCCCTCCGTCGCCTTTCTCCGCGTCCGATACGGCGGGACCGAAGACGAAGAGGACATCTCTTTCCTCCTTGGCGATAAAGAGCAGGATGCTTTTTCCGCCGGCGGCATCCTTGAGCTGCCAATCGGCAAAAAGCTGCTCGGCATACTGCTTCGCCGGCGCCTTTTGGAGCGTCGGCACAGTAACGATGATGGCCTGCACTCCCGTCACATCGCTGAGATCGCCGCCCATCCGCTCAATCTGCGCTGCATCCTCGGACGTAAGGAGTTCCGCCATGTCGACTGCATAGCTTGGTTTGGCGGGCTTTGCCGGTATGCCGAGCGCGGCTCCGAGGCTCTGCAGTCCCACGCCGTATTCCTCGCAGGCCTTTTGCGCGAGATTTATATACGCACCGAGAATAGCGGGGGAGTAGTTTTCCTTTCGGAACTCGTCCTTCATCGCGTCGAGCACGCTGCCCGCATAGCCGTCCGTGATCTTTCCCTCAAGGCCGTAGCCGACTTCGATGCGGAACTTGCGGTCCTCCTTGGCGATGAGCAGGAGGACGCCGTTGTTTTGCTTCGCGTCGCCGATGCCCCACGAGCGAAACATCTCGTTTGCGTACGATTCGATGTCCGTGCCGTCCAAGGTGTCAACGGTTACGACGACGAGCTCCGCTTTCGTTTTTTCGCGCAGTTCCGCGCCGATTTGCCGAATTCGTTCGGCATCTCCCGGACGGACCATGTCCGCCGCATCGACGACGTACTCGCGCTGCGCAGGTCTAGGCGGCACGGCGGCATCGGCGTGCGAACCGGCAAGCGCGAGGAGGCTGACGATGACGAAGAGGAAGGCGCATAGCTGTCGGCGTGCGTGGAAGGTGTTCATTCGCTTCACATCCTTTCGTAATGTCTGTCTCCTGTAGGGGAGCAGGAAAAAGAGAAAACTGGTATGAACAGTATGCGATAATTTTCGCTTATTATAGCATATGGGGGAACGGTCGTATATCGGACAGAGTTCTTAATGTAGCCATGGCTTGAAGTGAATTCCTTGCCAGTATCCTGCTTCTCGGCCAAAATGGGATTCTATCATATTTTAGTCGAAGAGGAGAATTTGATCGTGCCGTTCCGCTTGCTTTGACAAACCAGCCCGCTAAGGCTTGGCGCTTGGCGGGCTGGTTGCGGCATGTGCGTCTTACCTCGTGATCATGCGTCCATTTATATTGATATAAATAAGGAGAGAAGGGCGCTCTTTACAAAAAGCTGTTTCCTTGTTACGATATCTTTGCAGATAAGGAGCGTCTGGCGAGAGGCTAGGAAGTTTTTTTGAAATGCTTCTGCTTTTCGGATTCGTATCTTTGCAACGGATGGCTGTATCGCAGATGTTTTGTGGAGGAAAAGAGCGAGAAAATGTACAGGTCGATTGACTTATTTGCCGGCATTGGCGGCATACGGCTCGGCTTCGAGCAAGCGTTCATGAATGACATAAAAACTGTTTTTGCAAGTGAGCTGGATGAAAGAGCGGCAGAAACGTATACGGCAAATTTCAAGGACGATTTCGATGTAGTTGGCGACATCACCAAGGTCGATGAAAAGGATATTCCGCCTCATGACATACTGCTGGCCGGCTTTCCGTGCCAGGCGTTCTCCTTGGCAGGACGGAAAAAGGGCTTTGACGATGCGAGGGGCACATTGTTTTTTGATGTTGCAAGGATTGTAAGGCATCATAAGCCTAAGGTCGTGTTCTGCGAGAATGTGAAAAATCTTGTCAATCATGATCGAGGCAGAACCTTCCGGGTGATCAGGACGATCTTGGAAGATATGGGATACAGAGTGTTTCATCAAGTGCTGAACAGCAAGGATTTCGGCGTCCCGCAGAATCGGGAAAGAATCTACGTCGTTGCGTTCAGGAACGATATTGCACCGCAGACCTTCATTTTTCCGGAGAAGATGGATGATGCGAAGACGATTCGGGATATTGTCGAGAAAAAGGAGGTGTCAGCGAAATATTATTTGTCAACCGCATATCTGGACTCATTGAAACGTCATAGGGCAAGGCATGAAGCGAAAGGGCATGGCTTCGGCTATGAGGTCAGGGATCTTGATTCCGTTGCAGGCGCAATCGTGTGCGGCGGCATGGGGCGGGAAAGGAACCTGATCGTTGACGAGCGGTTGACCGATTTCACTCCCGTTACGCATATAAAAGGGGAAATTAACAGAGAATGCATCCGCCGTATGACGCCGAGAGAGTGGGCAAGACTGCAAGGCTTCCCTGATACGTTCAGATTGACCGTTGCAGACACGCACTTGTATAAGCAGTTCGGCAATTCCGTGACGGTGCCGGTCATACGGGCGATTGCGGAAAGAATAAGGCTGCATCTTGAAGCGTTGGAAGCGGAAGAAGAGAATGGGCGTCGTGCTGTTGGATGGAGGTAGTCATGCTCAGGGGAAACAAGGGCGAGTGGTCGGAAATATATGTTTTGCTGAGGCTCTTGGCGGATGGGAAGGTCTATGCGGCCGACAGCGATTTGAACAAGCTGGAAAACATCTATTTCCCTGTCATCAAAATCATTAGGGAAGAGAACAAGGGTGAAATCAAAGAATATTTTACCGGCAAAAGGGTTGCCATATACGTCAACGGCATAAAGACGAGAGAAGTGACAGCCTCCGAATTTGAAAGGGAGTCTGTGCGGCTGCTGCAGGAAATTAGCAGCGAGAGCTCCAAAGGCGCATTTTCGATAGAAGCCACGCAACGATTTATGGATGACATCTTGTGCTGCAAGTTGTCTGCGCCTGCAAGCGACAAGAGTGACATCACGATAAAAGTGGTGGATGTACATACGGGATACAGCCCGACCGTAGGCTTTTCCATCAAATCCGAGCTGGGATCGGCGCCGACCCTGCTGAATGCGGGAAGGACTACGAATTTTATTTACAGGGTCAGGCATGAGTCTCTGGTATTGGTCAGGGAAGCGAATGGAATTTACAGAACCTCGGGAGGGAAGGAGCGCCCGGATGTCAAGGGGCGCATCCATAAGATTATCCAGAAAAACGGGCATTTGGAATATTGGAAGATGAACAATCCGGTTTTTCATGATAATTTGGTTTTGATTGACAGCAGCATGGACAAGATTATCGCTGAGACGTTATTGTATTTCTATAGGGACGGCATTGGTGACTGCGAGGAAATGGTTGAGAAACTCGAAAGAAAAAATCCTATGCGATACGGGAATGTCAATGCGTACAGATACAAGTTCAAGAAATTTTTGACGGCTGTGGCGTTGGGAATGAAGCCGGCTACCGTCTGGGATGGTATGGATGAAGCGACGGGCGGATATATCATCGTAACACGAGAGGGGGATGTCCTTGCCTACCATATCTACAACAGAAATTATTTTGAAGAATATTTGCTGAAGAACACAAAATATGAAACGGCATCTACATCGAGGCATGACTTCGGGAAAATATACAGCGAGAATGGAAACGACCTTATCAATCTCAACTTACAGGTGCGATTCAAAGGTTAGCGGCTTTCGTGCATCTTGCGGCAGACAAGCGGAAAACAGGAATATTTTCAAAATTTTAGGGCAAATCCCCTATTGTGGAAAAAAGTGCTGCTTGCTACAATAAAGGAGTGTACAATGATATTTACAGGGAAGACAAAGAATCTTGCCGTCATCGGTTCGCCGATCGGGCATTCGCTTTCGCCGGCGATGCAGAATGCGGCGATTCGGGCGGCGGGACTGGACTATGCCTATGTCGCCCTGCCCGTCCTGTCTGAGAGGCTGGAAGACGGCGTGCGCGGTCTTCGTGCGCTGGGGTTTCGCGGCTTCAATGTGACGATTCCGCACAAGTCGGCGATCTTGCCGTTGCTGGATGAGACAGATGAGGCGGCGCGTGCCATCGGGGCGGTCAATACGGTCGTGTGCGAGGCGGGGCGTCTCAAGGGCTTCAACACCGATGTGGAGGGATTCCTCGGTGCGCTGGCGGCACGCAGGTTTTCCGTCGAGGGAAAGCGCGTCGTGCTCTTGGGCGCGGGCGGCGCGGCACGCGCGGCGCTTTACGGTTTGCTGCGCTCGGGCGCGGCGGAGGTCACGCTCGGCGTGCGAAATGCTCCGAAGGCGCGTCTCTTGGCTGAGGAGTTCGCGCAGTACGGCGAGGTATGCGCTCTCGACTGGAACGAGGCGGCGTTCGAGGAAGCCGTCAGAAAGGCGGCTCTCGTCGTCAATACGACGCCGCTCGGCATGGCGCCGCAGACGCAGGCGATGCCGCCCGTTCCTTGGCAGGCGGTGCATGAACGGACGTTTTTTTACGACCTCATCTATACGCCCGCGAGGACGCAGTTCCTGCAGCGTGCGGAGGCGCTGGGCTGCCCGACGCTGAACGGCGAGGCGATGCTCGTGGGTCAGGGGGCGGCGGCGTTTCGCCTGTGGACGGGACAAGAGGCGGATTTTGCCGTGATGACGCACGCCCTGCGCGAGGCTCTGGAAGGAAAAGAGAAGCAAGCGGCAAAGAATGAAGCAGAAACGAAATGACAAAGCGGCGAAAGAAGAGGCAGGAAATCAATAAAGCAAGAAGAAACAAGCTGTAATAAATCAACAAAGGCATAAAGAAAGTCAGCACGAAAGCCGAAGCAAGATGTTCATGGATAAGGAAGCGCGGATCAATGAAGTCGCCCGGATGTGTGAAGACGGGTGACCGAATTTATCCGTGATTCCGCAGTCTTTTGGAGGCTCGAAGATGCAGAGGACAGAAGAGGATTCGTATCAGAGGCTGCTCCATCGCCTCGTACAGAGCGTGCGCACGGGAAGTGCAAGCCGTGCTCTGCCGAGGCAGGGAGAGCCGGGACGCGTGCCCGTCGTGGAGTTTGTCGATCGCATGATCGCGGAGGCTCTGCGCCTGCGGGCGAGCGATATCCACATAGAGCCTTTCGAGGGCGCCGTCCGCATCCGTTACCGTGTTGATGGAAGTTTATTGGAAACGCATGCACCGATCCCCCGGGAGGTGCATGCGTTTTTGCTTGCGCGATTGAAGGTCATGGCACATCTTGAAAGCGTGGAGCGCCGCGTGGCGCAGGACGGGCGCATATCGTACGTGCCGCCTGAGGGCGGCGAAGCCGTCGATCTTCGTCTGGCGACCTTGCCGCTCCTCGCGGGAGAGAAGGCGGTTCTTCGCATCTTGAACCGCTCGCACGCGCTTCTTTCCGTCGGGAATCTCGGATTTTCCGTGCAGAATGAGATGATTTTCCGCCGCTTGTGCCATCAGCCCGGCGGCATGGTTCTGATCACGGGGCCGGTCAATTCGGGCAAGACGACGACGCTCTATGCGGCTCTCTCGGAGATCAATACGCCCGAACGCAATATCATGACGATCGAAGATCCGCCCGAGTACCGCATCGAGGGCGTCAATCAGATCCAGGTGAACAAGAAGACGGGCATGACGTATGCCGCAGGTCTTCGCGCCATGCTGCGCTCGGACATCGACGAGATCGTGCTCGGCGAGATCCGCGATGCGGAGACGGCGGAGATGGCGGTGCGTGCTGCGCTGACGGGTCATCTGCTCTTTTCGACGCTGCATACGAAGGACGCGCTCGGCGCGGTCTTCCGTCTGCTCGACATGGGCGTGCCCGCGTATCTTCTCGCGGCGGCTTTGACGGGCGTCGTCGCGCAGCGCCTCGTGCGCCGCTTGTGTCCGCACTGCCGCGAGCTGTCCGAGGAGGCGCTTCCCGCATGGGCCGAGGGGGTATCGTCGACCGGACGGCTGTGGCGAGCGGCAGGCTGCGCATCTTGCGGCGGCACGGGCTTTTCGGGGCGGCTCGCGCTGCAGGAACTGCTTGTCGTCGACGCGGCTCTGCAGCAGGCAATCGTGCATAGAGCGGGGCTTGAGGAGATGCGCGAGCTTGCCGGGCGGCAGGGGATGAGGACGCTGGCGGAGGACGGCATAGAAAAGGCGCTGCAAGGCCGTACGACGCTTTCGGAGGTGGTGCGCGTGCTCTACGGCGAGGCGGATGCAGCGGATTTTTCTGGAACTTTTTCGGGAGCGGCGAGAGGGGATTGCGGAGGGGCTGACGATGGCGGCGTCTAGGATAGCGGGCATCTTCACCGAAGGCTTTGCGCGAGGGGCGTCGGACGTGCATCTAGCGGCGGGGCAGCGCCCGTTTCTGCGGCTCGACGGCGAGATGACGCCGCTATCGGAGGATTCTTTGACGCAGAAGGAGCTGCAGGATTTTCTCGCGCATATTCTGACCGAGGCGGAGCATGAGCGTCTGCGGCAGGAGAAGAGTCTGGATCTTTCCCTCGCGCTCGAAGAGAGGCACTGTCGTGCGCATGTGTACGGCATGAGCGGTTCTTGGGCGATTGCCGTGCGCCTCCTGCCGCGAGAGATTCCGGCGCTTTCGAGCCTCGGCGTGCCGCCTGCGCTTTTTTCGCTTCTTAGGGCGCAGGACGGGCTGATTCTCGTCGGCGGGCGCACGGGAGCGGGCAAGTCGACGACGCTTGCGGCATTTATCGAGGAGATGAACAAAAGCCGCGCCGCGCACATCATCACGCTGGAAGATCCCGTCGAGTACGCTTTCGTGCCGAAGTGCTGCTTCATCAGCCAGCGCACGCTCGGCAGGGATTTTCCGTCGTTCCCGGCGGGGCTTCGGGATGCTTTGAGAGAAGATCCCGACGTGATCCTCATCGGAGAGATGCGCGAGCGCGAAACGGTGCGCATCGCGCTGCAGGCGGCGGAGTCGGGCTGCCTCGTTCTGGCGACGCTTCACACGAGGGATGCGGCGGAGGCAGTCCTTCGCATCGAGGGGATGTTCGCGGGCGAGGAGCAACAGATGCGCCATCAGCTCGCGCTCGTGCTTCGCGCCATTTTCTCACAGCGGCTTCTGCCACAGGCTTGTGGCGGGCGCGTGCTGGCGGCCGAAGCGCTCGTCGCGGCGCCCGCCGTGCGAAACCTCATCCGCACGGGCAGGGTCGCGCAGCTCCGAGGCGCCATCCTCTCGGGCGGGGCGCAGGGCATGCAGACGATGGCGCAGTCCGTCGAGGGACTGCTTCGCGCGGGCAAGATTACGCGCGAAGCGGCAGAGACGGCGCTTGTCGACAGCGACGCCTTTGGCGAGGGGCGCTAGTACAGGGGACTTGCGCGAAGGGAGGCGGCGATTTGGCGTCCTTTTCTTATACGGCACGCACGGAAGCGGGAGACTTGCGGCGAGGCGAAGTGGAAGCCGCCACGCGCACGGAGGCGGCGCGGCTCATTCAGGCGCACGGACTCTTCGCCGTGGCTCTGCGGCGAAAGTCCGCGCTGCATCTCGCCCGCCGCCGCGCAGTAGATCGCAAGTACGCGATGGTGTTCTGCCGCGAGTTGGCGCTGATGCTTGCGGCGGGACTTGCCGCGAACGAGAGCCTGCAGCTCCTCGCGGCGGATGCGCCGCAAAAGAGGCGGGCGATGCTTTCGGATATGGCGCGGCGCATGGCGCATGGCTCGACGCTCGCCGAGGCGATGGCGCAGCACGGCCAAGTGTTCCCGCCGACGATTTCCTCCCTCGTCCGCGCGGGGGAAGCGAGCGGCAGTCTGGAGCCTCTGTTGAAGCGTCTCGCCGACAAGGAGGAAAAGAGCTGGCGCGTGCGGGAGAAATTGCAGACGGCGCTCGTTTATCCTGCGCTGCTCGCACTGGCGGCGGTGTTCGCCGTGACGTTCATCTTCCTCTTCGTGCTGCCGAACTTCGTCCACATGCTCGACGGTCTTGCCGTGGAGCTGCCCCTGCCGACGCGCCTCGTGCTCGGAATCGGCAGTCTCTTCGAGCGGCACGGCGGCGCAGTCCTTGCGGCTCTTTTCCTTCTGCCCTTGGCGCTTCGGCTTCTCTATCGCGAGAGGCGGCTGCATTTCCTTGCTGACCGCCTTCTTTTGCGCCTGCCGCTTTTCGGCAGGCTGCGTCTCGACTTGGAGCTTATGACGCTCTTCGACACGCTCGCCGTCCTCATGGAGAGCGGCAGTGCGCTGCACGAGGCGCTGGCCGCGTCCGAAGGCGTTGTGCAGAACCGTTTCCTCGCCGCGCTCTTTTCGAGGGCGAGGCGCGAGGTCGAGCGCGGCGGCACGCTGGCCGCCGCCTTGGCAGGCAGCGTCGTGCCGCCGCTCGTCTGGGAGCTTGTGCGTGCAGGCGAGCATACGGGCGAGCTTGCGGCGATGCTCGAAAAGGCGGCGGATTTCTGCCGCTTTGCGGGCGAGATGCGCGCCGAGCGCATGGAGGCGATGTTGGAGCCTCTGCTTGTGCTCTTTCTGGGAGCGATCGTCGGAACGGTCGTCCTTGCGGTCGCTCTGCCATTGTTGGAGATGATCGGCTCTTACGGCTATTGAAAAGGATTGCATCGTATGACGGCTGAAGATTTTGGGATGGGAGGGATGTCGTATGTACGGATGTATGCTGTTCAAAAAGAAAATGCGGCAGAAGGAGAGCGGGCGGCAGGGGGCGATGGCCGGCGCATTCGAGGCGCGGGATGAGAGCCGATGCAGGAGCGGACGAAAAAGGTGTCAATCGTTGGGTGAGGAGGGCTTCACGCTCCTTGAAATGCTCCTCGTCATCTGCATCATCGGCGTGCTCGCCGCCGTCGCCGTGCCGAAGTTCTCGCAGTCGATGACGCTCGCGAACACGTCGAAGATTCAGGCCGACCTCAGCACGCTCAACACGGCGGTGGGGCTTTACCGCGCGGAAAAGGGCGTCGATCCGACGGAATTGAAGCAGTTGAAGGATTACATCGTCAATCTCGATGCGCTGAAACCGCCGTCGGGAAGTTACTTCCTGCGCGATGGAAAGACGGAGGAAAAAGCTGGCACAAGCTACGCGCTGACGAAAGGCTCGGACGGTGAGACGCAGGCGACATTGAACGAGCACCGTTTACAGGATTTCGGCAGGCCAGAAAAGAAAGAAGCGTCGGGCGGCTAACGATGCACGGTTTTCAGCGCGTGAAGCCGCTGCCCTTTTGCGGCGAGGCGGCATTCGTCGGCGGGACGCTCTGTGCGGCGTTGTTTCTCTGGCGCATGGACGGTTTCGGCATGGTGTTCTTCCAGCGCTGGTTTTTCTTCGCATTTCTCTGGCGCATCTCCCTGCTCGACTGGCGGCACGGACTCGTTTTTGACCGCATCGTTTTGCCGTTCGGCATCATCGGCCTTGTGTTCTCGCTGTTTTCAGGCGCTCTGCTGCTGGAAAACTTCGTGTTCGCCGCTTTTCTCGCTGGCGGCTTCCTTTACCTCCTGCGCCTTGTTTCTCGCGGCGGCATGGGCGGCGGCGATGTGAAGCTCGGCTTCGCGCTCGGACTTTGGCTCGGCTTGGAGGGCGTCGCGCTCGCGCTCTTTCTCGCCTTTTTCAGCGGCGGACTCGCAGCCTCTTTCTTGCTGCTCTTCGGGCGCGAAAAGCGCGGGCGGCGCATCGCCTTCGCGCCGTTTCTTGCCTTGGGCGCGGTTCTTTCCCTGCTTTTTGCCGACGATCTTCTTGCCTTTTATGGAGGGCTTCTGTGATGAAGGAGGAAGGCTTCACACTGTTGGAATTGCTCGTCGTCTGCCTCATCCTCGCGCTTCTTGCGGCGCTTTCCGTGCCCGTCGTACGCGTGACGGAGCGCATGCGCTTGGAGCGCGAGGCGGCGCTTCTGGCAAGCGATTTTCGCTATCTGCAGGAGGTTTCGCGCACGGAGCGCACGGCGGACGGCAAGGGCGAATGGAGGCTGCGCCCGAAACTCGTCGTGGAGGCGCATCGCTACTATTTCCTTCTGCCGTGGGCGGCGGGCGAGGTTCTGACGCATTCCTTTCCCGAAGACGTCTACGCCGTGCCGAGCGGTTCGAGTGCGCAGTCTGCGGCGACGTATTCGTTTGACTCATCGGGCGATCCGAGCGGGACGAGCGCCTTGGGACACACGATCGAGCTGCAGTCGCCGCACTATTCGCTCGACGTCATCATCGATGAGGCGGGGCGCGTGCGCACGGAAAGCAGGCGATTGCCATGAAACGGTTGGACGAGGGCGGCTTTCTCGCCGCAGAGGTCGCCGTGCTCGCCTTCCTGCTGCTTTTTGCCGTGGCGTCGCTCGCAGCTTTGGAGCGCTCTGCCGCCCTCTTGGCGCACAGCGAGGCGGAAACGAGCGCGATGTTCTTGGCAGAAGGCGAGCTGGCAAGGATGGAGCAGCAGGCGAGGGCGCAGGGAAGCGGCGCGTCGTTGGGCGAACGGCAGCCGCATGAAGCCGAGGCGAATGGCAGGAATTTCACTTTGACGCCGAAACTTTCTGCGCCGGGGGCGAGTCCTTCCGTTTGTCAGGCGAGCGTGCGCGTGACATGGCTCGAAAAAGAGGAAGTGCAGGAACTTTCCCTTGAAAGGACGGTGCATCTCGGTGGCGGACGATAGGGGGCGAACCGTGAGGGAGAAATCGTGCGGGACGTGTCGGGAGAGCCGCGCTTCTGCCTTGAAGGATGAGGGCGGCTATGTGCTGCTGGAGTTTCTGACGAGCTTTCCCGTTTACGTCGTGCTGCTCGTCAGCCTTTTTGCGGTATGGCTGTTCTTTCTCAAGAGCTATGTCGTGCTCCTGGGCGACTGGGAACTGCAGCAGGAGATGCGCCTGACGCTTGAGCGCATCGCGCAGGATGCGTCGATGGCGACGCACATCGAGTGCAGCGGTCTGCATGAACTTCATATTGAGCGGTATGTCAAGGGGAAGAAATCGATGACGGACTATGTGCTGCGCGAGGGCAGGAAGGGACAGCCTCCGTACATCAGCAAGAAGGTATCGGGCGAAGACCATGGCTACTACGCGCCGCAGCCCATGACGGGCGGCAGCAACATCTTCGGCAATCTGGCCGTCGTCGATTTTCAATGCAAGCCGGAGAAAGGGCTTTTGCACCTGATTCTCACGGGGGAGAATCGGCGCACGAAGAAGCGCGTGACATTTTCGACCACTGTCTGCTTGCCGCCGAAAGAGAAAGATAAGAAGGAGGCGCAAGGTGGCAAGGCTTGATGAATGCGGCATGGCGTCCGCCTTCGCCCTCGCCGCCGTCCTGCTGCTGCTCGCGGGCACGGCGGCTCTGCTCGTGCTCTCCGGGCACAACCGTCTCGCCGCGCGGGAGGCCGTGCAGACGACGCGCCTTCTGGAAGCCGCGCGGAGCGGTGTGCGGCTGGGCGCGGCGCAGTTGGAAGAGGAGGCGGCTCTTCGGCGGCAGTTGGAGGAGGGAGCGGCTGAGGTGGAGGCGGCGTCCGGTCTTTTGGAGACAAATGACGCCTTCTATCGCGTGACGGCCAAGCGTTTGCCGACAGAAGATACGCCAGACGGCGCGGCATATTTGCTGACGGCGGCAAGCTGGCTGAAGGAGGGGAGCGAGCGGCAGGCGGCAGCGGAGATTTCCGGCAAGCGTGCGTATGCGGCGGCGCTCTACCGCCTTGAGGGGACGCGGCTCTCATTCGTGCGCTGGGAGAGGTGAGGAGGCGATGCTTTGCGAAACGTGCTGAGAAAGATGCGTGCGCTGCTGCGTGAGCCGCAGCGCGGGGCAGCAGGCGTCTCTTTGACGGATGGCGGAATCTGTCTCGCCTGTCTTGCAGGGACGGAAGAATTTCAACGCAGGGAGGAGACGCTGCATCTTCCCTTGCCGCCGACAGAGGCAAAGGAATCGCTTTGGCAGGAGGCGGCGGGCGTCATCCAAGTCGCCCTTGCCAAGCGCGGCTGGGAGAAGAGCCGCATCGCCGTCTGTTTGACGGAAGAAGAGGTCTTTTCCTACAGCAGGGAGTTTCCTCCTTTGTCCGAGCGGGAGATGCGCGAGGCCGCGCGTTGGGACTTGCTCGCGAGTCTGCCGGATGCCCGTGAAGAGGCGGCGTACTCGCTGGATTTTCGGCGCGTGGGCGAGAGGGAGGTCGTTCTGGCGGCCTTGCCGCGCGAAAAGGTGCGGGAAATTCATCGCGCTTTCTCGCATGCGGGACTCTGCCTTGCGTCCCTGTGCTTCTTGCCGGCAGGCGCAGAAAGGGAAGCGCCGGGCGCTTTTGCTGCCGACAGAATGACCTTAACGGCGGACGATTTGCCGCAGGAAGAGGACAGGGCTGCTTTTCTGGCGGCGCAGGAACTTCTTTCGCGAGAGAAAAATCACTTGGAACTGCTGCCCGAGTCGATGCGTCCGGCAGATTGGGCATTCGGCAGGCTGGCCGCCCTGCTTGCGGGCATTTTCTTCTTCTGCATGGCGTCGATTTATGGCTGGAACGTTTGGCGCATCCATGAGCTGCAGGGAGTGGTGCAGAAAACCGCGCACGAGATGACGCTCCTTTCCGCTGAGAGGGCACGCATGGAGCAAGAGGCGCAGGAGGATGGACGTGCCGCGCAAAAGGAACGTCAGCTCATTTCCTTGTCGAAAGGCGCTCTGCCGTGTCGCAGCCTCTTGGTACACTTCGGCACGCGCACGGTCGAAGGCGCTTGGATTCGCGGACTGCGCGTTGTCGACGGTCATGCGGTCGAGCTTGAGGGTGCGGCGACGAGTTACGACGCTCTGGCGGATTTTGTGCGCGTGTTGGAGGAGGACAAGGGCTTCTTCCGGGCGGCTCCCGTGCTGAAGAAGTCGGAGCGCAAGCAGGAAGCGGCGGGAGGCTCGCTCATTTATTTTTCGTTGGAATTGAAGATATGAGGAATCGCTGGATTTATCCGTAATTCTCTGAGAGGGGGGAAGAAATGCGGTCGAAGATGCTTCTCTCGGCAATCTTTGCGCTGACGCTGCTTCTCTGCGCGGCATTCTTCCAACTGTGCTTTTTGCCGCAGCGTGCGGAAATCGCGAGACTGGAGGAGGAAGCGGCGAAGGAACAAGAAGCGCTCGTCGCCGTGCAGAACTTCATGAACGAGCACGGCGACGGGGCGGAACGTGCAAAAGCGCGTGCCGCACGCAGCGCCGCGTTAGAAAAGCGCCTGCCCGCTCGCATGGGGCAGGGCGATTTCCTCGCGCTTTTGGAGCGCGAAGCGCAGCATGAGAAGCTGACGCTCATCGCCGTCGCGCCCGGGCAGATCGAAGAGGAGGGCGGCGTTTCGCGCCTGCCGCTCGATGTGGAGCTTGACGGCGACTACTTTCATCTTCTTGCTTTTTTGAAGGATTTGGAAAAGAGCGAGCGCTTCGTCCGCATGGAGAGCACGGAGATCAAGAGCGAGGACGGCAGGCTTCATGTGAAGATGCGGCTTTCGATTTTTGCCGAGAAGGAATGAACGTCCCCTCAGCAGATATTTTAGGGAAGCGCTGATAAAATGAGGTCGCCCAGATTTGCACAGATGCGCTGTATCTATC
>ERZ773005.1021-NODE-1021-length-16392-cov-5.574953_pt1 | contig 16392 bp, 16 predicted proteins | sample MGYA00580666_ERZ773005 | MGnify/ENA primary metagenome ERZ773005 (study PRJEB29015, sample SAMEA2737999) | human oral metagenome | biome: human oral; feature: human-associated habitat; material: dental | place: China | collected 2061 ...
GGAGGGAAAGGTGCACGGTGTGAGGCCAGAGGACGTGCATTTCCACGAGGTCGGTGCTGTCGATTCCATCGTCGACATCGTGGGAACAGCGATCTGCCTCGACTATCTTGAAATCGAGAAAATTTTCGTTTCCCGCGTGAATACGGGAAGCGGCACCGTGCATACGCAGCACGGGCGGATGATGGTGCCCGCGCCCGCGACGGCGGAGCTGCTGCGGCTTTTTCCCACCTATCATGAAGGTGCGGTGAAGGAGTTGACAACGCCAACGGGTGCCGCCGTCCTCGCCGCACTCGCTGAGTTCTCCGATCATGTGCCCACAGATCTTCTGACGGAGTGCATCTCTTACGGTGCGGGTACGTGGGATCTCGAACTGCCGAACGTTGTGCGGCTCTATATCGGCGAGTGCAAGAGCGGTGGCAAGCGCGATCTCTCGCTCATCGAGACAAACATCGACGACATGGACGCGCAGCTCTTCGGCTATGTGAGCGAGCGCCTCTTCGCCCTCGGTGCGCTCGATGTCTGGACGACACCTATCTACATGAAGAAAAATCGCCCAGCGCACATGCTGTCCGTTCTCGTGGAGGAGGACAAGAAGGCGCAGTGCCTTTCTCTGCTCTTTTCCGAGACGACGAGCATCGGCATGCGCGTGCTGCACGTCGATGAGCGCGTCGAGGCCGTGCGCCATACGGCGCTCGTTGACACGCCGCACGGCAAGGTGCGCTGCAAGGTCAGCGCCTACGGCGGCAAGATCGTCTCGCTCTCGCCCGAGTACGACGACTGCCGCGAGATCGCCATGCGCGAGGGCATTCCCTTGAAGCGCGTGCGTCAGGCAGCGCTCGACGATCTGCGCGAGCGGCTTGGCGAATGATGAAAAAGGAAAAAGAAGAAAAGCTCTTTTCGCTGCTGCAATCCTACGGCTCTGCCGCCGTCGCCCTGTCGGGCGGCGTCGACAGCGCCGTTTTGCTCATGGCGGCGGTGCGCACGCTCGGTGCGAAAAACGTCGCCGCCGTCACCGCTGTGTCGGAGCTTCTGCCTGAAGGGGAACTGGAAGACGCAAAGCGCTGCGCTTCCCGTGCGGGCGTTCGTTTGACGCTCTTGCCGGCCAAAGACCTTGCTTCCTCCGATGTCGCAAGAAACGACGAGCGCCGCTGCTATTACTGCAAGAAGCGCCGCTTTGAAATGCTCGCCCTATGGGCGAAGGAACATGGCTTCGGGCGTGTTCTCGACGGCACGAACGCCGATGATGCGGGAGATTATCGCCCGGGACTGGCCGCGATCGAAGAGCTTGCTCCTTTCGTCGCCTCGCCTTTGAAGGAAGCGCGGTGGACGAAGCCCGACATCCGCGAGGCTGCGAAAGCGTGGGGCGTCCCCGTGTGGTCGAAGCCCGGCGCCGCCTGTCTCGCATCGCGCGTCGAGTACGGCGTCGAGCTGACAGGGGAACGTCTCCATGCGGTAGAAGTCGCAGAGGATTCTTTGCGCCGCTATATTCGCGGACAGCTTCGCGTGCGCTGCCACGGCAAGCTCGCACGCATCGAGATCGAGCCGGCTGAGTTCGACGTCTTCTGGCAGCATAGGGAAGAATTGGAAAATGCCGTGCGCCGGGCAGGCTTCACCTATGTGACGCTTGACTTGCGCGGCTATCGCATGGGCAGTCAGAATGAAGGTCTGGATATGCAATCGTAGGGAATGCATCGCGTCAAGCAGATGGGGTGTCTTCTGCTGGATCTGTAGGATTTTTCGCTGATGACAGCGCTGTTTCTGGGACTTTGGAGGATGTTCTTGACAGGACATGGGAAAGAGCATACAATAGGAAGGTATAGTTTTCAGCCACATACGAAAAATATATCATAGAAGGAGGAGTCGGGGAGCAGTCTTGACGAATCCTGAACGACTTGGGAGGTGTTAGTTATCATTGAAATAATTTTGGCGGTCATCCTCTCGTTGGTCGCCGGCGCGGGCGGCGGTTATCTGCTGCGCAAGAGAGCCGCGGAGGCGCAGATCGGCTCTGCTGAAGATGAGGCGAGGCGGATCGTTGCCGAGGCGGAGGCCAAGGGCGAGTCCAGGAAAAAAGAGGCTCTGCTTGAGGCAAAGGAGGATATTCATCGGCTCCGCCAGGAGCTTGATCGCGATACAAAGGAACGGCGCAGCGAGCTGCAGCGGCAGGAACGCCGCATCGTGCAGAAGGAAGAGAATCTCGACCGCAAGCTCGATTCCTTGGAGAAGAAGGAAGAAGTCCTCCTGAGCAAGGAAGCGAAGATCGATCGCACGCGGGCGGCTGTCAATGAGCTTCGCGACAAGCAGAAGGAAGAGCTGGAGCGCATTTCGAGCCTGACGGCGGAGGAAGCGCGCACGATGCTCCTGACGGAGGCGGAAGAGGATCTCAAGCTCGAGAAAGCTCTGATGATCAAGGAGTACGAGCAGCAGGCGAAGGACGAGGCGGACAAGCGCGCGCGCGATATCGTCTCGCTCGCCATCCAGCGCTGCGCTGCCGACCAGGTGGCGGAAACGACGGTTTCCGTCGTCTCGCTGCCGAACGACGAGATGAAGGGACGCATCATTGGGCGTGAGGGGCGCAACATCCGCACGCTTGAGACGCTGACGGGCATCGACTTCATCATTGACGATACGCCCGAGGCGGTCATCCTCTCAGGCTTCGACCCGGTGCGCCGCGAAGTGGCTCGCATCGCACTGGAAAAGCTCGTCACGGACGGGCGCATCCATCCGGCGCGCATCGAAGAGATGGTCGAGAAGGCGAAGCGCGAGGTCGACCAGCGCATCAAGGAGGCGGGCGAACAGGCGACATTCGAGACGGGCGTGCACGGGCTTCATCCCGAGCTTGTGAAGCTCCTCGGACGTCTGCGCTATCGCACGAGCTACGGACAGAACGTGCTCAACCATTCGATCGAGGTCGCGCACCTCGCCGGCGTCATGGCGGCGGAGATCGGCGCCGACGTGATGCTCGCGAAACGCAGCGGGCTCCTGCACGACGTGGGCAAGGCGGTCGATCATGAGATCGAGGGGTCGCATGTGACGATCGGCGCGGATCTTGCGAAGAAGTACCGCGAGCACAAGGACGTGATCAACGCCATCAGCGCACATCACGGCGATGTGGAGCCGATGACGGTCGAAGCCGTGCTCGTCGCGGCGGCGGACGCCGTGTCGGCGGCGAGGCCGGGCGCACGCCGTGAGAGCTTGGAAGCGTACTTGAAGCGCCTGACGCGTCTCGAGGAGATCGCCGAGTCGTTCGACGGGGTCGACAGCTGCTTCGCCATCCAGGCGGGACGCGAGGTGCGCGTGATGGTCAAGCCTGAGAAGGTTGACGATACGGCGTCGGTCGCGCTCGCGCACGACATCGTGAAGAAGATTGAGTCGGAGCTGGAATATCCGGGGCAGATCAAGGCGACGATCATCCGCGAAACACGCGTTGTTGATTACGCCAAATAGTTGTATAATAGGGGTGTTGGGAGGAGGCTTCTCAGCACCCTTGATTTTTAGGAAGCGCGGCGCAAGGCGTGCCGCGGGCATTTTGGCTGTGATGAGGGAAACGAGGTGTTTGCTTTGGGCAGATTCATGACAAGCGCGAAGAAGCCGAACAAGGATGGGATCAACCTGTTGGTGTCCATTCTCGTCTGTTATCCGGAGATCGGCATGGTCAGTTACGAGCCGGAGAAGGAGGCTCTTTACTTTTCCTTTACCTTGACGAAGGTTCCTCCTCGGCAGGAATTCGAGGAGACGGCGGCGTTTCTTGAGGAAAGCATCCTCACGTACCACGACCTTGAGGGCTTGATCCCGGGGGAGATTGATTTTTCCCTCGAAGGGCAGGGAAATACGGCGTTCTTTCGCGTCCTGCGCGATGTCCGCACGCTTTCCCGCGGCGAGATCGCCCTTCTGGCAGACCTCATGTACGAACGCTTCGGCGACGCACTCGTTTCCGATGAGACGCGCGACGCTTACGAGGAGGACAACTTCCTGCGCGAGGAGGCGATCGACCACATCATCGGCAGCCTCAAGGGCAGCCGCATGTCTGACCGCATGATCGGCATCCGCGAGGAAGGCCGCGTCATGGTGTTCAACAAGTAAGCAGTTCGGCAAAAGGAAATATGACGCAAGCGGCAGGAGTGCCGCTTGTCGTTTGTTGAAGGCGCGTGAGTACGAGAACGTGTCCACAGGTTCGTGCCCATGGTGAAGACTTTGGGCGCACGAGAGGTGGTTATGTTTTGAGAGTCATGCTGGTTGGAGATGTTTGCGGCAGGGCGGGCAGGGAAGCGTTCGGCCGCTTCACGCCGGGAATCCGCAAGGAAAAGGCGGTGGACATCGTCATCGTCAATGGGGAAAATTCTGCGGGCGGCAAGGGATTTACGCGCAAGTCGCTCGATGCGCTCTACCATGGGGGCGCCGACATCGTGACGTCGGGCAACCATGTCTGGGACAAGAAGGATGTCTTGGAGTTCATCGACGACGAGCCGTTTCTCATCCGCCCCGCCAATTATCCGGACGGAGCGCCGGGAAAAGGCTATTGCATTTATCCTCATCGCGCGAAGAACATCGCCGTCATCAATATGTCCGGCCGCGTCTTCATGCCTGACATGGACTGTCCGTTTCAAAAGATCGAAGGCATCCTGCGCGAGATTCGCGAAGAGGCGGACGTCATCTTTCTCGATTTCCATGCGGAGGCGACTTCGGAGAAGGCCGCCATGGGCTGGTATCTCGACGGGCGCGTCAATGCCGTCGTCGGCACGCATACGCATGTGCAGACGGCGGACGAACGGCTTCTGCCGGGCGGCACCGCCTATATCACGGATCTCGGCATGACGGGGCCGTGGGACTCGGTGCTCGGCGTGCGCGTCGACCGCGTGCTGGAGAAGTTCACGACGTGCCGCCCCGTGCGCTTCGAGGTGGCGGAAGGCCCTGTCGTCTACAGCGCCGTGATCGTCGAGGTGGACGATGCGACGAATCGGACGCTTTCCATTGAGCGCGTCATGAAAAAGGGCTAAGGAAGCGCGGATAAAATGAAGACGGACGGCTGAATTTATCCGTGCTTCCTTGGCAGCAGGATTTTTCTTTTTTGTATAGAATACAGTGAGAGATGAGTTTCATAAGTTTTCGATGTTTTTCTCGCAATGAATGAAAAATCTGAATCGGCAGAAAGGCCTGCAGGGATTTTGGGAGGGAAGGCGATCATGGAAGTCTTGAAGGTTTCAGCGAGGTCGAATCCGAATGCTGTCGCGGGAGCTTTGGCCGGCGTCGTTCGGGAAGCGGGTGCGGCCGAGATGCAGGCGGTCGGAGCAGGCGCCCTGAATCAGGCCGTCAAGGCGATCGCCATTGCACGCGGCTTTGTCGCGCCGCATGGCATCGATCTCGTCTGCGTGCCCGCCTTTACCGAGATAGAGATCGATGGCGAGGAGCGCACGGCGATCAAGCTCATCGTGGAGCCGCGTTGAGGGCTTCGCATGGGTGCAGCAAGGAGTGAGGTTCCAATGTCCAGCGATCTGCATATACATACGTCGTATTCCGACGGGAAGATGACGCCCGAGGAACTTGTGGCGGCGGCGAAGGAAGCGGGGCTTCGCTACATCGCAATCACGGATCATGACACCGTGGACGGCGTCACGCATCTTTATGAGGAAGGGCTTCTGCCTGCGAAGGGCATCGGCATCATACCGGGCATCGAGTTCAGCGCCCATCATGAGAAGCGGGAGATTCATATCCTTGGCTACAATGTCGACATCTATCGCCGCGAGCTCCTCGACCGTCTGAATGATGTGGGAGAAGCGCGCTGGAGCCGCTTCGCCGAGATGGTGGAGAAGCTGCAGGAGCTTGGCTACGGCATTACGGAAACGGATGTGCTGAAGATCGCGGGCACGAGCAAATCCATCAGCCGTTCGCACATCGGACGGGCGCTCGTGCACAAGGGCTTTTTCTCCAGCGTGCGCGAGGCGTTCGACGCAGTGCTTTCCAAAGGACGTCCCGCTTATGTCTCACATTATCGCCTGGAGCCGGAAGAAGTTGTTGCGCTCATCAAGAATGCGGGCGGCACGCCCGTCCTCGCCCATCCGAAGCTTATCGGTGACGACGCGCTTGTCGAGCATGTGCTCGATCTCGGCATCGAGGGAATCGAGGCTTTCTATCCGCAGCACGATACGGTCGATACGCAGCGCTATCTCGGCATGGCACAGCGCCGCCATCTGCTCGTGACGGGCGGCTCGGACTTCCACGGCTTCGCCTCGCGCTATCCGCAGGAACTCGGCGTCTTCACGGTGGAGGATTCGTTTGCGGAGAAGCTGTATAAGCCGAGGATGAACCTTTGATGAATCCTCTCTAAAGGGTGGCGTTTTTTAGAGGGGCTTTCTCAACAAACGTCCCGCGCTTGAGTTTCTTTGAAAAGCAGGAGAGAAAGATATGGACGTCATAGCATTCGTAGGCCCGAGCGGTACAGGCAAGAGCCACCGCGCCTTGCTCGTGGCGCATCAGCATCAGGCGGACGCCATCATTGATGACGGCATCCTGATCAAGGACGGCAAGATCGTCGCCGGCTCTTCCGCCAAGATGGAGAAGAGCAAGATCATGGCGGTGCGCCGCGCCATATTCGTCCTGCCCGGACATGCGGAAGAAGTGCGCTCTGCCATCGCCGCGAGCAGACCGCACCGCATCCTCATTCTTGGGACTTCCGAGAATATGGTCTACAAGATCGCACGCACCCTTAGGCTGCCGACGATCGAACAGATCGTCCACATTGAGGACGTCGCGACGCACCGTGAGATGCAGAAAGCGCGTGACAGTCGCCTGAAGCAGGGCAAGCACATCATACCCGTGCCGACGATCGAACTCAAGCCTCATGCTTCGGGCTTTCTCATCGATCCCATCCAGTCCTTTTTCCGCCGCAGCCGCACGCGCCGCCGCAAACTCGGCGAGAAGTCCATCGTGCGCCCGGTGTTCAGCTATTACGGCAAGCTCATTATCGACGATCTGGCAATCCGCGAGATGATCGTGCACATTGTGTGCGAGAAGGAATACATCTCAAAGGTCGGCGCCGTGCGCGTGCACCACATCTGGAAGGGCGACGAGGATCGCGGCCTTGAGATTTCCTGTGCCGTCGTGCTCACCTACGGCAGCCATATCCCGACGCTGATCAAGGAGACGCAGCAGCGTGTGCAAAGGAAGGTCGAGTACATGACAGGGCTTTTCGTGCGCGAGGTCGACATCATGGTGCAGGCTCTTTACATCGAAGCATAGGCTGCATGCGCAGATGTCCGTTTGAGGGACGTCGTGCGCCGCCCTCTCATCGAAAAGAAAAGGCGCTTCCCCTTACTCGTCGAGAGGAAGCGCCTTTTTCCATGCCTTTGCGAGAGCGTCGAAGCGCCAGCGCGCGTTGGCGGCGCTCGTTGAGGGCAGTGCATGAAAGGTGAGATCGTCGCGTTTTAGAAGCGGCTTGTTGGCACGGCGGAAGGTATCGGCGGATTTGCCGCCGTTCAGGCAGAAGGTGGAGAGGCGCGGATAATGCGCGAGGAGTGCGGTGAAGTCATTGGGCTTCGCCGCGCGGATTGCCGAGTCGAGACTGCCTTCGCGCTCGCACGAGGCGATGGAGTCCCAAAGCGCGATCCGGTGGCGGAGCAGCATCCGAAGCCGCGCTTCGTAGGCTTCGGGCGGTTCGCTGTTTTCTAGAAGATACGCCATAAGCCGCCAGAAGCGATTCTGCGGGTAGGCATAGTATTGCTGTGCCCTGAGCGACGCCGCGCCCGGCATCGAGCCGAGGATGATATGCGTGCAGCCCTCGTCGATGCTCGGAGGAAAGCCGACGCAGGTGAAGGGAGAAGCGGGCATGAGATGGACTCCTTTGTAGTGGAATTTGACGAATCCGCCTTTACGTCGTATAATAAGCGTAGAAAGGGTGCTGCTGGTAACGGTCAGCCCCTAAACCTTAGTAGGAGAATCCCCGCCTAAGTTGTGAGCTGCAGGCGGGGTATTCTTATTTTGCCTTTACCGCAACGACGCAAATCGTTACGAGGAAAACGAACGACAAGAAATCGTACAGTTCCATGGGCAGTACCCCCTTTCGAGGGCTAAGAATCGACCGCCACCGTTGTAGCAGCACCGTCTATATTATAGCACACATCCAAGCTTCATGGGAAGCTGCCCGAAAAGGAAACGCCTTCATGGTGCTGCGAGCGGAGCGAGCGCAGCGATGCTTCTGCAGTCGTTGGGCTGAGCACAGCTTTCATAGGAAACGAAGGGAAGGGGCTGCCTTTGGGCAGCCTTTTGTCGTTTTCGTGAAAGTGCATTGACAAGCTATAAGTTTTGCGGTAGCATAGGCGTTAGATCAGTATGCTTATAATTTTATAAGAGACAGCGGAAAATCTCCGCTGTGGAGCAGGTACCCGCAAGGGTCTAAGAGAAAATCCGGTTATGCCGGAGCGGTCCCGCCACTGTGAGGGGAGCGAAGCTGCAAGGATGTCACTGGGGCATTGCCCTGGGAAGGCGCAGCCGAGCGATGAACCGAGCCAGGAGAACTGCCTGCTTGACGATCACCGTTTGACCTGCGAGCGATGGGAAGGGGATTCTTCTTTGCATTTGTGCGCCTTGGCGTCGCTGCATAAAGGAGCTTTTCTCTTTGCGGGAGAAAAGCTTTTTTTGATGGGAAGCTTGCTTGTATGAAGCGGGAGTTCGTCGCCGAGAGGGTATGAAGGGAAGAGCGGCAGGGGGAGAGGGTTTGAAGAAAAATTTCTTTGCGATAGGCCTGGTCGTTGTCTGTCTGCTGCTGACGGCGTGCCATATTGTGCCGGATGCGGCGAAGGATGGCGCGGGAGGCTATACGGTCACGGACAGTCAAGGCACGGTCGTCACCGTGCCGGCGAGGCCGCATCGCATCGTCACGCTTTCGATGAGCACGGACGAGGTCATGCTCGGCCTCGTGCCGCCCAGTGATATGGCGGCGGTCAACAGCCTCCTCGACGATTCCGTAAGCTCGAATGTCGTGGATCTTGCGAAGAAGGTGGAAAAGCGCGTCGGCAATCCGACGGTAGAAGAGATCGTCGCGCTCTCGCCCGATCTCGTCATCGTGCCCGACTGGGGCGATCTCGCCATCGTGCCGTCGCTTCGAGAAGCGGGGCTTACCGTCGTCGTCTGCAAGGGCGCAAGGAATCTCGCTGAGATCAAGGAGACGATCGTGCTTCTCGCGCAGGCGGCGGGCGTGCCCGAGCGAGGGGAGAAGCTTCTTGCGATGATGGACGAGCATCTCAAAGACATAGAGAAGAAGGTCAGCGCCATTCCTGAAAGCGAGCGCAAGACCGTCGTCCTGATCTCCCTGATGTCGGGCTATGGCGGCATCGGCTCCAGCTTTGACGACGCCTGCCGCTATGCAGGCGTGAAGAACGGCAGGTCGGCGCTCGGCATCCGCGACGGGCAGGTCATGACGAAGGAGCAGCTCGTCGAGATCAATCCCGACATCCTCTTCGTGCCGACGTACAACGATCATGGCAAATTTGACGTCGACAAGTTCCGCAAGGAATACTTCGACGATCCGTCCCTGCAGACGGTCAAGGCCATCCGCGAACATCGCCTCGAAGAACCGACGGAAGCTTACATCTACAACTGCTCGCAGGACTTCGTGCTCGGCGTGCAGGAAATCGCCTATCGCGCATACGGAGACGCTTTCGCCCAAGGGCGCGAAGAGCATCTCTCGGCGGTGGAATAGAAGAGTATTTTTATGTAATTTCAGGAGGATTTTTTCATGGACGCAATTCTAACAGGCATAGAGTTTTTCCACAAGGGCGGCTCCATCATGTATGTGCTGCTCCTTTGCTCGATCTTTGTCGTGACGATCGGCATCGAGCGCGCGATGTACTTTTCGCGCATGGACACGGGACGCGCCTTCGCGCGGGATTTTTATCAGTGCATGGCGAACGATGATTTTGCGGGGGCGAGGAAGCTCGCCGAGGATCACCGCGGGGCGCTTGCCAACATCCTTTTCGGGGCGATGAAGCTCGTGAAGAAGGATTCATCGCGTGTCTCCTCCTATATGGAGATTCAGTCGGGCATTGCGCTGTCGAAGCTCCGAAAGCGTCTCTACTATTTGAGCGTCATCGTGACGATGGCGCCGCTTCTGGGTCTTCTCGGCACGATCAGCGGCATGATCTCGGCGTTTTCCGTGTTCAACCTTCAGTCGGGGCAGGCGACGGCGATCACGGGCGGCGTCGGGGAAGCCCTGATCGCGACCGCCATGGGGCTTTGTGTCGCCATCATCGCCCTCGCCGTGCATGCGTACTTCACGCAGCGCATCGAAAGCATCGTGACGGACATGGAGCAGTGCTTCTCGCTCGTCGAGGGTGCGAAGGACGCTCTTTCTTCCGATGAGGGGGCGACGCGATGAGACTCAGGGACAGGAAGGGCTTCGACAAGCCCGAGATCATCATCATCCCGATGATCGACATCATGTTCTTCCTGCTCGTGTTCTTCATGCTCAGCACGCTCTACATGGTGAATCTCAAGACCGTCGACATCAATATGCCGAAGGCGGCGAACGTGGAAACACAGATGCGCGTGACCTATGTCGTCACGATGAAGAAGGACGGCAGCCTCTTCCTTGAGGATCAGCCCATCACGGAAAAGACGCTTCTTGAACGCGCCAAGGCGGAAAATGCGCGGAACGGCAACTTTTCCCTCGTGCTGCGCGCCGATCAGGACATCGACTATGGTATGGTCTATGCGCTCCTCGACAAGTTCAAGGGCGCAGGTATCACGCGCGTCGGTCTTGCCGGTGAAAGCGCAGGGGGCAAGTGAGGCATGGAGAATACGAGGGATAAATACAAGGCTCTCCTCGCGTCGCTCGGCGTGCATCTCATCATCTTCCTCATCGCGGCGGCTGTCGGCGTCTTTTCCGTGGCGACGATGAAAGAGAAGAGCGACAACGTCGAGGTCGTCGTCTATGACGAGGCGCAGGATGAGGGAAGCGAGGGCGGTGGCTCGCCGCCGCAAGCAGAAGCGACTCCGGCCGTCGACGAGGTTGTGATACCCGACAAGACATTGCCTCCGATCGATCAGGCGCCTCCCGAGGAGCCGGATAAGCCGAGTCAGAAGCGCGAGGCGCATGCGGGCAATCCCCTGGGACAAGGCGGTGAAGGGAAGGGCGTCGGCACGGGTGCCGGTGACGGCAAGGGACCGGGCACGGGCGGCAAGGGTACGGGAGTCAGCCAGTCTGAACCGCCTCCTCCTCCCCCGCCTCCCCCGCCGCCTCCGCCGCCGCCCAAGGAGCGCATCGAGGCGAGCCTTCGCTCGGAGGCGCGTCCCGACTATCCGCCCGATCTCATCGAGGAAGATGTCGAGGGCAGCGTCACGATCAAGATTTTCGTCGCTTCCGATGGCTCGATCGAAGATGTCGCCGTCATCTCGTCCTCGGGCTACGCCGAGATGGACAGTGCGGCCGTGGCGGCGGGCTATCGCTTCACGTTCAATCCCGGTGACGGCGGTGCGCGCGGCGTCTGGACGAAGACGTTTCATTTCCGTTTGAACTGAATTTATGGAAGAAGGATATATTTTGCAAAGCGAGAAAAAGAAGATGCTCACACTCGTCATCGCGGCTGCATTTATGGCGACATCCGCCCCCGCTTGGGCGGCGCAAATGCCGCAGCAGACGAGTGAGGCAGCAAAGGAAGAGTCTTCTGCTGCGCCTGTCGCAGCGGCAGAAGACGATCATGCGCTCGAAGATACCGTCGTGACGGCGACGCGCCGCGAGAAGCGCGACATCGACGTGCCGGCGGCAACCGTGGTCATCACAGGCGAGGCCATCAAGGAGAGCGGCGCCGCCGATGCGGCGGACGCGCTCGCCAAGGTCAACGGCTTTGCCTACAAATCCTTCGGCCCTTCGGGCGCCTCGATGGGAACGATGAACAACGAGCTGAACGTGCGCGGCTTCAAGAGCGGCACGCTCGTGCTCATGAACGGCAATCCTATCTCATGGCGCGGCAAGTACAACCTCGACCAGATCCCTGCCGATCAAATCGAGCGCATCGAAGTCGTCAAAGGCTCGGGATCCGTCCTTTACGGCAGCGAGGCGATGAGCGGCATCGTGAACATCATCACGAAAAAGGGAGCGAGCAACGCAGCGCATGTCGGCTTCGGCAACTACGGACAGCGCCAATACGGCGTGAGCGCAGGAGACGAGCGCTTCGGCGTCTACTACAACTACGATAAATGGGGGCATCTGAACGGCCTTGCCGAGACGGATGTCATGTCTGCGAGATTCAAAGGCTCGACGCGCACCGATTTGCGCGACGTGGAGAAGACGAGCGCGGGATTGACGTACCACATCAACCCGCAGATGGATTTCCTCTTCGGCTACTACAAGACGAAGGCGACGTACTTGCGCTTCGTCGACCGCGTGGATCGAACATCCTCGGGCGTGCGCCTCGGCGATCCGTTCCATGCGCGTACCTACACGACGGAGCAGTACGTGAACCAGCTCAACTACCACGATCGCGCATGGAAGGGAAGCCTCTACTTCAATACGGGAACGGTGGAAGCAAAAGGGCCGACGCCGATCTCGCGCACGGGTGCGAAGACGCCCGGTGATTGGTACGACACGCGTGAGCGCAATACGACGTACGGCATCGATCTGCAGCGCACATGGAAACTCAGTCCGAAGGCGACCGCCGTGCTCGGCTTCAGCTTGGAGCATGAGGTCTATGATGCTCTGCCTGCTCGCTCGACGGCGAATCCCACGAGCTACATGCGCAATAACTGGGGCGTGTTCGGCCAATGGGAGCAGAAGTTCACGGAGCGCGATACGGGCGTCTTTGGCATGCGCGAGACGTGGACGACGGCGGCGATGCGCGATGAGAACTATCATAATTTCAGCGCCTCGGGTCAGTGGCTGCACAAGCTCGACCACGAAAACAGCCTCTATCTTTCCGTCAGCCAGTCCTTCATCATGCCGAAGTTCGCGCAGATGTACGGCGCGAGCAGCCGCCTCGTGCCTGCGCCGGATCTGAAGCCGCAGACGGGCGTTACCTATGAGATTGGCTGGAAGGCGAAGCACGCAGGGCATACATGGAAGGCGGCGCTCTTTCACATGGACGTGAAGGACAATATCACGGCGACATGGAAACCGCGAGCGGACAGATACCAATACAAGAACGAAGATTTTCGCAACACGGGACTGGAACTTTCGTGCGAGACGCAAGGAAAGCACGGCTTTTCGTGGAACTGGGGCGTCACATGGCAGAACCCCGAGACGAAGGGCAGCAAGGGCGCGGACTGGCAGCGCACCTTCGGCAAGCTGCAGCTTACGGGCGGCGTCCTCTACAAAAAGGGCAAGTGGAGCTCGTCGCTTACAGGCTCCTACCTCGCAGGCCGCGTGCAGTCGCCTTCGAGCGAGCCGTCCTACGCGTGCAAGCCGTACTTCCTCACGAGTTGGAGCACGGCGTACCATCCCGACGAAAGAAGCGAGATACGCCTGACCGTGGAAAACGTGCTCGACCGCGCGGATGTGACCTCGCATACGGGCGCGAACTACCGCGTCGCGCCGACGAACTTCATGCTGAGCTGCAACTATACATTTTGAGGATGGTTTCTGAGTTTCTCGTTGACAGAGTGACAGGAAAAGGTGCAGCAGAAAAACCGTTGAGGAGGTGAGGCGCAGGCACAGAAAAAACGTGGATTGGCTGTTTTCACTGTTTTTGTAGGAGAAGGAGTGTATTTTCATGAAATTGAAAAAAATTGCCGCAAGCCTGCTGCTGGGCGCGACGCTCGCCGCAGGAAGCGCCGTCTGCGGCGCGGAGGGTCTCGACTGGATCACGCCGCAGGATATGTCGCTCGGCGGCGTGGAGCCGGGAATGTCGCTCGACTATGTGGAGAGCATCTACGGACCGATGCAAGACGTGCAGTCGCATTACGTCGATCATCTCTTCGGCTACGGCGACACCGTGAAGATCGTGCCGTCAGCGGACGGCATGAGCGTGAAGTCTGTCCTCGTCAAGGGAAACAACGGCTGGGCGACGCCCGCAGGTGTGACCGTCGGCATGGACGCCTCGATCCTGCAAAAGATTTACGGCACGGGTGCAGTCGACTCGATGAAGCATAAGAAACACCGTATGCCGGGCTACGACTACTACACGTATTGGCAGACGGACAATCCGCTTCACTATCTGACCTTCGGCGTCAAGAACGGCAAGATCGCCTTTATCAAGGTCGGTTTGATGCAGCGTTGAAAGAGAATGGAGGAATCACGGCATGAGGCAGGATGCTCTTAAATATAGTTTTTTTGTACTCCTGCTCTGCCTTGGTTTTGTCGCGGCCTTGGGAACTGGCGTCATCAACATCCCATTGTCCGATACGGTAGAAATTCTTATTCATCGTATGACAGGGATGCTCGCGAATCCTCTGACGCAGGGCATCCTTGGCGATGTGATCTGGCAGCTTCGCATGCCGCGTTTCTTTGCGGCATGTTTGGCAGGTGCAGGGCTTGCGGTGTGTGGCGTCGTCGTTCAAGCCGTCGTTCGTAATCCGCTGGCAGATCCTTATATTCTGGGCATTTCGTCGGGAGCGGGACTGGGAGCGACGGCGGCTGTGGCTCTGCGATTGAGCCGCGTGCTTGGACAGGACAGCATGGGATTGTTTGCTTTTTTGGGAGCGCTTCTGGCGTCTCTCCTTATTCTGCTTCTCGCTTCGCACAGTCGACAGAGGGATTCGTTTCACCTGCTTCTCGTCGGCTTGGCTCTCAATGTCATCTGCTCGGCCGGCATCAGTCTTTTCGTAGCTTTGGCGGCAGATGAGGCCGGGATACAGACGATCACTTATTGGCTCATGGGAAGTCTGCTGCAAGTTCAATGGCACGGCCTTTTGATTTTGACCGTCGTTGTCTTGCTCGGTGTCGTCTTTTTCTGTACGCAGCAGAAAATCTTGGATTTGCTGTTGCTCGATGATGATACCGTGCTCACGATGGGACTGCGATTGCAGCGCTATCGACAAGCTTATGTCATGCTCAGTGCCGCTATTGTTGGCGTCATCGTCTATGAGACGGGCATGATCGGCTTTGTCGGCTTGATTGTGCCGCATATTGTTCGCAGGCTCTTCGGCAGCAGTCACCGCCGCGTGCTGATTTTCAGTGCACTTTTCGGCGCACTCTTCCTTTGCTGGGCAGATGTGCTGGGGCGCATATTGTTGCCTGGCATGGATGTGCCGATCGGCATCATGGCGGCGCTCTTCGGCGGACCGGTGTTTCTCGGACTGCTTTGCAGCCGCAGGTATGGCTTTGGGAGGTGAGAGATGAGAAAACGATTTTTGAAAATCAGCATGTATCTGTCGGTTTTTTGTACGATTTTTTTCAGTGGCTGCACACATCAGAATATGGAGTCGATGGAACAAAGTCGTACGGGAAAAAGCGAAGATGCCATTAAAGTGGAAAACCTGCGCATTGAAAATTACTTTGTCAAAGGGAAAAACATTCAGACGTTTGACGAAGTGCCGCAGCGTGTCGTTGTCATCGGTGAGACGGAAACGGAGGCGCTCATGGCGCTTGGCATCCAAGATCGTATCGTCATGGCGTTCAAGTCGAATGATCGCGGGCAGAACATGCGCCCCGAAAATGCGGCGCACTTTGCTGAGGTACCGCAAAAGACGCGGGCGTACATCAACGTCGAGTATATATCCTCGCTGCGTCCCGATGTCATTGTAGCGGAGCAGGATAAGTTCACGCAAGCGCGTTTGCGCGATACGGATTATTGGAATCGGCGCGGCATTAGGACATTCGTGCCATACAATACAAATACACCGTCGAAGCATATTTATCCTGAAACAATTGAGAAGGAAATGCAGTATATCGAAGGCTTGGGAAGAATTTTCCACAAGGAAGAGCGGGCTGCGGAAATTGTCTGGGAAACAAGGGAAACCATACGGGATATCCGCGAAAAGACCGCGAATGAACCAAAGCCAAAGGTGATGTTTGTGGAGTTTTTGAGCAGTTTGATATCCTATGACAGGACGAAGTTGGCTGGTGATATGGCGGCGAGCATCGGCGCTGATGTGCCGACGACGTCGCCGGTTATAAGCTTCGAACAAATCATTCAAGAGGATCCTGATGTGCTTTTCGTCGTCTGCAGTCATACTGACTATGGAGCATGTCGCGTGCGCATTACGGAAAATCCGGCATTGGCACAGCTCAAATGCGTGAAAAATCATCGCGTTTACAGCATACCGTTGCGCTACACGTACTCTTCGTTGGCACGTACGGCGGACGGTTTGCACTATATGGCGCAATGCATGTATCCGCAGGAATTTCCGTGGGTGGATGATCCGCATTAAGAAAGATTTTAGGAAGCACTGATAAATTCAGCCACACATCTTCGCACATCTGCACTGTCCTCTCGTCGTCGACAAATCCTCGACGTAGCACCGCTACGC
>ERZ773005.1022-NODE-1022-length-16388-cov-5.457846_pt1 | contig 16388 bp, 11 predicted proteins | sample MGYA00580666_ERZ773005 | MGnify/ENA primary metagenome ERZ773005 (study PRJEB29015, sample SAMEA2737999) | human oral metagenome | biome: human oral; feature: human-associated habitat; material: dental | place: China | collected 2061 ...
TGCGGCCACGGTGCATTACGATGGCGCCGCGACAGCAGACGGCACGCTGACGCTTGCCAATACCGGCAAGTTCAGAATCCGGAATGTCGAAGGCACGGGCAACGCGCTCACGATTGCGACGGATGCGTCCGCCGGCAGTGACGCGGCGGACGAGAAGGTGGCAAACTCGCTGGCTAAGCAGTTCGAGTATGTCGGCGACAGAAATAAGATTCAAGGCCATAAAATTCAGGGGCTTTCCTTGAGCGCGCTTATCGCTGACGGAATGACGTCGTCTTCTAAGAGGTACAATATCCTCATGGGAGCAGACGGGACGTCCGAAAGCGTCACACCGTTTGTGTCTAACGTTGAGTACGGCGATTACGAAACGATGGTCATGCAGAGCACGAAAGGAGCGATGACCTCCTCGGCGATGGTCTGGCGCAACGAGATGAACGACCTCATGAAGCGCATGGGCGATCTGCGCCTCTCGCCGCAGGATATGGGCGGCTGGGTCCGCTTCTATAAGGGCCGCACGTCGAGCGACAAGGATAAAGCATCTTTCCGCATGAATTACACCACCATTCAGGCCGGATACGACTGGAAGGCAGGCAAGGATTGGCGGGTCGGCATCGCAGGCAGCTACATGAAGGGCAGCTCGACTTATGCCACCGGCAGCGGCGACAATAAGGCCGGGAACTTCGCCGTGTACGGTACCTGGACAGGATCGCGCGGCCAGTACGTTGATCTCATCGCCAAGGTAGGGCGTATGGCGAACGAATTCACGGCCTCTAACGCTTGGGGCAGCGTCACCGCTGCGGGGGATTACCATACCTGGGGCGAATCCATCTCCGCTGAATACGGGCGGCGTTTCCATACGGACGGCAGCTTCTTCTTCGAGCCGCAGGTGGAATTCTCTCTTGGCCGCTTGAACAGCGCCGACTACGATATGACCTCAAACGGTTACGGTACGCTCCATATCAAGCAGAGCGGCATTACGAGCGCCATCGGACGCCTCGGCATCGCCTTCGGGCAGGAAACGGCGCGGTCGACGTGGTTCGTTAAAGCGTCGCTCTACCATGAATTTGCCGGAGATATGGAATCGACATGGGAAGTTGCCGGGTATCCGACGAAATACACCCGCCAGGAGGGCAAAGACACTTGGATCGGCCTCCAGCTGGGCGGTACGGTGAAGCTAAACGACAGCCTCAGCCTCTACGGCGACTTTGAAAAGACCTTCAGCGGCGACATCAAGACCGATTGGCGCGTCGACGCCGGGCTTCGCTGGAGCTTCTGACGCTAAAAAGATGACGGCGACGCGGCGGATTCAGCGCCGCGCCGCCGAAATTCTTTGACCGAGGCGAAGAGCGGAGAAAAGGGCAGAAATATAAAAAGAGAATATCGATGACTGAGAAAAATTCAACAAGCTGATGACAAAGGTTTGAAGCGAAAACGACACGGAAGAAAAGGAAGGCGGATGACATGATGAAGCGATTTTTTCTGGCGGCGGCTATAGCGGTCGCCTCTCTCTTTACTTTGGCGGGCGAGCCCGTAGTTGTAAGCGCCGCGGAGGCGACCGTCGGCTATATCGATATGGATGCGGTCTTTGAAGCTTGCCCCGGGACGAACGAGGCGGCTACGGAGCTTCGCCAGCTTCAGGCGCAGCTCCAGCAGGAATTTGAAGAGAAATCCCCGGAGCTTGAGGACAGCGAGAAGGCGAAGCTGGAGCAGGAGCTCAACGCGAAGCTCGCGAAGCGCCAGCAGGAGCTGATGGATCCCATCCAGCGGCGCGTTATCCGCGCCGTCAAACGCGTGGCGCAGGAACAGGGAATCTCCCAAGTCATAAAGGCGGAGCTTATCCTTTACGGAGGAAAAGATCTGACAAAGGACGTTATCGCCGCGGTGAAGGAGTAGGCTATAGCGTTGGCCGAGGTTCGCAGGGGGGAGCGGGATTCTGTTTTGTCGTGAGAAGGAAAGGGGAAATAGGGAGATATGGTTAAAATAAGCAGGGGAAGGCTCTCGGGAGCGGTCGCGCTGGCCATCCTGCAGGCACTGGCGTGGGGCGGCAGGGCGTCGGCGGCGCAGACGAAAACGGAGTTTTCCGAGCAAATGACGTCGGAAGCTTCCGGGGAGTACGTTGACGGCGGCGTGGCCGAAGCGGGGAAAAACGTCTATACCTTTACGAAGGACACGACGATTACCGTTGATAAGCCGGGGACTTATGGCGCTTATAGCGTCCGCGCCCCGAAATTCCAGAAGGGCGTCACGATAGAAGCGCTGACGAACACGATCACGATTAACTCAGGTATTAAGGACGCGATGGAGGATCCAACGAATCCATCCTATATGTACGGCATTTACGGTCAGTCGGGAGAGGGGATCATCAAGGTCAAAGAACTCAAGATCAACCTTGATGGGGCGCGTGACGGTAAGCCGGACGTCTATGACGGCACGGCGTTTCATGTCGGGGCAAAGTACACGGTTACCGGGAAACTGTCGATCCACGGGAAAAACCTCACCCGGGATTTCGTGGGGATATCCGCGGACAGGGACGGCGATTTCAAGCATACCGGGGATCTCGAAGTGACTTATGAGAATCTGCCGAAAGATATTTACGCGATCAGCAATGAAGGCGGTAAAGTTTCCATCAATGTGGAGAGCGGCGTTGTGGAAACGGGGCATACGGTTAAACTGGACGGTTCCATTCGCGCCGAGGGCGAGACGGATTTGGCGCTGGACAACGCGCAATCCTTTCTGAAAGGGAAAATCGTAGGCAGCTTTTGGGGTGATCCTTCAAAAGCCAATCTATATCTGCAAAACGGCGCGCAATGGATCCACCAGTCTCCCTTTCAGCCGGATAAAAACAGCGACGTTCTAAAACTGGTCGGAGGAAGCTCGGAGAGTGGCAAGGGCTATATCCTTCCCTCCGATGATACGGATATCGTGATTCATAATTACAGCGGTCATACGCGTGCTTACTGGGCGCATGAGGCGGATACCCCGACGGTGCTAAGTGGGGGAACCATTCGGATCAAAGACGCGCAAGCGAATAGTGTCTTCTATTTAGCGACGAGCCGCGACGGGGTGACGGCCGCTAACGAAGAGGCCGTGCTGAATGCCTTAGCGAATAAGCTTTATTATGAAAAACTTACCGAGGATGAGAATAATACGAACCTTACCGCGAAGGCGGAGCTTTTGGAAGGGATGGTCAATTCTTCGGTTGCTAAGACGGTTGATGCCCGATTTGATAAAAAGACGGGGCGCGCTTTTTATACGGCGACGACGCCGCAGTCCGTTGACAGCTTCACAGATACGCTCACCGGGGACGCGGCGACGGATCAGGCCTATATCGACGGTCATGTCCGGCGCAGTGACGGCAGCTATGTGTTCACCATGGGAAGGACGACGATCACAACGACGGATAAAGCCGCCGTCGCCGCGACGAGCGCGGCTGAGCTCGATCTTCGCAATAACGACATGGAGGTAGCCGCGACCGGGAGCAGTGCCGGGATCCTTTCAGGGCTGTCGGCTTCCGGGGCAAGCGCGAATCTTTCCCTGGCGGGGGTTCATGCGCTTTCCGTGACGGCAGAGAACAGCGCTGACGGAAAAGCGGCGGCCGGTATTTTGGCGGCAAACGGCGGGACGGTGCATATCGAGAATGCGTCGGGCGTTCTCAAACTCTTCGCTAACGCGAAAGCGACAGAGGATACGGCGGGTATCATCGCGAAGGATGCGTCCACGGTCACGATAGACGGTATTGTGGAGATAGAAGCGGACGGCGACGAGCTGGAGGACGTGAGCCAGAAGAAGAATAAAGGCGCCAAACAGGGGATCTTGCTCCATGGTGCAACGGTGGATCTGGGCGGCGGGACAATCAAGGCGATAAACGGCGCTAGTATCGCCCGACTTGAAGGTGCAAATACCACCCTCAATATCAACGTAACAAATGGCGATGTCGGGAAATATAAGACAACGCTGATCGGCGATGTTGTGAATAACGCTGCGAACGCCGCCGTCGCGATCGGTTTGGGCAAGGATTCCACGTGGGACGGAAATTATGTGGCAAAGGAAGGCATAGAGCCCGCGTTGAATGTCTACCTGAAAGACGGCGGCACATGGAGCGGGAAATCGACCGCTCCGATCGAGCTTTTGAAAATGAGCGGGGAGAGCGTCTGGAACAACACGGGAACCGCCGTTGTTAAGCGTTACGCCGGCGATACGGCGAATAACCTTATCGACATGCAGAAGACCGATGCGAATCAGCCGATAACGATCGATCATTTTTCGGGAAAAGCTGTCTTTACCTACGCCCGTGATAAAGATACGCCGACGACAGTCCTTGGCAGCCGCCTGATCATTGACCGGGCGGATGCCGGGAGCGAGATCGTCCTGCGGACGGATGCGACGGGCTTGGATCTCCAAAGTACCGCAATCGGGGTACAGAACATAAATAACATGGTGCTGGAAGCACTGGCGAAGAAGCTTGCCTATAACGGCGCGCGCCGCGGCGAGGCGGAAAATCTGAAAGCGTCGGTGGAGATTGCCGACGGGTTGACGACTTCGGCGAAAACCTTGAAGATTGCACCGATTACCTACGACCCGACGACTGGCGAGGGGATCTATCACTACGACAAGCCGCAGTGGGATCCCGCGGAGACCGGCCATTATGATCAGCCGATTACGGGGAAAGCGAGCACGGATCAGTATTGGACGGTTAAGGGGATTTTGAAGGACGGCGTGTACAGGTTCACGAAGGACAGCGAGATTATCTCCGGGCTTAATAAATTTGAGGGCGGCCCGTGGAAAGGGGAGTACAGCGCGGTCATTGACGCCTGCTCCACCAGTCCGGTGACGACGATTGATTTAAATAACCATAATCTCACCATTCGTACCGAAGGCAAAGGGGCGGGCGGTATGATCGGGATTATGGCTACGGGCCTCGCCGCCAACAAGCCGCTAGGCGTCGTGGAGATCAAGAATGCCGGAGCTATAAGCATCACTTCCGTAGAGCATGGAGGCGGGTATGGCACGCCGCTCTTCGTCAACGGCGGAGGAAAAATTATTATCCATAACGGCGGGGAGAACCAAGAGCAAAAGGTTCTTACCCTGCGCTCCATCAATAAAGATAATAAGCGTTCCACAGGGATGAAAACAATGAATGGGACGAACGGCGTACGCTCCCAAATCATCATCGACGGATTGGTGGACATCGAGGTAGGGGGAACGAATCCGCAACCGGATACGGATATCGAGGGGATCAGCAACGTCGCCTCAACGATCAGCATCGGCGGCGGCAAGGTGAAGGTCACCGGCGACGGCGTTTGGGCGATTCGCTCTTATGGGGAATTTGTCAGCCAAAATAAAGGCTGCGTTTACTTTAACGCGATTCACGATGGGGTAGAAGGCGCGGCCACTGGCAGCGGAAAAAACAAGACGATCATCGAGGGCGGCATTGGCATATCTGGGGCTATGGGCCTGCGAGGGAGCATTAACGTCGGCTTCGGCACGCCGGATTCCTATTACAAGGGAGATATTATCAGCGCCGGTTGGAATAACGAGGGAGAAGTCAATCTGTGGTTCACGCGCGGATCCGAGTGGACGGGCAATAATAAGTCGACAGGCGGCAGCACGAACGTTTACATGGACGGCGCGACCTGGACAGGGCTATCGTCGCAGACGGAGAATTATCTGCTGGAATTGAAGAACGGTTCTCTGTGGAAGAATACGGGCACGAGCGGGCTTGGAACGCTGCGGACAGCAGGAGATAAGAACGTCCTTGATATGACGGCGGACACGGCGGGGGATGTCAATATCGAAAATTACAGCGGACAGCTCACGGCGTATTACGCGCACGATCCGCTGAATCCGACGACGATTAAAGGCGGTAACATTACGATCAACAAGGCGGAGGCGGGCAGCCAGATCACCCTACGGACAAACCGTACCGGAATCGGCTTGACGGTCACCCCGAAGATCAACGCCGTTTTCGAGGCGTTGGCGAAGAAACTTACCTATAAGGATTGGCAGAACAACGGAGGAAATCTTACCGGTCGGGTAGAGATCGCCGAGGATCTTCTGCTTTCTTCGGAAACGATCCAGAGCGGCAGGATCGATTTTCAAGCATCCGGGAGTGGCGAGGGCCGCTTAGAGGCGGGGTCGACGACGCCGGGCGGCGTCATAGATCAAGTAGTCACGGCGCAGGTCACCGGAGAAAATACGATCACCGAGAATACGATGTTTGAAGTCACGGCGAAGGATCCGGCTCTCGACGCCGTAGCTGCTGTCGTGGGCAATCATGCAGCAACGACCGTCAACGCTCCCGGCAAGGATATCGCTGTTATCGCGAAAAGCGTCGACGGAAGTGACAAAGCTTATGCTCTCTATGCGGAAGGGAGTACGGGCAGCGTAGGCGTGACGGTGAAAAACCTCGACGTGGAAGCGACCGGTAAGGCTGGCTCGGCCGCCGTTTTGGCAAAAGCCGGCGGCAGTGTGACGATAAACGCAACGGGGTCGGTTCAGATCAAAGGTGACGTGGAAAATCAAGGGACGGGGAACGTGAAGGTAGATTCCGCCCGGGCTGAGGTGCTGGGTGATATTCTAAATATCGGCGGCGGGAAGATGGAGATGACGGCGGAAAATCTCAAGATCGTCGGTAATATCAATAACGAAAGAAGCAGCGAACTAAAGCTTGAGGGTAAACAGGGCGGCAAGATCACCTTGGGAATTAAGGAAGCGCCGACGAACATCTCCAATGATGCAACTTCCCGCCTCGTCCTTGGCGGGAGAGACCGTACGACCGTCATATGGGGTGATACGGTCAACCGCAATCCGGATTCTTCTGCGGTGACAATTACGTTGGACGGCAAAGACTCCGTCTATTACGGAGCGATCGACCCTTCGGATCTCAACCTCCTGAACGGCGCTTCATGGCACGTGGGAACGAGCATGAATTCGGAGATCGGGACGCTCACAGGAACGAACGGCATGATTCACCAAGCCAAGGGCAACGACAAGACACTGACTATCGATAAGCTCTCCGGCACGGTCAACGTAAATTACGCCAGCGATTACCGGTCGGTAAACAAGACACTGACTATCGATCCGGCGGCGGGTAAAGTCACCCTCAAAGGCGTCGACGCTGCCAAGGAGAATACGATCACGATCCGCACCGACAATACGGATCTTCCCGCGGCGGGATTAGGCGATAGAACCGCTTGGGAGAGCGCGCTTACCGCGTTGGCGAATAAGCTCGTTTACGCGACGCCCGGTGATATTTCCGCTGGCGAGGTACCGCATCTGAAAGCCTCTGCCATGATCAACGAGGGGATTTTAGCGCCGTGGGCGAAGGCGAAGATCGCCTTCGGCGCGGCGGGTAATCCTAACACTCTTGCGGAAGTGAGCTACAACGCAGGCAGGGTCGAAGTCGGCGCGTATGAAACGGGCATTATGAAGGGCGCCCGGGCGGCTATGACCTCGGCGGCGATGGTCTGGCGGGCGGAGACGAACGATCTTGACCGGCGCATGGGAGATCTGCGTTTCAGTACGGACAACATGGGGGCGTGGGCGCACATTTACGGCGGCAAGGCCAGCTCCGATAAAGGCGGGGCGAATTTCTCCACCAGCTACCGCGCCGTGCAGGCGGGATACGATTGGCAGGTCGGTTCGCGCTGGAAGATGGGCGTGGCGTTTAGCTATATGAACGGAAAATCGACCTATAACAACGGCGGAAGCGGCGACAACAGCGAAAACAACATCGCCCTTTACGGCGTTTGGCAGGGCGGCGGCGGAAGCCATGTCGATCTCATCGCCAAAGTGGGGCAGCTTGATAACGACTATACTGTTTATAACGACGATGGGCGGAAGATCGACGGCGATTACAAGACGATGGGATTTTCCCTCAGCGCCGAGTACGGGAAGAAATTTTCCCAGCCGGGCGGCTTTTACTTTGAACCGCAAGCTGAGCTTACATATAGCTATTTACAGGGCAAGGATTATGACGCGCGGAGCAATTATCCAGACGGTTCAGGCGGATATCGCAATCTGCGAGTTTCCCAATCAAGCTTTAACAGCCTTATTGGCCGGGCGGGGATCGCTTTGGGCTATGAGACGGCGACAAGCACGGTCTATGCGAAGCTCATGGTGAACCGGGATTTCAACGGCGCGTTTTCTACTTCCTATGCGGCGGAAGGGATCGCCAAGAGTACGCGAGAGGAGTACGGCGACACCTGGCTGACCATGCAGCTGGGCGGCACGGTGAAGGTCGGAGATCGCTGCACGGTTTACGGCAATTTTGAAAAGAGCGTCAACGGTTCCATAAAAACCGACTGGCGTGTGGATGTTGGCGTGCGCTGGGCATTTTGATAACGGCGCGGGTCTGAACTTAAGAGCGGATAAACGACAAGACGCTGCCGGGAAAAAGCCGGCGGCGTCTTGCTGGTTGCAGAGAAACAATCGGCTCGTTTTTTATTGGAAGGTGATCCGAGCTTTTTCGCATGCCCATTGCGCGGCTTTTTTTCGAAATCAAAAGGGCAGGATATGGATTTTCTGCGAAAATATGTTATACTATTTTTATAGTAGCGGGGAAGCCATCGTTGGGAGGGTTTGATTTGGGAAAGAAGCTGAAAATACTGATTACGGACGATTCCAAGCTCCTGCGCAAGAAGCTGCGTCTGGAATTGGAAGGTCTGGGGTGCGAGGTCATAGAGGCCGAAAACGGCAAGGAAGCTGTCATGATGGACCTGCAGGAGAAACCGGACGGCGTCTTTTTAGATATCGTTATGCCTGAAGTAGGGGGGCTGGAGGCGCTGCAGGTCATTCGGGAGGTAAACCCGGATATTCCGGTGATCATGCTTTCGTCAGCGGGGACGCCGCAGAAGCTGATGGAAACGATGAAACTGGGCGCGTTGGATTTCATTCAGAAGCCGTATACGAGCGAGCAGATCAAAAAAGCCGTCGAGGAGATTCGAAAGAAGGCGGCGCGTGATGAGTGACCTGTATTTTGCGCAGTATCTTTTGAATAGCGGCGAGGTTACGTCTGACGAGCTTCCCAGGTTGCTCGCGGCGAGCGTAAGCGCAGAGCCGGAGCTGGCGCTTCTGGCGATGCACGAAGGATTGATCTCCGGCGAGCAGGTGGCGAAATTAGGCGCGGCGCCGGAGACTTTTGCCACCGCGGCGCAGGAGAGAAAGTATCTGACGGCGGCGCAGATCGCCAGCTTACGAAAGCTGGTGCCGGACGAAAGCGTGCGCTTTGCCCAGGCCTTTTTCAAAACGAAAGGGCATGACTATCGAAAGCTGGGCGCGTTGATGGCGGCCGGGCACGAAGCGAAGGATCCGGTTCGCGATGCGGTGCGCCGCGTGGGGAAGGATCTTTTAGAGACGGAAGTGGAGCGCTACAGCGATTTCGTGGGGTTGTTTTTGCGCTCCGTCATTCGCTTTATGGATACGCCGGCCGCTATTTCTTATGAAGCTATGGCGCTGACTGACGCGGACCGGACCGTCGTCGTTTCGCAGCGCCTTTTTGGGGCTCTGAATCTGGTGACGGGACTTTTCGCGCAGGAAGATGTGTTTGTGGAGATGGCGAGACGATACAGCCACGAAGATCTCCACTCGGTCGATGAGATGGCGACCGATAGCCTGGGAGAGTTCCTGAATGTGGTGAACGGTCTTTTCGCTGTTGATATGGCGCGGCAGGATCTGGAGATCGACCTTGGCATGCCGCGGGTGGAGGAAAATGTGTTGCCGACCGGGAATCGTCAGCTTTTGCTCCATGTCTGTACCGCGTTTGGGAGTTTCGCGCTGGTGATGGCGGCGGACGAATTTGTTTTTAAGGATAAAGATTAAACGGTGGGGGCGCGCTTTTTCTTCTCAGAAGCGCGCTTCATTTATTGCCTGCCGGATCGTTGGTCCGCGGTTTTCTGGCGCTGGGAGCGCCTTTTTTGTTGCGGGGAAACGAAGTGGGAAATTTCCCGTGTAACTTTTGTCCGGTCACTTTTGTTACCGTAGAGGAGAATAAATTTTGTTACAATGGAGGAAAAAGAAAGGGTGACCATTTATGAGCGAGATATTGAAAAATATCAAAAAATCTGAGGTGTTGCGCCTGAAAGATTTGGTGGCGTACGCTGAGGGGCAGGTCGTCAGCAAAACGCTGGTGCAGAACGCGGGGCTGGGGATAACGCTGTTCGCTTTTGCCAAAGGCGAGGGAATCAGCACACACGAATCGAAAGGCGACGCGCTCGTCACGGCACTCGACGGGACGGGGGAAATTACGATTGACGGCGAAAAATACGAGCTGAAAGCCGGGGAATCGATCGTCATGCCCGCGAACCATCCGCACGCCGTTTACGGGAAAGAGAGTTTCAAAATGCTTCTCGTCGTGGCTTTTCCCGAGGCGTAAAAAGTAAAAAGCGGAGCAACACGTGACGTAAACGGAGGGAGAAAGGGGCGGCTGACAAAAAGGCTCGCCCCTTTTCAGTTGGCGCGGGAAGGTGTAAAATAAAAGTGTTCTCAGCGATAAGCAGAGGCGTTCGTTGGATTTTGCCGCGCGCTTTTCTGGCGGGGGAAAATAACGCGGAGCGATAGAAAGACTGGTATTGAGGAGGAATCGTATGCTGAAAAAAACGAAGATCATCTGCACGATGGGACCGGCGACGGAGCGGGAAGGCGTTTTGGACGCATTGATCGCGAACGGAATGAACTGCGCCCGGTTCAATTTTTCCCATGGGACGCATCCGGAGCATCAGGCGCGTATCGCGGCAGTACGGGAAGCGGCGAAGAAGGCCGGGCGTGTTATATCCCTGATTCTCGATACGAAAGGGCCGGAGATGCGGCTGGGCGAGTTCGCAGACGGCAAGGTGGAACTGACGAAGGGGGAGACGTTTACCCTGACGTATGCGGATACGCCGGGGGACGCGACGCATGTCGCGGTGAACCACAAGAATCTCTGGCAGGAGGTACAGCCGGGAGATACGCTGCTTCTCTCCGACGGGCTGGTGGCGCTGCGGGTCGAGCGCATCGACGGGAAGGATATCGTGACGACGATCTTAAACAGCGGTCCTATGAGCACGAAAAAACGCGTAGCGGCGCCGGGGGTGGCGCTGGGACTGCCGCCGATCTCGGAGCAGGACGAAAAAGATATCATCTTTGGCATTGAGAACGATATGGATTTTGTGGCGGCGTCCTTTATCCAGCGGCCGGAGGACGTGACGGCGCTGCGTGATCTCATTAAGGCGCACGGCGGTCATATGGAGATTCTGCCGAAGATCGAGAATCTAGAGGGCGTGAAGAATTTCGACGCGATCCTCGAAGCGGCGGATGGCATCATGGTGGCGCGCGGCGATCTCGGGGTGGAGATCCCGGCGGAAGAAGTGCCGCTGGTGCAGAAAGAGATCATCGACAAGTGCAACGCGGTGGGGAAGCCCGTCATCGTGGCGACGCAAATGCTGGAATCTATGACGTCAAATCCGCGCCCCACGCGGGCGGAAGCGTCGGATGTGGCGAATGCCATATTTGACGGAACGGACGCCATCATGCTGTCCGGAGAAACGGCCAGCGGCGATTATCCGGTGGAGGCGGTGCAGACGATGGATCGTATCGCCCGGCGCATTGAGAGCTCCCTTCATTATAAAAAACTCTTTGTCGGCAAGGGGCTGGAGCATCACACGACGACGGAGGCCATCGCGCACGCGACAGTGCAGCTCGCCTACGAATTGGATGCGGCGGCGATCATTACGCCGACGGAATCGGGGTACACGACGCAGATGGTGTCGAAGTATCGTCCCAAGGCGGCGATTTTTGCCTTTACGCCTCACGAGCAGGTAGCGCGCCATCTGAATCTTCGCTGGGGTGTCCTGCCCGCTCCGGCGGCGCGGCTTTGGAAAGACGCCAGCGAGATGCGGCACATGGCGACGGCGGCGGCGGAAAAGTGCGGGGCCATAAAGCCCGGCGATGTCACGATCATTACATCGGGGATCAAGTGCGTCCCGGGGAATACGAGCTCGATTCGCGTTTACACGGTGTAATCGCTTAGCGGGCGCGACCTGAATTTCGTGCTTAGGGTGAATACGAACAATGAATTACGGGGGAGATATAATGAACAAAAAAGCGCAGCTTTTCGCGGAGCTTGTCCAAAGCCTGAAGGAAGACGCCAAAAACGATGCCGGAGGCGACGCGGCGGAGGAGATGTTCCACGTTGAAGAGGTGGATGACGATTTCCATACGGTTCTGTTCCGCTCGCAGCTTGAGATAAAAGATTCGCTGCTCCTGCCGATGGTGCTGATCCTTGACGACAGCCTTTATGCTGTTTTGCGGGTTTGGGCGGCGGCGGGGGCTCGTACCGCGGCGAATCAAGAAGCACTGGCGGCCTATATGGATATTATGAACCGCCGCTACAAAGTGTTTAAATATTACGGGAATGAGGAAGGCGATATTATTCTCGACGTCTGCCTGATGGCGGATGCGGAGCATTTTGACCCCGTGATGGCGACGACGGCGATCGACTTGGTTTTGCAGCACTTGCAGGAAACCCGCGACGACCTCGAAGCGGCGATCCAGGGGCGGCTGCCGCAGGGAGAATAATGGGACGGTTTTTGGCGTCAGGAGAGAGAACAGATTGCTCATTTCGGTTAAAATATTGGGCTTGAGGGCAATAAAAAGGCCTCACGGAAAAAATCCGTGAGGCCTTTTTTCATAGATATGCCGCGAGGAGACGCTCGATTTCATCCGTCAGCTCTCTAACGGAGTGGCGGCGGCTGCGCGCGCAGTTCTGCGCCTGCTCCGTACAGAGGAGGCAGCGGCGCGGGAGCGGACGCGAGAGTTTCGTGCCGTCTGCCGCGAGTACGTCGAGGTCGAAGAGCCGACCGAGCGGATGATGTTCTTCAAGATCGGTGGTGAGCACCTTGATCGTTTCCGCATCCCCGTCAATGGCAAGAAGCGCCTCATCGCCGGTTGCTGCGTGGATCTCCGTCTGTGCAATACAGGGGAGATGCGTCGTATCCAGCCGCTCCTTCAATGCCGTGAGCCCTGCGTCAAACGCTTGCCGCAGCTTTGCCGAGGTCTTGGTGGGACCGGGGATGTTGAGAGTAAAGGAAATGAGGGGACACGCATACTCTTTCTGCCATGCATTTTGCCGTGCGGCACGCTCTTCGCGTGCCGCAAGTATGGCGGGAAGCTCCACAGGAATACCGCTCAGCATACGAAATCCTTTCAGTAATGCACAACATCCGCCGTTTCTGCAATCTTCCTGCGGATAGCAGCGCTTTCTTCACTTTGAAGAAAGGCAAGTGTTGTGGGAGGAACGAGTGCAGGAAGAACATCCGTATTGCCGGATTGTATCGCTCGACGGACGGTAGATGCGCTGATGGGAGCCCCTGCGTTTTCTTTGCGCGGGATGATTCTGCACTCGATGCCGGCGCGCGGGAGATCATGGAGCATAATCTCGTTATAGAGACGCGTGACATGGCTCGTATGCTCTTCGCCAACGTAGCGGCGCGTGATGGAGAGCGCCTGCGCGATCCGGGAAAAGACGGCAATATCGAGCTGCGCATGGCTACGGATAGCGGCATCCTCATCCTTTTGAAAATAGCTGGGAAAGGTTGCCTGGCTGATCATGTAGGGACCCGTGGCGTGATAGACAAGATTCTTCAGATGGGCCGTGCCTTCGCGTACGAGACGGTCACGCACGGCATAGGGGAAAAGACTCACGTCTTCACTGACGACGAAGACGTGCAGGAGGTCATTCTCTGCGGCAGCATACTCTACGAGATACAGATGACCAAAGGTGAACGGATTCGCATTCAGTATGATCGCTGCTGCCGTACCGGGCACATCCTTTGTTTCTGCCTTTAATTTTTTCAGATAATCATCGAATCCCCAGCGTCGATTCTCGAGAAAGACGATGGTATCCGAGACGCGGGCGATTTCATAGAAGCCAAGACTGGAGAAAAAAGGGGCAGAAGCACCTTTCGTGTAGAGAAAGACGGAGGAATTTCCGCGTTCCTGTTGGACTCCCATGAGATGCGTGAGAACGATGTTCAGCAATCCTTTGCCCTGGTGGCTGCTTTCCACGGCAAAGCAGCGCAGCGTATTTTTGTAGCAGCTGCCGGTCGCGATGACCTGATGCGATTCATCGAAAATGGCACAGGTGTAATCGATATTGGCGTCCATACGAAGGCCTTCCTTTTCCAGTAAGGCACGGACGCCTTTCATGCCGCGTTGGTCGGATGGATAGATCGTTGTAATCATAGTACCTCCTGTGTTTCCTTGAGCAGGTCGATAAAGGCGCGAATCTGAGGCAGAGCGGCGCTTTGCTCGGTATAGAGCAGATAGGTTGAGCGCACGAGCGGGCGTCCGTCTGCGAAATACATGGGGCGAATGCAGCCATCAAAACGCGCGAGGCAGATCTCCGGCACAATGCACCAGCCGAGTTTTTGACGCACGATTTCGATACAGGTAGCCGTATTGTTGGCAAAGATCTGATTTTGCGCCGTTGGGATTTTGTTTTCCTTGCGCCAGAGTGCCGTATCCCGTTCCATTTCGGTATCTGCCTTGCGGATTACCTGCGGCAGCTCGCTGAGCGGAAGATGCTCGTGTTCCCAGCAGGTGATGATGCAGACCGGTTCGCGGTCGAGCAGGATGCGCGGACCGTCCCAGTCGGAGTATTCTCCGCGCACGATCGCCAGCTCCATTTTTCCAGCGATGAACATAGAGAAGATTTTCTGACTGACCTCGATGGTCATCTGCGTATGCACCAACGGATAGCGCTCCTGATAGTGGCGCAGGAGAGGCGGCAGGCGATACATTGCATAATTGATCGACACACCGACGCGCAGTGTCCCGGAGATGACGCCCTGCGCGTCGTTGAGTTCCTGATTCATCACATTGAGCTCGCGTGTGATTGCCTTGATGTGGCGCAGCACAATTTCGCCCGACGGCGTGAACTGAATCCCTTGACGCGAGCGCAGGACGAGGATAATGCCCAGTTCCTTTTCGAGTTGGCGTATGCGCTTGGAAACAGAGGACTGTGTCGTATACAGTTCCTCTGCGGCGCGAGTGATATTGCTCGTGCGATCCAGCGTCATGAGCAGCTGAATGTCTTGCGTATCCATGCAATTTCCCTTTCGCACAGTAAGATAACAATATACGGTCAATTTATTATATCATGATTACCATCGCTTTTGTGATTGTAAATTTCATAAGAAGCATTCTTTTATGGAATGGCACAAGGGGAAAAATGGATGCGTTTACAGCAAAGGGGATTCCTTGTTATTATGATACTATAATTGAACGTTAGGAGGAATCGTTATGCAGATCGAAAAGCCAGCGATGGCAGGAACGCTGGAATCCAGCGATGCGCAGGTCACCGTCGAGCCGGGTGGGGACGGGATCGAGCTTCATCTGGAGAGCAGCGTGATGAATCAGTATGGACGTGCTATTCAAAGAACGGTGCTCGAAACGCTGGAACGTCTCGGCGTTCGGTCTGCGCGTGTCCAGGTTGTGGACAAGGGGGCACTGGACTGCACGATTCGCGCGCGTGTGGAATGCGCCGTCTTTCGCAGTGCTGGCGTATCCGACAAGAATGTTCCGTGGGGAGGTGTGATCCAATGATTCCGAGACCAAAGCCGGAGCGGTTCCGTCTGCGCCGCACAATGATGTTCATGAATGCACAGCGTCCGGGACTGATCAAAGACGCCTACATCTACGGCGTGGACAGCATCATTCTCGATCTCGAGGACGCAGTTGCAGAGAATCAAAAGGATGCGGCGCGTTTCTCGCTCTATCATGCGCTGAAAAACATTGACTACGGCGACACCGAGGTGATTGTCCGTATGAACGGACTCGAAACACCGCACTGGCAGGAGGATGTACGTGTCTGTGTCGCGGGCGGTGCGGATGGCGTGCGCATTGCAAAATGCGAAAGCGCAGATGATGTCAGGCAGATCGAAAAGCATGTCCTTGCTGCGGAGAAGGAATTCGGCGTCGAGGAGGGGCGGACGCTGCTCATGGCGGCCATCGAGAGCCCCAGGGGCGTCCTGAACGCCTACGAGATCTGCACGGCGTCGCCACGGCTCTTCGGCGTCGCGATATCGGGCGGCGACTACCGAAAGTGTATGCAGGTCAAGGTGGTGCCGGGCGGCATCGAGATGCTGGCGGCCCGGGGGCACTTGCTCATCGCCGCGCGGGCGGCGGGGGTGCAGTGCTTCGACACGGTGTTCACCAACCTGGACGACGACGAGGGCTTCCGCGCGGAGGTCCAGCAGAACAAGGACATGGGCTTTGACGGAAAGTCCCTGATCAACCCCCGCCAGATCCCGATCGTCCACGAGATGCTGGCCCCCACACAGAGGGAGATCGCGGACGCGGAGAAGATCGTTCGAGCCTTCCGCGAGAACGCGGACAAGGGCGTCGGCGTCTTCACG
>ERZ773005.1025-NODE-1025-length-16336-cov-6.345126_pt1 | contig 16336 bp, 15 predicted proteins | sample MGYA00580666_ERZ773005 | MGnify/ENA primary metagenome ERZ773005 (study PRJEB29015, sample SAMEA2737999) | human oral metagenome | biome: human oral; feature: human-associated habitat; material: dental | place: China | collected 2061 ...
GACAGTTGCGCTTCGAGGGAGCCACCATTGCAGGATTGGCTCGACAACTGGCAACCACGTGGAACACCGTGTGGTCCCATATCAAGCCGTGTCTGCAAGCCGCGTCTGATAACCCCGCCCGCTTCGCAGGGGTCCGGGTGTTGGGGGTCAATGAGAGGCGTGTGGAACCAACAGGACCGACGCCGCCGGGGCCCGCGTGAGCTCACCGGCATCGTGGACCACTCGCGGGAAGGATCATCCCACGACCCACTTGCTTGGGCCTGGTCCCAGGAAGGTCTGGCACCGTGTACAAGAACTGGCTAGCCGAGCGCGGAGAAGACCTCCGCGCGGGGGGTGCGAATCGCGACGCTGGATCCCTTCCAGGGACAGCAAGAACACCATCGATGACCAACTTCAAGACGCCGCCAGCGTGCTCGATGCCTGTCACATCGTCAAGCTCGCCGGGGACGCCCCAGGTGAGGTACGCCGTCGCGTCCAGCAAGACACGACCGGTCACCGCGGACGCACAGGCGATCCCCTCTACCAAATCCGGCTTCTCCTGCGCGCCTCGCGTGATCGGCTAAGCAAGCGTCAACGGGAACGACTCCGCGCAGCCTTCACGGCAGATGAGGCACATAGCGGTGTAGAAGTCGCCTACCACTGCGCCCAGCAGGTGCACGAGGTCTTCCACCAAGCCACACCCGCCCAAGGACGACACCTGGCCGCACACCTCATTATGGGCTCTTCCGAGTTGAGTGTGGGTGACCGGGTGTTGGTCGGGGGTTGCGGGTAGAGGTCAAGGGCCTTGGCGAGGCAGTAAATCATGGCCATTCGGGGGTTGGAGGAGCCGGTTTCACCCCTCCGGCCCGATGCACGACCCCGCGCGTCAGCAAAGAGCAGGTCACGGCAGCGTTCCTCGACGCCGTCCACCACCTCCTCGCCAGCCGGGACCAGGTCGACGAGCTGGTCGACCAGGCGGTGCGTGCCGAACTCGACACCACCGACCTACATATCGAAGCCGACCAGCTCTTCGCCCGCATGGGTGCTGCCGCCGAGGCGATTGACCAGTTGATCGCCCGCAACGCCCAAGACCAAGCCGAATACCAGCGCCGCTTCGACAAACTCACCAGTGAACACGCCACCCTCCTAGAGGAGTACCGCCGGCTCCTCGACCAGATCAGCGACCTCGACAACCGGCAAGCCGCCTACCGCTACTACAAGGAACAACTCGCCACCCTCGATCCGGCCAGCATCGAGTTCACCCCATACCTATAGCACGCCCTCGTCGACCACGCCGAGGTAGGCACCGACGAAACAATCACGTTCACGTTCAGGGATGGAAGGTCGCAGGCGATCTCACTCAAGAAGTGATCATCTCAGCAATAACTGCGACATCGTGTACAGGGTCTTGGGCGCCGGGGTATACGTTGATCTCCCGGTAGTTCGGGTGTGCGATGTTCAGCGAAGGGAGTGGGGCTTCACGGAGTCGAACAACAATGAACCCGTCTGCAAGGAGATCTAAGCTCTTGACGCGATCAACGTCGGCCTTGTCGCGATGCCAGTACGAGCCGTCATATTCGATGGCGAGCTGTTTCCCGGATGGAAGATCCACGCAAATATCAACAGTCCAGGAAAAGTGAGCCTGGAACTTTGCAGAATGAATGCGGGAACCAGATTTCGCGTTTCCCCAGTGCGCAAGGGCCGCCGAATGGTATTCGGTCTCAATCCGAGATTGTCCTGTTTCGATGCACTCCGGGCATTGCGACCCATTGACTCGCGCTGCTGGCATAGCCCGCCACCTGTGAGCCGGATCGTTTTTGCATACCCAAAGGGGCGGCTCAGCTAGCTGCGAGGTGTTCGGACGGATTTCCCACGGCGAGAGCGGATTGTCTGGTGACCATTCTTCAGCAACCTCTGGATAATGGTACGCCAGCGAATCAAGGATGGTATGGCACACAGGGCAGCGATACCGCTCATATTTATCGCGTTCTCGGGGAGTGGCTTGGAACTCATGTCCGCAGACAGGGTCTCGCCACCAGACAATGCGACGAGACTCGGGAGAGACGTCTGCAAGGCGCAAATTGCCATTCTTGGTGGGGTGCCACTGGCTGCTGATCTCTGGTGTCAACCTGCTCACGGAGGGATCAGCTGCCGCAGCATCCGCATTTGCTTTCCTGGTCTTAATTGCCTTGCAAACAGAACAGCCCCCAAACAGATAGCTGAGAGGTTGGCGCGTGTTTCGGTGACCAGAAGGACACCGGAATCTATAGCCCGAACCCCAGTGGTTCTCGTCGACTCGAACACTCTCAGGAGGGAGGTCGTCGTCCCAAGCGGCCAGCAGCTCGGGTACATCAGCGATAGTTTTACCTGCAAAAGAAGCTCTTTTCTCTTCCCAGGCGACCCGTCGAATCTCCTGACATTCAGGGCAGGAGAAATAGTCATTTGTAACATCTAGGATGCGAGCCTTGAACGAATGCCCTTCAGGGCAGGTCCACCATGCTTCTCGGCGCGCTTTTAATGTAGCTGTGTCCCAGAGGGATTCCGGATTGCGGTCGTGAGCCCACCATTCGACAGCTCGGTTATGGGAGTTCTTGAGGAGGTTAGCACCTCGGGCCTTATTGGTTCCTGCAGTTGCAGACTTCGGGTTCCGTCGACAGGGACAACCCCAACCAATATCTCCATTGCGTTGCGCCTCGATCCTGCCGCAGAAATTGCAGCGCGTGGCGTGAGGATCATCCTCCAAGCTGGGATTAGTCAGTGGCCCCAGATATGTGTAGCCATGAGCCTCGGCGTTCTTCTCGACGGAAGATATCTCCACGGGCTGATCGGAACAGCCCGACATGGCGCGGGCTCCCTTCGCCCAGGCACGCCAGTGACAAGCTCGGCAAACAAGTTCACCGACTTGCAACCGGTCAAGAACATATTCGAAGCGGTAGTGCCCCTCAAAGCCGCAACGCGAACACCGAGTCAGCAAGTAGGCAGATGCCTTGGTGAACTCTTCAAGCAAGGTAAGGCCACCCTGAGAGTAAAGCTGATGGAGGTGATCGAGACACCACGTCGGCCGCGTGCGAGTAGTAAACGCTCCGGGTTGGCCGCACCCTTCCACACAGCAAATCTTCACCCTAGTACCTCATTTTCCCTGAACTGAACCAATGTCCTCCCATTTGAACCACTCACGCTGCGAGCGCGACCGTGCCGCCATTTTGTATCCAAGTCGGACTGAAAGCTTTATAGATCGAGCGCAGCACGTCCTCCCCCACGAGCGACTCCGCATCGGCAGCGAAAAGCACGTCAACCATCAGCTTGATCGCATCACGCGGCTTATAGAAAGCACCCGCAGCCTTCCCCTTTTTATCGAAGGCCCGATACATGACATCCTCGAAGATGTCACCCATCATCGAGTCCTCAATGCTCGTCGATCCCAGCGACAGCGTCGAGAAGTGCTTAACCACTGCAAGCAGGCGATTCGCCGCACTCAGCTTTTCGACCAACTTCGGAAACTCGAACGCGGTCCAGATATCCGCGATGTTGTGCGAGAAACCGTTGACGTAGCTGAGCACCGCCTTGTCCACGTTATCGTCCACTGACGCAATGTGCGCCAGATTCAACGGGGAGACGTTATAGAAACTCAAGCCAAAACCCTCAGCGACCGCGATATCGATCAGGATCGGCGGTATCCCGCTCCGTGCCTCGACGAACTCAATGACGTCTTCCTTCATGTCCTCTAACAGACACTCGAGACGACGCAGGACCGTGAACGGCAAGATGTAATCACCGTACTCCTGCGGTTCGACGACGTTGCGCAGGTACTTGTCAGCCGTGGCCCACACGATCCGGGCGGTGGTGGATGCCGCCGCGCGCGCTGCCTCGTTTGTCATGCCATTTACTCCTTTGTCCCGACGGTTTTGCCAAGACATGCGGATGCCCCACCAACATACCTGTGCCAATGGATACCCATAGACATCTATCCTACGGCCCTACCCCTGACGGAGCAGTCAGCAAAGCCGCGACCCCATCCAGCTGCGCGCGAATCTCCTCGAAGGGGCGGTCCAGGTCGAGCGTCGTCGCGCTGATGCGGTTGCCGCTCATGCGGTAGGTGAAGTCAGGCTGAATCTCTTCGTCGGTGGCGGCGTAGAGGAGCACGCCCGAGACCTCGACACGCTCCCCCGCTTGCTCGAACGCAATCTGCTTGTTCTTCACGTACGTGAAGATCTGGTACAGGTTCCCTGAATGCACGGTCCTCTTGTCGAAGTTGCTCTGCATCGTGGACGCGTAGTACTTCGCGTCGATGATGAGGACGCGGCCGCGAGCGCTCAGGGTGATGTCGCTGCGCATGGCGGGCAGGCCCTCCGCGACGCCGTCGTCCAGAGCCCAGTCGATGAAGGACGCGCTGGCATGCAGGTGCGGGTGTTCCTTACGGTAGTACTCGAGAATGAACTTCTCATACAGACGGCTCATGCGCTGTTCGTCGAAGAAATCCATCATGCGCACGCTGCCGTTGCTCTGGGTTTGAAGCAGCCCTTTGACGACGAGCCAGCATACGGCCATCAGCATGCGGTAGGTGCGATTACTTCGGTCGTAGCGCATGTTCCAGTCGACCGTGTGCAGGTCGATCTCGCGCACGTCCGCGAAGAAAACCATGAGCTTCTTCAGGCTCTTCTTGCGAGCCTTCGAGATATCCGAACGCACGAGCAGCGCGACCGTCGCCTTGATGACGCGATTCATCGTCGTGTCGACGCTGAACTCGTCGTAGGAGCACACGAGCTGGCGGCGTAGGATCGCCTGCGATTTCACGGACTCTGTGACCTCGATTTTTCCGCGCAGTGAGGAGCGCGCCTCGGTCCGGCTGACGTATTCCTGCCCGAGGCCTCGTTTGAGTTGCAGGGACACACCACGCTCAAGGATGGCGGCGCACAGCTCGGCGGCGTTGTCGAAGTCCTCCGTGGCCACGGCGCGGTAGCCCTGCTTGCGCAGCGCCGAGAAGGCGTAGGCAAGCATGTGGAAGACGTTGCGGACACGAATCACCGCAGCAACCTGTGCAGCCTGTCGGTCCACTCACGAACCTTGCCGGGCTCGTCGAACCAGTATTCCTTGAGCATCGGGATGAGCTCGTAGTCCACGATCGAGGCCAGGGCCTCGTCAGTGCAGGAATCCGCGTCCATGTTGCAGAGGTAGCTGTGCCCGATGCAGAAGCCCTCGCCGAGAGACTCGTCCTCGGCGATCGCACGATTGAGGGATTCCACCTCGCGCACGAGGGCCTCGAACCTCGGATTGCCGAGGCCGGAGCAGTAGTCGCGGAAGCCGTCGGAGTCGAAGGCGGGGCACAGTTCAACGAAGGCGAAGCGGCGGCGCAGCGCATAGTCGAGCATGGCGAGGCTGCGGTCCGCCGTGTTCATCATGCCGATGATGTGGACGTTAGCGGGAACGCTGAACAATTCGCGTGAGTAGAGGAGCTGGAGTTTGTTCTTCGGTCCGCGTTTATCGCTCTCGATGAGCATGAACAGCTCGCCAAAGATCTTGGAGAGGTTGCCGCGGTTAATCTCGTCGATGATGAAGAAGTAGTCGTTCTCCTCGTCATCGGCGGCCTTCTTGCAAAAGGAATAGAACGCACCCTTGACAAGCTCGAACCCCGCGCCGGAGGGACGATACCCCTCGATGAAATCCTCGTAAGAGTAGCTCTGGTGGAACTGAACGAGCTTGACGCGCGAAACGTCTTTGACGCCCATCATCGAGTAGGCGAGGCGCTTGGCTGCATAGGTTTTACCGACGCCGGGTGCGCCCTGCAGGATGATGTTCTTTTTTGTTTTGAGTAGACCCACGATCGCGTCGTAGCGTTCCTCGGACATGTAGACCTCGTTGAGGAATAGCCCGGCGGAGTACTCCGGGAAGATTACTAGTGGTTCCTCACTCTCAACGTCGTCGTCACTGTCCTCGAAGAACGTCTCAATGCGAGAAAGGAGTTCAGGGTAGTCGGTGATCTCGGTGAGGGTCTTCATTGCCAGTCGTTCGTCGATTGGCCAGTTTCCTGCGGACGTCCAGCGGACCTCCCGACAGTTCGGGTAGTGGCCGCCCTCCGGATCGTAGACGTAGTCACCCGCAACAATTCCTCGCCCGAGAATCTCTGAACGTCCCTTCTTCACGAAAACAACATCGCCCGGCTTCATCTCGTTCGCAAACTGCCACAGGGCGTGAATGTCGTTCTTCTGGGTACCGTTTTCGGGATAGGTCTGGAGCATCTGTGCCTTCAGATCTTCCTTATGTGCGTAGGCAGTCAGATCCCCTATCTCGCCCCATGCCAGTCCCATGATTCCGCGCGAGTAGAACTCGTCCCACATGCAGGCGCCCCGGCCGGGGGCGTAGAGCCAATAGCGCACGGTCTGCACACCATCGTCGCCAAGGGCAGCTGCCTGGATGACTTCTTCCTTGTCTTTGTCAGCCAGTTTGTTCTCACGGTTGACCTGTTCGGAAACGCGCCACGCGCACGCTGACAACTCCGGGAAAGTCGTGTAGTCGTAGGCACCAGAGGACATAGCATCGAGAACACGGTCGCGCAGCGCCAGATAGGCGAAGGCCCCGGGAGGCGATGCGAGCTGGGAGACCTCGGCGTTCACGTCCGGGGGCATACGATCGGGAAGGCTGAGGAACCAACGGTCCCGTGAGCTCAGGTTAACGTAGGCATACGGACGCACCCAGAAAAGGCCCATCGTGACGTTCCAGCTGGCATAGCGTTGTTTGAGAACAGCATCGTACGCGTGGCAAAATGCCGCCCCTGTCTGCTCTGTCGGACGGTCCGCGTAGGCCAGCGCAACCGCAAACAAGTCCCACAGCCTTTCGATATCCCCATCGTCCCGACGTACCTGGTCGTAGAAGGTCGCGTTGATGTTGAGCAGCGTAGGGACACCGATAAAATCATCATGCAGCGGAGCTTCCACACCAAGAGCGCCACCGATCCCGAGGGCAACCACTCGGCGTTTGTTATCCGTGAGGCCTCGATTGAAGAGGCCGTAGACAGTGAAAGGGTCAATATCCGTCGGAATACCGCCGGAGTCAAGTGTCGGCAGGTCCATACCAAGTTCGGCGTAGACATGCTGCAACGTCGCAATAAGAGCCTGCCGGTCATCCTCGAAGGCAAGCAGTTTGTCCGCTAGTTCCATGAAAAAGCGCGGCCATGAGTACTGGCTATCCGTCGTCATGGCCACACCCTACCACCAGGTGATCGACGACACGATTCACACTCGTACTCACCCAACAGCAAAGCCGGGCCACATTCTCGCGCGACCCGGCCACGGCCTCGTCACCACGGACACTCCTGTCACCTCGTATCACCATGTGTCAAACCTCAGTGATGTATCCCATTAGTTGAGGTCTCAGAGCTTTTCAACCGACTGCACCCATCACCTGGCGCAAGAATGGTCTCGGGAAGCAATACAGGGCGACCGGTGGGGTGCACCCGGCGCGGTGCCTACGACGGCACTTCACTGATTCGTTACTTAGCCGCGCATCGCTGCACGGCCCCCCACATTCCATTTAATGAAAGAGGCTCACATGAGTGACAACAACGAGAACGTCGACCAGGACAACACCCCCGAGGGCCCCCTCCAGACCGACCACGGAACGACCACCATCGAGGAACACGTCGTCGCTAAGATAGCCGGCATGGCTGCTCGCCAAGTGCCTGGCGTGTACGGCATGGGTAACGCCGTACGCCGTGCCTTCAGCGCCGTGACCGACTACATCCCCGCCACCCAGACCAACGTCACCGGCGGCATCACCGTACACAAGGGCGAAGCCCAGGCCGCCATCGATGTCACCGTCGTCGTCGAGTATGGCTACTCCATCATCAACGTCTGCAACGACATTCGCAGCAACATCATCGAACAGGTCGAGGGCACCACCGGGTTGGAGGTCGTCGAGGTCAACATCGACGTCACCGACGTCCATCTGCCCGAGGAGGAAACATCCACCTCTGCCTCAACCGATCTGAAGTAGCCGACGTCGACGCCTGAATCTGAGGAATTCTCATGAAGACAACGCACCTGGCCCTCCTCGTGGGCCTGTTCATGGGAGCCGTTCTCGCGTTCGGTTCCTTCGCTAACTTCGTCCTCGTCGCCCTGTGCGGTGTCGTCGGATGGGCAGTGGGCCTCTATCTGGAGGGCCGGGTCGATGTCCAACGTATCCTCGATTGGCGAAAGAGGTGACGAGCGTGACCGCGTCTGACTCCGCAGTCACGCAGTCGAGGCCGTCGCACGAGAAGGGTTCCTCCTTGATGCAGCGCGGCACCACGACTATCCCGGCCACTGTAGTTGCCCAAATCGCCGCTCAAGCAGCGTTTGAGTTTGCCGCCGTAGGCTCGAACGCAGGCGGAGTTCTCGGGATTGGCTCCCGTCGAAACTTCGGGTCTCGTCCCGAGGCTACGTGCCAACTCCATGGGCAGCGCGCGATCCTCCATCTGGACCTCGGCCTCGTCTTCCCCACCCCCTTGTCCTCCACTCTCGAGGACCTGCGTGCGCACGTGAGCGGTCGCGTTGAGAAGCTGTGCGGGATGAACGTTGGCAAGATAACCATCGACATATCCTGGCTCAACCCGAGCAATCGCGTCAGGAAGCCCCTGAGATGAAAACACCCGTACCGGCAATCGTTTATCGCCCGACCCGGAGCGCACCTGCCACCCTGTTGGCGTTGCTGCTCCTCATTGTGGGAGGCCTCGGCACGTGGCTGACGGCGTACCGCTTCCTCACGGGGGCCTGGCCACAGCGCGCCGTAACCACGCTTGACGCGGTTGGCGCGGCATCCCTCGGTTCCATCGCTGTGCTTGTCGCAGCCGGAGTTGCCGCCGCCTTTGGTCTCTTCCTCCTGATCGCAGCACTGTGGCCTGGCCGTCCCAAGCACCTCGCTTTTCTGCCCGACGTTATCCCCGGGCAGTCGGCGCTTCGTCGCTGCGACCTGGCAACCCTCGTGAAGAGACAGGTCGAACAGATCGCCGCAATTCGATCCGCTTCCGCCACCGTGCGCAGGTCGCGAGTCGACGTGGTCGTCTTCAGCGACGCGGATGATTTAGACGCAGTGCGCGAGGCAGCGTCCAAAAAGACCAACGAGGCGCTGGCGATTTTCCAGCCCGTGGGTATCACTCACGGTCACGTCCGCGCCAAGCGCGTGAGCTGAAAGAGAGCCACTTATGCGTTCAGTTTCTGCCGCTCTTAACAGGGTGTTTCTGGCCTTTTTCGGCTTGTTGATCGTCTGCGCGGCCGCCTGGTTCCTTGCCTCCGGCCTTGACGTCGGCCACTCGGTACCCAGCATCGCTGCTTACCTAGCAGCAGCACAGGACGAGATCGGAGCATTACTCTCACCCCGGGCCCACTGGCTTCTACCGCTCGGCGTTCTGATGTCTGTCATCACCTTCGTGGTCGGCTTGTTCCTGCTTCTCATGCAGGTGCCGCGCAGGCCTGCGAATTCTTCACTGAGGCTCAGCGGCTCCGACGGCACTCTGCTGGCTACTCTCTCCCCCGATGTTCTGTCGCAGGCACTCTCCGAGCGGGCACAGGGTGTTCCAGGGGTCGAACGATGCACCGTCTTCGTCACCGGTTCCCCGAGCAAGCTCTGGGTTCAGGCGGATGTGAGCGTAGCGCCGGACTGCGAGGTGGAATGGACTGTCGCCGAACTACGCAAGCAGCTGAGCGAGGACGTGGCCACGTCTCTTGGAACCCCTCCCAAGCAGCTCGATGCCCTCGTGCGGCTAGCACGCTCGGTGAGTTCGACATCAACATCGAAGGCCGTCACAGGCCAGCCATCGTCAACAATCACGGGAACAAGCACGTGAGGCGTGGGGCAGGGCGGATGAAGCCTTGCCCCACGTTTATGTGTATCACGCGGCCATATTCACGAGGCCGGGGCTGAGTTCGACGGCGGAGAGATCCGCGAGGCGCGTCCGAGACACGAGCGGCCCTAACAACAGCTTACAGCCCCTCACCTCGGCCAGAGCCTACGCTGTGCAGTTCGCGCCCGCGCACGAGCTCCCATTTCCGCGACGCGGAATCGACGAATGACACGTGGGTGATCATTTCTCCCGCTTTTCCCTTTGTCATCATATTCAGCCTCATGTGAGCAACGTCCTGGTCAATGACCGAGCCCCAGTTGTACGTGGGGTGAGCAGGGATGACGAACTTCCCCGGCGGGAGCACGGCGAGGTCTAAGGGCGGGTTGTCGCAGCTCTTATCGGCTCTCTGACTCTCCACGCGAATGTCATAAATGGGCGCATCCGAACCATTCACCACCAAGATCGCGTACCGTTCCTCCTGTGGAGCATCAGGACATTGAACGCCGACAACTGTCACATGCTCAGCCTGTCGACGCTCCGCCGCAGACTCACGTTCCCTGTCACGCTTCTCTTCAAGCTTCACGACTTTTTCACTCGTCTGCCACGAAACGACCGCAGCGAAAACTGCCAGGAGGCCGCCAACGGCTCCCACCCAGTCCGCAAGCGACCCCACGTCCATGTACTGTCCTCCTTGACATCTATTCCGAACCCGACAAGGTCACCATCGATCCCACTAGACGGCACGCGCCGCAGGCTACCGAAACCGGGGCACCATGTCAGGCCATTCATGAACGGTTTACAGGGACGCCATCATTCTTGTCAAACAGGCACATATTAGGGCATCGACTAGACACTTCTCTTCCCGCCCCAAACACACCAGAACAGCAAAGCCGGGCCGCGCCCTAGCGCGACCCGGCCACTGCCTCGTTCACGGACGCGATCGCGCGCCCTGCCTCGTCCTACTCGATGTCGCGGCGGCGGAAACCGACGAATCCGATCACGACGAAGCAGCACGCCACAAGGACCAACGCCCCGAGCGCCCACCAGTTCGGGCTATCGGCAATAACCGTCGGCACGTGATGAAGGGGGCTGATTCCCAGCGCCCAATCGGGGAACTTGAACGTCGGGCCTAGGAGGGTGATCCCGAACGTGGCGACGATGACCATCCAGCCGGCCAGACGCACCCGGGGACGCGCCCCGATGACCGCGACGCTCACTGCAGTAAGCGTCCACACGGCGGGGATCGTCGCGCAGGCCTGCGCCAGCACGTCGACGAACTCGACCGGCGCACCGCCGTGCGAGGCAACGAGACCGAGGACGGAACCCGCGACCACCAGCGCCAGCGCGTCGGCGGCCAGCGCGAGGAGCACGTTGGAGGCAAAGTAGGATCTCCTGCGCAGCGAACCGGCCAGGAGAGGCTCGACGCGATAGTCGACCTCCTCCGCGTGCACGCGCATCATTACCTGGGCCCCCATGATGGCCGTCACGATGCCGACGATCTGCAGAATCGTGGCGACGAAGCCGAACGACAGCTGCGCCCTGGTCGTCGCACCCGACGCGAGCATCTGGGCAAGCGCCGGATTATCCGCGAACACATCGCCGATGCTGGTGGAAAGGTTCCCAAAGACCGCGCCGAGGAGTGCAAAAGCCACCATCCAGGTCACGAGTGCGCCTCGATGGAGGCGCCACGTCAGCGCGAGAATCCCCATTCTGGGGGCGCGCGCCGGGCCGGGACGAGGTACGACCATTCCCTGCCCGAAGTCGCGGTGCTGCTGCAAAACCAGGGCGAGGGCGACGAGTACAACGAACAGGGCTAGGCAGGCCAGCAGCGGCAAAAGGTCGTTATCGACGGAGGGGCCCATCCGCTCGACCCACCCGAACGGAGTGAGCCACTGCGTCCACGCGGGGGCCTGGCTGGAATCCAGGTAGCCTCGGGCAACGTAGAGGACCCCCAGGGTTCCGATCGACAGGCTCGACGCCACGTGCGCATCCGACCCGATCTGCGCGGCGACGGCGGCAACACCGGCGAACACCAACGCCGTGCCCACGAAGCTGGAGGACAGGACGAAGGTCGCCTGTACCCCTCCCCCGCACGCCCAGGTCAACGCGAAGCAGACCACGCCCAGTGCCACGGCCGCAATGGAGGCGACCGCGAGCGCGACGACGAGTCGCGCCTGGCGAGCGATGACGCCCGAGGCGATCAGTTCGGCCTGCCCGGAATCCTCGTCGGCGCGGCTATTGTTGACGACGATCAGGATCGCCATGAGACCGGAGAAGAGGGAACCGAGCTGCCCGGCCCTCCAGGCGTTGAAGCCGTCTTCGCTCATGAGGTCACGCGCGCGGCCGAAGACGAGGTCGAGCGCGGGATTCGAGCCAAGGGCTGCTGCTAGCACGGCACGGTCGGCGACGTCGGGGAATATCAGGCGACAGGCAAGGATCGAGGAGGCCGACAGGACGGAGATGAGGACGACCCACGGCATGATTGTTCGGGCGTTGTGTCGCAACGTCACGCGAAGGAGCGGGATAGATCCCGTAAGCGGGCTGTGCATCACTTGTCCTTCTGCTCGTACTGGTTCAGGAACAGTTCCTCCAGGGAGGCGGGCGCAACACTCAGGGAGGACATGCCGAGGGGGGCCAGGGCGGCCATGGCATCCCCCACGCGATCGGGGTCGAGGCTTGCCTGCAGTCGACCGTGTCCGTCCAGGTGGGCGTCCCGCAGCATCGGCAGCTCGGCCACATCGGCGGGCGGATCGGCGAGGACGACGGACAGATGCACCAAGGACTGGCCTCGGAGTTCGTCGAGGGTTCCGGTCTGGACGATGCGTCCGCGTCGGATAATGCTGACCCGGTCGGCCAGGTTCTCTACCTCGGTGAGAATGTGGCTGCTCAGCAGGACCGTGCGGCCTTTCTCCTTTTCCTTGGCGACCTCATCCTGGAAGACGGCTTCCATGAGCGGGTCGAGCCCGCTCGTGGGCTCGTCGAGGATCAGCAGTTCCGCGTTCGATGCGAGCGCCACCACGATTGCGACTTTCTGGCGGTTGCCCTTGCTGTACTGGCGCCCTCGCTTGGTGGGGTCCAACTCGAAGCGCTCGAGCAATTCCTCGCGGCGTACCGGGTCGAGGCCTCCGCGCAGGTTGCCGAGCAGGTCGATGGCCTCCCCGCCCGACAGGCCCGGCCACAGGGTGACGTCGCCGGGAACGTAGGCGATTCGACGGTGGAGCTCGACGACGTCGCGCCACGGGTCGCCGCCGAGCAGCTCGACGTGACCGTTGTTCGCGCGCAGGAGGCCCAGCAGGACGCGGATCGTGGTGGATTTACCGGCACCGTTGGGTCCGAGGAATCCGTGTACCTCTCCCTGCGACACGCACAGGTCGAGCCCATCCAGGGCCGTAAAGTGACCGAACTTCTTCACGAGGCCATCGGTGAGGATGGCAGGGGAGGCTCCGTGTTTCATGACTGTTTTCCTTGATTCTTCGTCTCTGACATTGGGTGAGACGTGGACGGATCGGCGTTCACGATGATGGTGATCGCCTGCTCGATCACGAGGCGCATCTGCTCGACCGAGAGGTCCGCGAGCGGAGGGAGCCGCAGAACATGGCGGGCGACCATCATGCCGAAGAGCTGACTCACGATCACCGCTACGCGCAGCTGGGCATCATCCGGATGGTCACTACTGAGTACCTCCGCGATCGGAAGCAAGAGCCCTTCCGTCATGCGCGAACGCAGCACCTGCACCTGGTCGGGGTCCGAGATCGCGCGGCGCAGGAGCGCGATCATGGCCGGTCCACTGTCTTCTCCTTCCCAGACCTCAACATATTGAGCCGCGATGCGAGCGGGAATATTCGCGGGAGTGATCCCGTCCAGTACTGTGCGGAAGGTCTTGGCGGGAGACACCGGCAGATCCATTGCCTCCTGGAACAACCCTTCTTTGCCACCGAAGTAGTGGTTGATCATCGCGGCGTCCACCCCGGCCGCTCCGGCGATCGCGCGTACCGATGTCGCGTCGTAGCCCCTCTCCTGAAAGAGGGTTCGAGCTGCTTCTATGAGTCGGGCTCGCGTGTCGGAGTTGCCCGACGGGCGCCCAATCTTCGCCTTGCCTGTTGTCATCACACCTCAATTCAATACGTGTTGAATTAAAGATACGCTCACCCCCACGAAAAACTCAACGACTGTTGAATTTTGTGATGCGCAGTACCTTCGGGAGCTCGCGCCTCCCCACCTGCAAGAACCCGGATACGACGAAGCCGGGCCACGCCCTCGCGCGACCCGGCCCCTGCCTCGATCAAGAGAAATCAGACATTGAACCTGAACTCCACCACGTCCCCGTCTTCCATGACGTAGTCCTTGCCTTCCATGCGGACCTTGCCGGCGGCCTTGGCGGCGGCCATGGAGCCGGCCTCGACCAGGTCATCGTAGGAGACGACCTCGGCCTTGATGAAGCCCTTCTCGAAGTCCGTGTGGATGACGCCGGCGGCCTTGGGGGCGGTGTCGCCCTTGTGGATGGTCCAGGCGCGCGCCTCCTTCTCGCCGGCGGTCAGGTAGGTCTGCAGGCCGAGCGTGTCGAAGCCGACGCGGGCCAGCTTGTCCAGGCCCGACTCGTCCTGGCCGGACTCTGCGAGCATCTCGCGGGCGTCCTCGTCGTCCAGCTCCACCAGCTCCGCCTCGAACTGGGCATCCAGGAAGATCGCCTCGGCGGGGGCCACCAGGGCACGCAGCTCGTCCTTCATCTCCTCGTTGTCCATCTCGGCCGCATCCATGTTGAACACGAAGATAAAGGGCTTGGAGGTCATCAGCTGGAAGGAACGCAGCGCGTCCTGGTCGAGCTTGGCCCCCTCGGGACCCGACAGGAGCTCGCCGCGCTCCAGCAGCTCCAGGGCGGCGCGCGCGGTCTCGAGCACGATCGGCTCGGTCTTCTTGCCGCGCACCTCCTTCTCCAGGCGCGGGATCTGCTTCTCCACCGTCTGCATGTCGGCCAGGATTAGCTCGGTCTTGATGGTCTCGATGTCCGAGGCCGGGTCCACCTTCCCGTCCACGTGCACCACGTCGGGGTCGGAGAAGGCGCGCGTCACCTGGCAGATGGCGTCGGCCTCGCGAATGTTGGCCAGGAACTGGTTCCCCAGGCCCTCACCCTCGGACGCGCCGCGCACGATCCCGGCGATGTCCACGAAGGACACGGTGGCGGGAATGATGCGCTGGGAGCCGAAGATCTCGGCCAGCTTCTCCAGGCGCGGATCCGGCAGTGGCACGACGCCGACGTTGGGCTCGATGGTCGCAAACGGGTAGTTCGCGGCGAGCACACTCGCGCGGGTCAGGGCGTTAAACAGGGTGGACTTGCCGACGTTGGGCAGTCCGGCGATACCGATAGTGAGAGACACAGCCCCATCCTATCGGAGCGCACCGGCGGGCGTTGTCCTACTTGGTGTGGTTTGGCCCGGCCACGCGGGGCGCGTGGGGGCGCGCGGGAGCCATGCCCGCCTTCTTCAGGTCGGCGCGCAGGTCGCGGGGAAGCGCGAACGTCGTCGATTCCGTCTCGGTGCGGGCCACCTCGACGACGGGAAATCCGTGCGCCTGCAGCCACTCGATCACCTCGCGCACGAGGATCTCCGGAACCGACGCGCCCGAGGTCAGGCCGACGGTGCGCGCTCCGTCGAACCAGGATTCCTTCAGTTCCTCGGCCTTGTCGACGCGGTAGGCGCCGCCCGCCCCCGCCTCGAGGGCGACCTCGACGAGGCGCACGGAGTTCGAGGAGTTCGCCGATCCGACCACGACCATGACGTCCACCTGGGGGGCGATGTGCTTGACGGCGCCCTGGCGGTTCTGGGTGGCGTAGCAGATGTCGTCCGAGGGCGGGTCAATCAGCTGCGGGAATCGCTCGCGCAGCCGGTCCACGGTCTCGCGCGTCTCATCCACGGACAGGGTGGTCTGGGAGATCCACACGACGCGGGAGGGGTCGCGCACGACGACGTTGTCCACCTCGTCGGGGCTGCCCACGACCTGAATGTGATCGGGGGCCTCACCGAAGGTGCCCTCGACCTCCTCGTGTCCCTGGTGCCCCACGAGGATGATGTCGTAATCCTCCTTGGCAAAACGCACGGCCTCGCGATGCACCTTGGTCACGAGGGGGCAGGTCGCGTCGATCGTCGCCAGGTGGCGGGTGGCTGCCGAGGCGTGCACCGCCGGGGAGACGCCGTGCGCGGAAAAGACGACGCGGGCGCCCTCGGGCACCTCGTCGGTCTCCTGCACGAAGATCGCCCCGCGCTTGGTCAGCGACTCGACGACGAACTTGTTGTGGACGATCTCCTTACGCACGTACACGGGCGCGCCGTACAGCTCGAGGGCCTTCTCGACGACGTCGACGGCGCGATCCACCCCGGCGCAGTATCCGCGGGGCGCGGCCAAGAGGATGCGCCCGCTGCCCTCGCCGCGTCCTTCGGGCAGGGGAACCTCGGCGCTGGCGTGCAGGTCGACGTTTTCACTCATGCCCACAACCCTATCGCTCGGGGCGCCGGGCGTGCGCGGGGGCCAGGCAATCGCACACGGCCG
>ERZ773005.1030-NODE-1030-length-16267-cov-7.753022_pt1 | contig 16267 bp, 12 predicted proteins | sample MGYA00580666_ERZ773005 | MGnify/ENA primary metagenome ERZ773005 (study PRJEB29015, sample SAMEA2737999) | human oral metagenome | biome: human oral; feature: human-associated habitat; material: dental | place: China | collected 2061 ...
CGGAATGTCACGTGACCGTGCTTGACAAGCTTACGTACGCGGGTAACCCAAAGAATATTACTGGTCTCCCTGAGTCGCAGGTCGAGCTCGTGGTGGGTGACATCTGCGATGTTGATCTTCTCGACCGCATTGTCCCTGGACACGATGTCATCGTGCACTATGCGGCCGAGTCTCACAACGATAACTCCATCCTCGACCCCGAGCCATTCGTACGGACAAACGTCGTGGGCACGTACCAGCTACTGCATGTAGCGGGGAGGTATGACATCCGCTACCACCACGTGAGCACGGACGAGGTCTATGGGGATTTGGATCTCGACGAACCTAGGCGCTTCGAACCTGACGACCCATACAGGCCTTCGAGTCCGTACAGCTCCACCAAGGCGAGCTCTGACCTGCTTGTGCGTGCGTGGCACCGCACCTACGGTATTCGCGCCACCATCTCCAACTGCTCTAACAACTACGGCCCCTACCAACACGTGGAGAAGTTCATCCCCCGCCAGATAACGAACATCCTCTGTGGTATCCGCCCAAAGCTTTACGGCACGGGAAAGAACGTGCGCGACTGGATCCACACCGAGGATCACTCCCGCGCAGTGTGGGACATTCTCACGAAGGGACGTATCGGGGAGACCTACCTCATTGGCGCCAACGGCGAGCGCTCGAATATCGACGTGCTTTGTTCCATTCTCTCCGCTATGGGTCAGCCCGAGGACGCCTTTGACTGGGTACGTGATCGCCCAGGCCATGACCGCCGCTACTCGATCGATCCCGCCAAACTCGAGGACGAACTCGGCTGGAGACCCATTCATGCGGACTTCGGAGAGGGGCTTGCCCAGACCATAGAGTGGTATCGCGACCACGAGAGCTGGTGGCGTCCTGCCAAGGAGGCCACCGAGAGAAAGTATGCAGCTCAGGGGCAGTAGGAGTTTTCATCATGTCTGATATCGAGTTCGAGAAGCAGCTCAAGGTAGAAGAGACTGGCATCGCCGGCCTCAAGGTGGTGGACCTCTCCGTTCACGGCGACAGTCGCGGCTGGTTCAAGGAGAACTGGCAGCGTGCCAAAATGGTTGCGCTGGGTATCCCTGACTTCCAGGTTGTCCAGAACAACATCTCCTTTAACGCTAAGCGGGGCGTTACGCGCGGCATTCACGCGGAACCATGGAACAAGTTCGTCAGCGTCGGTGCTGGCAAGATCTTCGGGGCCTGGGTGGACCTCAGGCAGGGAAGCGGGACCTATGGTAGGTCCTTCCATTGTGAGCTGGGACCCGATCGGGCAGTCTATGTCCCCAGAGGCGTTGGCAACGCCTTCCAGGCACTCGAAGATGGCACCGTGTACACCTACCTCGTGGATGCACACTGGTCGGCTGAGCTCAAGAAGACGTACACCTTCGTGAACCTTGCTGATCCGGCACTGCGCATCGATTGGCCAATACCGCTCAACCGGGCCATGCTATCTGTGACTGACAAGAGTCACCCGTATCTCAAAGACGCCGTCCCCATGGCGCCCAAGCGCACCTTGGTCACCGGCTGCAATGGCCAGCTGGGCCGCGCCGTACGGGCCCTCGTGGGGGATCGCGGCACCGGACTTGCCTTCGACTGGACTGACTGCGACGTATTTGATGTGAGCGATCCCGCAGAGTACACAAAGTATGACTGGGACCTGTACGAGACGGTGATCAACTGCGGGGCGTACACGGCGGTTGACAAGGCAGAGACACCGGAGGGGCGTGTGGAGGCCTGGAAGGCGAACGCGACGGGCCCGGCACTGCTCGCCCGTACCTGTGCCGAGCACGGCATCACGCTCGTGCACATCTCCAGCGACTACGTCTTCGACGGCACCCATGCTACGCACGACGAGAGTGAATCATTCTCTCCGCTTTCTGTCTACGGACAGTCAAAGGCAGCTGGTGACCTTGCCGTGATGGGGTGCCCCCGCCACTATATCTTGCGTACGAGCTGGGTCGTGGGTGACGGTCACAACTTCGTGAAGACGATGGTCGGTCTCTCGAACCGCGTGGTCGATCCCAATGATGCACTAGACCGCGTTACGGTCGTGGACGATCAGCTCGGGCGGCTTAGCTTTACCAAGGACCTTGCGCGAGCCATCTTCCACCTGCTGGACTCAAAGGCTTCGTACGGTACCTACGATTGCACGGGCTCTGGCGCGGTGAGGTCGTGGGCGTATGTAGCTCGCACCATATTCGACCTCGTCAACGGCAATGGTAATAAGGTTGTGCCTGTGGCTACGGACGACTACTATGCGAACTCTAAAGGACCCACTGCCCCTCGCCCCAAGCACTCTGCGCTCGATCTCCACAAGCTTAGCGCTACTGGTTTCGATATGTCTGACTGGGAGGTTGAGCTCGCTGAGTATGTCGACGTACTTCGCAATGAGGCCAGCGATTAGTCCATCCATATTCTACGCAGTAGCCTGAGCTCTCACATGGTTGCATTGACTGGTATTGTGGTTAAACGTACTCGCTTGGGTATCGCTGAAATAATTGGTGAATCTAACAGTGTGTTAGGGTCGGGCGGTTTTAGCCATAGGGGACTGCGGTGGGAATCTTGGACCAAGACGGGACTGGGAGGAAGACCATTGTACAGCCAGGAGAGGAGAAGGCTCGCGATAGAGACCTTCATCAAATTCGACCATAGTTATGCCGGCACCGTCGCCGGACTCGGGTACCCGACGAGATCCGCGCTGCGAGCATGGTAAATCCACCTCGTTCTTAGTGCGCCTGAATGTCGGTGCGGTGGTCAGGCACGCCCCGAGTGCTAGGCAGAGAAGAAGACAGAGCCAGATGTAGAGCAAGCTCACGGTGTTGGAGGCATGGCCGCTTCCGTTCCAGCTGAGGAGGAAATCGGAAACGATCCAGTAGCCTCTAGGCCCGCCCTCAACATAGAAAGGACCATGCCCGTTACAGATCCAGCTAGCCCACAGAACCAAGGCGAACATCACGGCGACCCCGATGAGACATGCGATCATAATCGCGCGTGGGGAAGAAGACCGCCACCTCCTCCACCAAGGACGTACGCTCGCAGAGGAGGCCTTGCCGGGCTGAGCTTCCTGACTGGTGCCTGTTTGATCGGATTCGGCCATCTCTGCGGAAGATCGTTCCAGGTTGCCACTGCCCCACTGGATGATCTTATCGATCCGTATTGTTCCGTAATTGTTGTTCACAAGCGCGCATATATGTTTCTCACTTTTTTCATGCGAGACACATCTCTGCAGCTGCTCTGTACAAAGCGCCGATTTTCTCAACGGAGTTTTCCTCGTCAACAATTCTCTTTAGCATCCTCCCCTTGGCAGAAAAGCCCTCCCGGTCAGCCACCCAATCTAGGTACGCTCGTTCCGCCGCCACGATCAGCTTTGCCTTCTGCGTCTCGGCACTCTCATATTCATATGAGTAGGTGAGCCTGGAATCGAACTCCTTTATGGTTCCTATGGCCGAGCACACAACGGTCCTCCCATAAGAAAATGCGAGATAGCATGTCGACGAGTTAAGACTGCTCTGGTCTAGAGGCAAGATAAGAGCGTCAGCCGCTTCGATGAAGCTGCCTAAGCCCTCGTTACTTACAAAGCCAAAGGAAAGTCGGAGGTTGTCTAGCCCGGAGGTCATTGAAGAAATCTTGCGTTGGTAATCCTTCGAACTACAGCGTCCACCTATGACAAATTGGGCATCGTACCCCTTGCTCATGAAATACCGGGCAACGTCAACAATCAATTCGACGCCCTTGTATGGCCTGATAAAACCCGAGAAGAGAAAGAAGAATTTATCGGGACTGATTCCATTCTCAGAGCGCCAGCTTCTCTCAGCATGGGGGTAGAACCCTGTATAGGTGGGGATGGGAGCTTTTAATATCTTCGGCTCAATATGCGAATAGAGACTGGATCCCAACTGGCTCTCAAGAACATTCCGCGTCTCATCACAGAGGATTACAATGCACCCTGCAGAGCGCGAAAGTAGCTCTCGCAGCCTGTGTGAGAAAAACAGATTGCCCTTTAACACAGTGTCGTGAGGAATGCAGTTATGCACAACGTAGACAATCCGTCCACCATTGGAGATGATTCGACCGATGAGACGACGTTGCCGTAGATAAGCCCAAAAGCTAAAAAGGCTGTTTCTCGCATGAATTTCATCAAACCAGTTAAGGTAAACGGGCGTTGGCTCGCTATTGCCACGATCGAGAAAATCTTCGATGCTCAAAATCTCGCATCCGTTAAGCTTCATACCAGATTGAACTATGCTTGTAAAAGCATTTTCAGTGGGATCTTTAGGGTAATATACAACCTTCATAGCGCTATAACCTCCAATCAAACGATCCAAAGAAAGGAGCCTGCTATCTCGTAATGAGCTGCTTGAGGTAAACCAGCTGCCCGCTGCACCAGTATCCGAAAACCATGATGCCTAGGACAACGGTGAGCTTCACGACAAGAGAGCAGACCAAGGGAAGGTCGATAAAGTGGGAGAGTGTATGACAAGCCGCAACAGCTATCAGGCAGGTAACGATTTCCGGTAAAAATGCCTTAAGACACCTAGGTGTTTTTCCAAAGCTGCGATAGACGAGGTAATAAACGATGGTGATCTCATGCAGGCAGTAAGCAGTCCCGATACCGTAGGCGACAGTCAATATTGAGCCACCGAAAAAGCCGAGGAAAAGCCCGCAGAAAGTTATGCAGATATTTATGAGTCCTTCTCTAAACAAAAAATCCGTGTGGCCGAGACTCTGGAAAAACGCTCCCGAGGTGTTACCCATCATCTGGAAATAAACTGAAATTGACAAGACAGCGAAGACAGGTATTGATGGCTCCCAGCCTGGCCCGTAGAGCACCCACACGATCTCCGCTGAGCAGCAGAAGAAGACTGCAGCTACGGTTGCGCCCACGAGCGAGAGTAGCTTCTCCACCTTCATCCAGCATTCGAAGATGACGTCTGGGTCGTCCTGGTGTTCCGCCATGAAAGGTTGGACAACAGAGCCGATGACGCTAGAGAAAGCACTGATAGGATAGGTGGTCAGCTTGTATGCCCTGTCGTAGTAGCCGAGCTGATCGCTTCCGAGAAAGCGTCCCACGAGCATGTTATCGAAGTTGCGCGAGAAGTAGTTGATGAGGCTGAATCCGAATTGGTAGGCAGAGTAGGAGAAGATCTTCCTTAACGGTGCCATGAAGTGCAGGCTCACATGGCGAATAGGTTTAGTAATGAGATTCCACACAAGCACGATTCCGGCTGACAAGACCGACTGCACAACAATCGAAATAGCTCCTGCTCCCGTGAGTGCAGCGCCTATTGCCATCGCTCCGGAGACCACCGTGGCCACCACGAGCCTCACCGCAATGCGGTCAAAGCGCCTCCCCTTGAGCATGAGCCCCTCTGGCACCATGTTAAGTGTGGAGAGGAGCAGGGTCGGCGAGGCCGCAAGGCAAAGCGATACGAGCCTGCCGTCAGAGTAGAACATTGCTATGAGTGGCGAGACCGCGCAGAAGGTGGCAGCGAGTCCCACGGCCAGAAGGATGGAGAACCCGAAAATCCCTCCGTAGTCCTCTTCGGTAAGGTCGCGGTACTGCACGATGGCCGTGCCCACACCCATGTCTGAGAGCAGCGAGAACAGCCCCGTGAACACCGTCACAATGGCCACCAGGCCAAAATCGGCCGGCGTTATGAGGCGTGCGAGCACAGCAGTGATCACCAGGCTCGCACCCATGCTTATGTACTTGGAGCCGAACTGGAACACGGCGGCGGCCCACATACCCATAGAGCGCCGTTTATTGCTGCTCATAAACTTCGCCTCTGCAATGTGATTTGAGGGTGCGTTTGACAGGCGAAGTACGAGGAAGGCCTTTGAGCGGAGATTGATTGTGCTTTAGCCAAGCGCATTATCGTAGAAGAACGTCCGGCCCGTCGCTCTGGCGCTCTTGCCTCCTTGCCAGCGAAAATGATGTCAGAGATAAGCAAAAGAAAATAATTGTATTGAATGTCAAGAGTGAAGTTCTCAACAAGGCCAACGACTAACAGGATTGATAGACCAAGGAGCGCTAGCGGGAACTTTCCATCACGATAAAACTTGACGTAAATGAGAAAAATCAAAATGAGAAAGAGGATGGTGGGGATAAGGCCGTAGAGCAGCAGGAGATGGCCGTAAGCATTGTCAACTTGAAAATGGTACTCGCTGTTCGAAGCAATTGAGAAACCAACAACCGGAGCGTTTGAGTAGTCATTGCCAAATAGGGATGGTGCCTGGAAGCGGTAGCTGAAGTTCATAAGATAAAGACGACCGCTCAGCAGCTCATTGAGAGAAGTCATGAGGTTATCGAAGGAGTCATATGAAGCCATGAAAAAGAAACTTGCTGAAATAGTCAAGGTTATAAGAATACCGCAAAGAATCACTGAAAAACGGGGAACTTTGGAAAGCAAAGGAAAGAACCAGGTACCCAAAATGAGCACGACAAAGACAAGGCATGAAGTACGAGAGTTAGCAACAAAGTAAACAAAAAGAAAAGAAACTACGTACAGGACGGTCACGCGCAACCTGTGATCAGAAACTCGAAGGTACCAGTAAGATATGCAGATTTCTGCAATACGTTCCCCCAAACGATTGGGGTGGAGGAAACCCATAGAATTTCTCAGCACACGGTCGCCTGTAGCTATCATCGTGTAATTCTCGACAAAGCCTGCGTAGCAAGCAAGAATGGCTGATACGGTGATGACGGTAGCTAGCACGAGAGTAATCTTTGCCAACCGTTTTATCTTGATCCCCTTGCCAGAGATCACGAACAGAAAAATCCAGAATGGGTACTCCATGCCGTATCTAAAGGCAACCAAAGCTGTAAGCATGAAGATCCCGAGCGTAACAAGCCATTGGAAATCCGAGGCTCGGAGAAGCATAAGCCGCATTAGCAGCAACAGCGCAGACAGAATCAGCAGACCGTGGCAAATGGTGCCCAATATAGGAAACGTCATAACAAAAGCTGTAGTTCTGATAATTTCAGCAATGCTATAGAGGCAAAAGGCACCATAGAAGAAGAGCTCGTCAACGCTCATGTTTCCAATGGCGGCCATAGGAAGCCTCCTCTGTTGAATTGACATTAACCACTCACCCCATCCAGCACGTCCTGCCAGGCATCCACGTACCGCCCGACCGAGAATCGCGACATCCAATCTCGCATCCCATCCAGCTCCACGGCGTACTCCTCCTCCGAGAGCCCCAGCACCCAATTCACCCGGTTGGCGAGCGAAGCGGCGTCGCCCGCCGTGAAGAGGAAGCGCCCGTCGTGGCCCATTACCTCGGGGATCCCCCCGGCCTCGCTGCCCACGACAAGCGTGCCGCAGAGCACGGCCTCCACAAGCACGCGTCCGAAGGCCTCGGGCCACACCGACGGCAGCACGAGTACCTTGGCCCGGGTCATTTCGGCGTGCAAATCGTCCTGACCCATCCAGCCGCGTACGTCGGCCCCGGCCGCGCGGCACGCGTCAGTTAGAGGGCCCCTGCCCACCAACTCTAGGCGTTCGCCGCCCATAAACGAATGGGAGGCCTCGATCAGGGAGGGGATCCCTTTCTGCTCTATGATGGACCCGGCGAAGAGCACGCCTGCCTTCTCCCCGAAGGGCACGGGCTCAGGCGGCTCATCCATACGCACCGCGTTAGGTATTACTCGGCTGTCGGGCTTTGACATCCCGGCCTCTGCGTAGAGGTCAAGCATGTATTGGGACGGCGCCACGATGGCGTCTATCCAGGCGAGCTGGCGGCGGACCAGGTTGCGGTAGGGCCCGTCGTAGCGCACGGGACCCATCTTCTGGTGAAGCAGCGAGTTGTCGCGCAGCGTGAGCACCACGCGGGCGCCGCCGTCGTGCGCACCCTTCCAGAGGGAGGGGCGGTCCATCACGGTCTCGTTAGCATTCATGATGACAGTGCGGTAGCCGCCCTCCCGGACGACGTCCTGGTAGAGCGCGACGTGCCCCCGCGAGGGCCAGAGCGTACGCAGGTGGCCGCCCACCTTGTTAGCAGCGGTGAGCGCCGTCCCGTCCAGCGGGCTGGCCCAGAGGCCGGCGAACTCGGGCAGGCACACCTCGCGCACCCGTACGCCGTTTACCGAGCGCTCACCGTCGCCCCGCCCGAAGGTGAGCACGTTGCAGCGGCCGGGAAGCCCCTCAGCGATGAGCTGGGTGGAAACTTCGGCCCCGCCAACGATGTTCGGGTCGTAGTAGGGGGTGGCGAGCAGACAGTCGGCCATCACAGGCACCTCTCCTCGATCGTGTCGAGTATTATGCGGGCGCTCTCCTCCCACGAGTAGCGCGAAAGTACGTCCTCGGCTGTGCCCTTGAGCGGACGAGCCGTGATCGCGTCTAGGTCGATGTGGTCGTAGTCGGTGGGGTCGATGTACCAGACGGAGTCGCCGTACACTTCGGGGAGTGATGCCGCGCTGGAGACGATGCACCTGGCCCCCGCGCTCATGGCCTCCATGGGTGGGATGCCGAACCCCTCCTCGAGTGAAGGGTGCAGAAACGCCCGGCAGTGGGTCTCTAGGGCTTTGACCTCTCCATCCGAGAGGTAGCCCGTGAAAGTTACGTTTGCGGGCACGTCCTCCTCGCCGGTACCGGGCACGTGTACGTGCACGTCCTCGCCCGTGACCACGAAGCGGTACTGGGGGTTCTGCCGCGCGGCTGCCTCAACCCAGCGGAAGTTCTTGTAGGGGTAGCGGCTCCCAAGCGAGAAGAAGTACTGGCCTGGCTCCAGGCAGAGCCTGGGCAGCACCGAGTCGTCTTTCTCCACGCACAGCATGTGTTGCCAAGCGCAGGGTACGACCACGATCTTCTCCGGGCTGATCTTGTAGTGATAGAGGATCCGTTTCTTTGCGTACTCGCTGTCAGTGAAGACTACTTCAGCGCTACTCAGCGATTTTCTGACACGGTCGCTGTAATGCCAATGTTTTAGCTCGCTATGTGAGCTAAAACATTGGGTTGGCCAATCTTCGGGAATTGTGTCGTAGTCGAACACGCAGTAGCGACCCCTGTGCGGGAACGCGAGCGTCATGTCCAGTCCGAGGCCGCCCTCCCGCGCGACGAAGCGTGGGAACCAGACCTGTCTCCACGTCACCTTGTCCCTGAAGGACCCGAAGCCCCTCCCGAGGGCCTTTACAGTGACGTTCTCGTAGGCGGGCGTGTGCTCGGTCACGGAGGGCACCGCCACCTCCACGTCGAAGGCGCAGACACCTCGGCCAGCGATCCGGTCAACGGCCATCGTCACTTCCATGGCATTGCGGTTGATGCCGTAGTAGCGTCCGGCACCGAAGTCGTACCCGTTTATCACAAGGAGGGGCCTGCTACTCATGGCACGCCTCCCCGTCGATCGAGAGCTCCAGCGCTCGCATGACCTTCCGTGCCTCCGTGTCCCACGAGTACTCGAGTGGCTCGTCGGAGACCCCGTCGAAGAGCGTGGGATCCGTGAGTGCCCGCACTAGGTCGCCCTCGTCGCCGCTTCTAAAGTAGGCGACCTTGTCGCCGCATATCTCGCGCAGGCACTCGATGTCCGAGCATAGGACGCGTGCCCCGGAGTCGTGGGCCTCCACGGGTGGCAGGCCGAACCCCTCGTAGCGTGAGGGAAACACGAACAAATCGGCCATGCGGTAGAGCATGGGCAGGTCGGTGTCCTCCACGAAGCCGGTGAAGCGTATGTGTCCCTTTGCCTCGTCGGGCACGACTGCGAGCAGCTCGTCAACCTTCCAGCCACGTCGGCCGGCGAGCACCAGGTCGCGGTCTCGCCTGCCCTCGTGCCAGAGACGGGTCCACGCCCCCACGAGCAGGTCGAGCCGCTTCCTCGGCTCCAAGGTCGAGAGCGAGAGGACGAAGGGGCCCTCCGGTAGACCGTAGCGCTGCCGCACCTCGGCCTTGCGGCTGATACCCGTCTCCCGGTTGAAGAGTCCCGTGTCTATGCCGCAGTAGGCTACGGCCACCTGCGAGGGGTCCTTGCCGTAGTGCCCGCAGATACGGGACTTGGAGAACTCCGAGATGGTGAGAACCCGACGGTCGCCCGACGTGGCCCGCCCGTCGAGCACACGCCACAGCAGGCGGCCCTTTGCCGTCATCGTGTCCGGGCAGTCGTGGCAGGAGAGGTCGTGTACAGTGCTCACGGAGTGCCCGCCGTAGAGGATCGGACACGGGAAGGCCATGAAGAGCGCGAGTTCAGCCCTGGTCTCGCGCAGCGCCTGCGGCAACGCCAGCTGCGAGAAGGCGGCCTTGCTGCCCCGTCCGCGAGACACGACGCATACCTCTACATTGGGCCTCCCCGCAATCTCCTCGAACCAGGGGAACACGGACTCCTTGAAGAGCAGGACGAGCTCGTCAGCCGTGTCCTGCAGGGCGATGCTGCGGGCCATGTTGGCCGCGTACCGCTCAATTCCCGAGAAGTTGTCGGCGAGCGCCGTGAGATCTACCGCTACTCTCATCTGGTCTCGTCACCTGCAGTCTTTCCGTACTTCTGGATGATCCCGAGCAGCTTCCAGCTGTCCACGAAGTAGCGCTTGAAGAGCCGCCTGGGTTCTTGGAGGAAGCGGTAGAGCCACTCCAGGCTGTGGTCGGAGACCCACTTGGGGGCCCGCTTGACGTTGCCCGCCCAGAAGTCCACGGCCGCGCCGACTATGAGGGTGAAGGGAGTGCCAAAATCGGAGACATGCTCGTGCACAAGCTTCTCCGACTTCGGCGCCCCTAGGCATACAAAGAGTATGTCTGGGGTTACCTCGCGCACGCGCGCCAGTGCGTCTGCTAGCTTGGCAGGGTTGCGCTCGAAGCCGTAGTCCGGGGAGAGCGTGCCCGCGACCTCGAGGCCGGGGTAGGCCTTCGAGAGGTTCTCTGCCGCACGCTCGGGCACTCCGGGCATCCCGCCGAAGACGAACACGCTCCAACCCCCCTCGGCTGCCCACTGGCAGGCCGGGCCCATGAGGTCTGAGCCGGAGATCTTCTCCTTGACGGGAATTCCCTGCTTCCTGGCCAGGTTGAAGAGGGGCTGGGAGTCCAAGAGGATGAGAGAGGCGTTCCGGTGGGCGGCCATGAACTCCGGGTCGCGCTCCAGGGTGATGTCGATGTCGGTGTTAAGCGAGACCATGTAGCCCGGTTCGCGCGTGCGGATATGCCTAGCCACGACCTCGCGCACCTGCGAAAGATCCACGTTGTCGAAGGCTGTGTTGAGGAAGGGTACCCGCCAAGGGTGCAGAGCCTTGTCTATCTGGTACGTCACTCGGCGACCTCCAGGAACCCCTCGTACATCTCCCACAGCGTGTTTGTGAGGTTGCGCTCGGGTCTCCAGCCCAGAAGGTGCTTCGCCTTGCCGCAGTCGCAGAGGATCACCGGGTTGTCGCTCGGCCGCATGAGAGCTGGGTCGGTCTCCACCCCGATCTCCTGCGAGCTGAAGGAGCGGATAGTGTCCAGCAGCTCCGAGAGCGGTCGGGCCACCCCGCTGCCCACGTTGAAGACCTCGCCCGCGCAGTCGCTCTCGGCGATGAGCCGGTAGGCCCGCACGACGTCGCGCACGTCGGAGAAGTCCCGACGCACGTCGAGGTTGCCTACCTGCACCGTGCCCGGCCTTCCTGAGCACTCGATATCGGCTACCTGCCTGCACCAACTCGGCAGCACGAAGGTTGGCCGCTGGCCGGGTCCAGTGTGGTTGAAGGCCCGCACGCGGTTCACCCGCATGCCGTAGTGCTCGTGGTAGAGGTCGGCGAAGCGCCCTTGGCTGGCCTTGGAGATGCCGTAGGGGTTGTTCGCGAGTACGGGGCTCCCCTCGGAGAGCGGCCCCTCGCTGGGGGCATACTCCTCCGACGAGCCCACGAGTAGGACCTGACAGCCGTCGAGCGCCCGCACCGCCTCGAGCACGTTCACTGCGCCCACGACGTTCACCTTGACGGTCGCCTGCGGGGCCTTCCACGAGGTGCCCACGCTGGAGACTGCGGCTAGGTTCACGATAAGGTCGGGGTGGAGCTCCGCCACCACGGTGGCCACGCGGCCGGAGTCGAGCAGGTCTGTCTGCCGGTAGGCCAAGATCCCGAGATCGGTCTTGGGGGCGTCGGCCCGGTCGGACCCGCAGACCTCCCAGCCGTGGGCGGTAAGTTCGCGGGCGAGCCACGGCCCCACGAAGCCGTTGACGCCGAATATGAGGGCGCGAGCCATGGCTAGGCCTCCGCCTTCGCGGTCGCCTCGGCCTCGGCTATCTTCAGGTCATGCTCCACCATGATCCGGCAGAGCTCCGAGACCGGAGTCTTGGAGGGGTCCCAGCCGAGGACGGTCCTCGCCTTCGTGGGGTCGCCCCACAGGTCCACGACGTCGGTCGGCCGGTAGAAGGCGGGGTTCACTTTGACCAGCACCTTACCGGTCTTGCCGTCGCGGCCCACCTCTTCGACGCCCTCGCCCTCCCATTCGAGCTCGATCCCGCAGTGGCGGAAGCTCCACTCGCAGAACTCACGCACCGTGTGCTGTTCGCCCGTGGCGATAACGAAATCGCCGGGCGTGTCCTGCTGCAGAATCAGCCACATGCACTCCACGTAGTCCCTAGCGTAGCCCCAGTCGCGCCTCGAGCTGAGGTTGCCCAGCTCCAGGTGACTCTGGAGTCCCTGTGAGATGCGGGTGGCGGCGAGCGTTATCTTGCGGGTCACGAAGTTCTCGCCCCGCCTCGGGCTCTCGTGGTTGAAGAGGATGCCGTTGCAGGCGAACATTCCGTAGGCCTCCCGGTACTCCCGCACCATCCAGTAGCCGTACTGTTTGGCCACTGCGTAGGGGCTGAAGGGGTGGAAGGGCGTCTGCTCGTTCTGGGGCACCTCCTCCACCTTGCCGTAGAGCTCAGAGGTCGATGCCTGGTAGATGCGGCAGGTCTTTGTCAGCCTGCACACCCGCACGGCCTCGAGGACGCGAAGAACCCCTAGGGCGTCCACGTCACTCGTGTACTCGGCCGCATCGAAGGAGTTGCCCACGTGCGACTGTGCCGCCAGGTTGTAGACCTCGTCGGGCAGGATCTCCCCGATGATGCGCACGAGCGAGGAGGAGTCGGAGAGATCGCCCGAGTGGAGCGTGACCCTCCCTTGGGCCAGCAGGTGGTCGATCCTGCCTGTCGTGTGCTCGGCTGAGCGCCGCATGATGCCGTGCACCTCGTAACCCTTGTCCAGCAACAGCTCCGCCAGATAGCTGCCGTCCTGCCCGGTGATGCCGGTGATGAGCGCCCTCTTCTTCATGTCCTATGCTCCCTGATGACCGTTTGCGAATGATTGGTCGGGGCGTCGTCTGGCCCCCAGAAGTTCCCGAAGCGTTCGATGTCCTTCTCGACGAGGGGGTCGCCTTGCTGCACTTCGATGATGTGAAGCTTGGTGATGCCCCGACAGGCGTGCATCATGCCCATCTGGACGTTGATGACCGAGCCTGGCTTGACCGGGATGACCTCCCCGTCGAGCACGACCTCGCCGGTGCCCGAGACGATAGTCCAAACCTCGCTCCGGTGCTGATGGCGCTGGTAGGAGAGCTGCTTTCCGGGTTCGATCACGCACTCCTTGGTGAGGCTCTTGTTGCCGTCGGCGTAGGTCCCGGAGTCCAGCACCCGGTACTCGCCCCAGCACCTGCGCTCGTACATGGGCCGGGTCTCAGCCACCTGGGCTACGAGCGGCTTGATGGAGGCCGAAGCCTCCTTGGACGAGGTCAGGATGCCGTCCGGCGTGGCCACGACCACGGCGTCTTTGAGCCCTGCGACCACCATGGGCAGGCCCGTCTCGTTCACGACGTGAACGTTCTCGCAGGCGTTGTCGACTACGGCCCGGCCGGAGACAGCTTCGGCCATCTCGTCGGTCAGCGTGTTCCAGGTGCCCAGGTCCTTCCACTCGCCCGCGTAGGGGACGACAGAGATGGAGCCTGCCTTCTCCACAACCTCGTAGTCGAAGGAGTTCTTGGGCAGTTTTGAGTAGCCGTCCAGGTAGCCCTGGAATGTGGGCTCATCGAGGTAGCGCTTCGTAATGCCTAGCAGGTAGCCCAACCGGAAGGCGAAGACGCCGCAGTTCCAGAGGCCACCCCGCTCGATATAGCTCCTTGCCGTCTTTTCGTCGGGCTTCTCCCGGAAGGTTTCCACGGGCAGCACCTCGCCCTCCGTCGCGGCTGGGATGATGTAGCCGTACTTCTCGGAGGGGTAGGTGGGCTCAACACCTAGGAGCACCAAGTCTGAGGCACCGGAGCGCACCGCTTCGTCGATCCTAGGGATCCGGTCGTAGTAGCCCTGCCCCGCGTAGGTATCAATGGGCATCACGATCACGGTGTCGCTGGGACCGACCCCCTGCTCTAGGGCCAGGTGCTCGCAGGCCAGCATGATGGCAGGCGCGGTGTCCCTACGCTCAGGCTCAAGCGCCAGGGCGTAGCGGGAGGGGTCGATCTGCCGGGCTAGGGCGTCCCTCTGCGAGACGCTCGTGGCGATGGTCACGCCGAGGTCGGCTTCGACCTTGCTTATCTGCCCAAAGACCCGCTGCACCATGGAGACGTGTCTGCCATCCTCGTCGCGCAGTACCTTCAGGAACTGCTTGGAGCGGGCGTTGTTGGAGAGGGGCCACAGGCGGGTCCCCGAGCCGCCGGAGAGGAGTATCAGGTGGGTCATGTTCTACCGCCTTCCTTCGGGCGCGAGCAGAGCGCGGGCTGCGGTGTCTAGTTGCTTGATGAGCGCATCGGCCTCCTGGGCCGTCCCGGCCTTGATGAACAGGTAGGCTTTCACCTTGGGCTCGGTGCCGGAGGGACGCACGACCAGCTTGGAGCCGCCCGAGAGGTGGAACTCGAGCACGTTGGAGGCGGGAAGCGTCTGCTCTTGATCGCCCGGCTTCGGGTTCAGGACGGGCATGGGTAGCCCCGGCAGGTAGTCCACGACGGACTCGACGGCGAGACCCGCGATCTCCTTCGACGTGTCCTCCCGCAGGCCGGCCATGATGGAGGCTATCGCGGCGGCGCCCCCGGCTCCTGGGTAGGCTACGCTGATCAAAGCGTTCTTGTAGTAGCCGTACCTCTGGTACAGGTCGTCCATCGCCTCCACCAGGCCGCGTCCCTGGATCTTGTAAAACCGGGCCATTTGGCAGATAAGCATGCTCGCCACCACGGCGTCTTTGTCGTGCACATGAGCGCCCCGCAGGTAGCCGTAGGACTCCTCGAAGCCGAACATGAAGCGGCCGGTCTCGCCAGCTTTCTCGAGCAACCCCATCTGTTCCCCGATGAACTTGAAGCCCGTGAGGGTGCGGCGCACCTGGAAGCCGTAGTCACGTGCCAAGGCGTCCACCATGTCGGAGGAGACGATGGTTGTGAGGACGACCTTGCCGGCTACGTCGCTCCCTGCGGCCCTTTCGGCCCGGGCTACGTAGTCGCAGAGCAGCACTCCCACCTCGTTGCCGGTGAGAAGCCGGTACTCTTTGTCATGCCGTACGGCGATTCCCACCCGGTCGCAGTCCGGGTCGGTCGCTAGTAAGAGATCGGGCCGCACGCGCCCGCAGAGCAAAAGGCCCCGGTCGAGCGCCTCCCGGATCTCCGGGTTTGGATAGGGGCAGGTGGGGAAGCCCCCGTCCGGGTAGGACTGTTCGGGCACAAGCGTCACGTCTACGTTCCCGATCTGGTCGAGGATCCTGCCTACGCACTCCTGCCCCGTACCATTGAGTGGCGTGTAGACCACGGAGAGACTGGTGTCCGGCGCCAGGTCGAGCGACTGCTCCGCTACCCCATCCAGGAAGGCGTCCACGCAGTCTTCGCCGATGAAGGAGACACAGCCGGAGGCCAGCGCCTCTTGCCAGTTCATCAGCTTCACGCCGTCGAACACGTCCACGGCCCCGATAGCCATCTGGATGTCGTGCGCCGCCTCGGTCGTGATCTGGCAGCCGTCAGCTGCGTAGACCTTGTAGCCGTTGTACGCGGCTGGGTTGTGGGACGCCGTCAGGTTTACGCCCACGCTGCAATGCAGGTAGCGCGTTGCGAACGAGAGCGCCGGCGTCGGCTCGATGCGGGGGTAGAGCCAGGCTGCGACCCCGTTGGCCGCGAGTACACCCGCGACCACCTGCATGAACTCCCAGTCCAAGTGCCGCGAGTCCCGGCACACGGCAACGGAGGGACACTCGTACCTGTCGTTGAGGTAGTCCGCCAGTCCCTGCGTTGCCCGCGCCACCGTGTGCACGTTCAGTCGGCTCGTCCCCGCGCCCACCGTGCCGCGTAGTCCACCCGTGCCAAATCTCAAATCTTGAAAGAACGCGTCCTCCAGCGCCGTGGCGTCCCCGGCCATA